>ERZ795059.3899-NODE-3899-length-14247-cov-7.022830_pt1 | contig 14247 bp, 7 predicted proteins | sample MGYA00375143_ERZ795059 | MGnify/ENA primary metagenome ERZ795059 (study PRJEB30188, sample SAMN05720168) | activated sludge metagenome | isolation source: Anaerobic digester | place: USA | collected 2015-01-07 ... | reverse complement strand
ACATAAGGCAAAAAATACGGAACAGGAAATGCAGTATCAGCAAGCATTACACCAGCCATTGTGTTTGAAATGTCGTAAGGTCCATCCATCGGAACAGAACCAGTCAGTTCAAAGTTGGGATAATGCTTTTCAAATTCTCTTGTTGCTGCTAAAGAAACGAATCCACCTTCAGAATACCCAATAAAAAAATTCTCATTGCTTAATCCGAATGGGCATTTATCCGGAGTTTTAGTTGCAAAATCCCTTATAGCTGAAATCATATCTGCTGATGCAATACCTAGCAGTTCAGCATTGCAAAAGGGATGAAATTTGCTTATATCATCTCCCATTCCCTGATAATCCGGCATCACAACGACATACCCCAATGCTGCAATAGCCAAACCAATAGTAACTTCCTCAAAATCTTTTATATTTATATAGTTAAATTTTGATGGTACTAAATCTCGTAGCATTTGAGTAGCATGGGCTAAGCAAATAACCGGGCAATTAGATACTTCAGATTTGTTTAGTGAAAAAGGAAATAGAACCAAACCAGAAAGCTGTGTAGTCTGTTTCTTAATATTAAGAGAAGTGTAATCAAATTTCGATGCAAGCGGAACAAACAAACGAGATAAATTTTCGACACCTTTTAAAGAATCTAAAATATCCATAAACGTTTCTAAAGTTGGATGATATGTGTCAATAGTCAGTAATTCATCAAATAAATCCAAAGTATCGACTTGCTCTCCTGCGTGAAATTTTACTGCTTTGCCTCTTTCTTTGTTGTTTGGACTAGTTGAATCATCACTACAGGAAGAAAAAGCAAGAATTATAGCAATAAATAAAAGAAATAGTGAATAAAACCTTTTCATATAAACCTCTTATAATATAAAATATTTGTAAATTTAATGAATTTTATTAAATTATCAATAATTAATTATTTATTACGTATATATTTTGATTAGAATTACTATTTAATAAAATTGAAGAAATTTTTGTATATTAGTAAAAAATCTTTGAGATAAAGAAAATGAAAAACGAAATAAAATTTACACAGCGTCCAGCATTTATAAACAGGCAATATGAATTAGCTTTTTTAAGGGCATTTATTCAGGATACTCCAAACCGCCTCCTTTTTATGTATGGTCCTAAAAGCAGCGGAAAAACTACTTTGCTTATCAAATTTGTTGAAGAAATTGAGAAAAGTAAAATATATAATACTATGTTCTTCAATTTAAGAGAATTGCTTATTTGCAGCTATAAAGATTTTATCCAAGTTTTTTTTGAGCCGGAAAATACTGATAAGGAAAACAGGAAAAAAATAGAGTATGACTTAAAAGTTTTTAAAATCAGTTTTGAAACTATTAAGCAACTCGAAAATAATCAGGTTGACCCTTTTAAAGTAATGAAAATGAATTTAGAACATTTCAAAAGTCAGGGCATTATTCCAATAATAATTATTGACGAACTACAGGCACTTTCAGAAATTTATTTTAATGGACAAAGAGAACTACTTAAAGAACTATTTAATTTCTTTGTGGCTATGACTAAAGAATCACATCTTTGCCATGTAATTATTTCGAGTTCAGATGGCTATTTTATCGAAAGAATCTATTCAGACAGCAAATTACACAAAACAAGTGAATTTTTAGAAATAGATTACATTAGCAGAGAAGATGTATTCAATTGGCTCAATAATTTAGAAAAGGAATCCGGAATAACTGTATTTACTTTAACACAGGAGCAAATAGAACTCATCTGGCATTACTTTGGAGGGAGCGTTTGGGAAATAAGTAATTTACTTTCCAATTTAATTCAAACAGCTAAAAACAATCAAGTATCTAATGAAGATATTATTTCTTTTTCTAAAGCAAAAATACTGGCTTTTGCTATTCGCTTTTTAGATTATCGTTGTTTGCATTATGACAAAGAATTGTTTTTTGCATTCAATGACGTTTTAAAGAAAAAAGATAGCGTGCTAACAAGCGATATTATGTCAATAAATCCAAATTTTGAAAAAGGGCTGTTAATTGATGAATTAGGCAATCTCGTTCAAAAAAATCTTTTTTCTTACAATCCTGTAACAGGAGAGTACAAACCACAAGGGCATAGTATCCAGCTTGGACTTGAGCTATACTGCAAAGATTATGCAATTTAATTGGAAAAGAAAATGAAAAACGAAATAAAATTTACACAGCGTCCAGCATTTATAAACAGGCAATATGAATTAGCTTTTTTAAGGGCATTTATTCAGGATACTCCAAACCGCCTCCTTTTTATGTATGGTCCTAAAAGCAGCGGAAAAACTACTTTGCTTATCAAATTTGTTGAAGAAATTGAGAAAAGTAAAATATATAATACTATGTTCTTCAATTTAAGAGAATTGCTTATTTGCAGCTATAAAGATTTTATCCAAGTTTTTTTTGAGCCGGAAAATACTGATAAGGAAAACAGGAAAAAAATAGAGTATGACTTAAAAGTTTTTAAAATCAGTTTTGAAACTATTAAGCAACTCGAAAATAATCAGGTTGACCCTTTTAAAGTAATGAAAATGAATTTAGAACATTTCAAAAGTCAGGGCATTATTCCAATAATAATTATTGACGAACTACAGGCACTTTCAGAAATTTATTTTAATGGACAAAGAGAACTACTTAAAGAACTATTTAATTTCTTTGTGGCTATGACTAAAGAATCACATCTTTGCCATGTAATTATTTCGAGTTCCGATGGTTATTTTATCGAAAGAATTTATTCAGACAGCAAACTGCAAAAAACTAGCACATTTCTTGAAGTTGATTATTTAGAGAAAGATGATATTTTTTACTGGCTTAATAATTTAGAAAAAGAATCCGGAATAACTGCCTTTACTTTAACACAAGAACAAATAGAAATCATTTGGCATTACTTCGGTGGAAGTATCTGGGAAATTTACGAACTTTTATCTCACCAGTTCCAATTTGCTAAAGATGGAAAAGTAAGCAATGAAGATATTATTTCTTTTTCTAAAGCAAAAATAAAAGCATTTGCAATAAAATTTCAGGATTATGCTAAATTTAATCCTTTTAAAATTAAATTATTAAAAATATCTAATAAATATTTTATTGATAAAGATTCTATTATATTAATGGATTTCGATTTATTTGCAAAGCAAGGGGATAATTATAAGTATATTGCAGACGAAATTGGCTCTTTAGTTCAGAAAAACCTATTCTCATACAATCCCGTAACGGGAGAATACAAGCCACAAGGGCATAGTATCCAGCTTGGGCTTGAGCTATACTGCAAAGATTATGCAATTTAATTGGAATTGAAAAATGAAAAAATTTGTTTTATATTTTATTTTAACTTGTTTTAGTTTAACCATTTCTTTTGCTAATGAGTTTAAAGAATTAAAATATCATTTAATCCAGTTAGAATTAGATGAGAATTGCACTATTGAGCACCTTTCAAGTATTGGATTAGATTTTGAAGGTTCAGTCAGAAAGAAAGATGAAATCACATTAATTGTAAATGATTTTGAATTAAATATTTTAAAAAAGGAAAATTTTCCATTTAATATAATACAAAATGATTTAGCAAATTATTTTAATCGAAGATATTTAAATAACAAAGAAAAATTCAAAGACAAAGTACTTTCAGGAAATTTTCAATATGGTTCTATGGCTGGGTTCTTCACTCTGGAAGAAATATATCAGAATTTTGACCAAATGAGAATGAGATTTCCAGAATTTGCAAAAAAAGCCGATACGATTGGCTACAGCATTGAAAAGCGACCAATAATATCATATAGCTTTGGAAATGATATTGATACAAGCAAACCCTGTCTCTTAATTACAGCTCTTCATCATTCTCGCGAGCCGGCAAGTGCCAGCGTTGTTATCTATTTTCTATGGACTTTAATGGAAAAAGCAAGTGGAAATGAGGAAGCATTATTTTTGCTGAATGAACGCTGTTTAAGAGTAATTCCGGTAGTAAATCCAGATGGCTACTACTATAATCAAACAAATTACCCAAATGGCGGCGGTATGTGGCGTAAAAACAGACGACTTGTTTCTGATGCTGTTTATGGAGTCGATATAAATCGCAACTATGGTCCTTATGATTTTTGGGATGCAAACAATAACGGCTCTTCCACTAATCCAACACAGGAAACTTACCGTGGAAGCGAACCTTTTTCTGAGCCAGAAACGCAAGCTATTGCTAATTTATTTAGTAAGTATAGAATTGATATGGCGTTTAATTTTCATACTTACGGAAATTTGATTGTTTATCCATGGTCTGCATTGAACTACGAAACTGAGGATTCTCTCAAATATAAATATATTGCTAATTTGCTTGGTAGTAAAAATCTTTATTCAAAGGGAAGAAATTTAGAAACTATTGGCTACAGCACCCGCGGCGATACTGACGATTGGATGTATTATTCTGACGAAACAAAGCGAAAAGCACTATCTTTTACTATTGAAGTCGGTAATAATTCTGATAGTTTCTGGCCTCTGCAGGATAAAATCTTAGGTATTTGTAATGATGTCTTTTTTACAAATCTTCAATTCCTTTGGAGCGGCGGAGCTAATGTCAGATTGACTGATTACTATACTGAAAATCAAGCAAATTACAATACTACAGCTTTAAATATAAAATTACAAAATATTGGATTACGTGATGAAAATAAAGAAATAGTATGTAATCTCAATTCACTCAATACTAGCTTTCTAATTGAAAATTCCGAATTTAAAATTTCTTCTTTAAAAATACTTGAGGAATATAAGCATAGTTTTAAAATTATTCCACAAAATGAATACGAAAATGGCTGCTATGTTGATATTGAAGTTATCATTACTCAAAATGAAATTAGAAGAAAAGACACTATAAACATTCAGCTCTTTCACTATAATGAAATTGTTCTTTTCGATAATTTGAATTTAACTGATGACTGGAAGCTTTCTTCTTGGGGAGTTGAAACTGATACTGATGAAAATTGTCTAATTCTTTCTGATAGTCCTAATAAAAAGTATTCAAGTAATGAGAATAATTATTTGATTTATACTAATCCAATAGAAATCAAAACAAATATTGCTACTTTGGATTTTGAAACAAAATGGCAGATTGAAGATACTTATGATTTTGGATTAATTGAAATTTCTACAGATTTGGGAATAAACTGGACTAAACTAAAATCACAGAATATGCAAGCTGGCTCTGGAGTGAAAAATGGAAGACAAAAAGCAGATACTTACGGTTTTGCTGGCAATACTTCTATTTGGACGCGACAATCAATTGATTTATCAGATTATTATGGCGAATCTATTATGATTCGCTTCGGAGTTTTAAGTGATAAGACAACTCAATTAGACGGCTGGAAACTGAAAAATATTAGAATACTCGAATATGATAAATATGACTCTTATGCTGATAATCATAAAATTGTGAGCTTTGATAATAAAATTTATCCTAATCCCTCTGCTAATTCAGATTATTTATTTATTGAGATTGATTCTAAAATTAATAGTGAATTTATCAACATAAGCATTCATAATATTATTGGCGAACAAATTGATTGTTACGAATTTCTAAATCCAGTAAATTTAATCAGAATACCAATTTCAAATTTGCAAGCAGGAGTTTATTTCATTGAAATAGTTGATAAAAGCAGCAGGTCCACACAAAAATTCATCAAGCAGTAAGGAAATATAGCAAATCTATGAAAATGAAAAATCAGTGTAGTAATACATTGAAAATCAAGTAATAACTTCTTGTCATTCTGATGCACAGCGAAAAATCCAGGAAAATATCCTATAAAAAATAATTTCCTGATTCTTCACTTCGTTACCAATGACATCGCTCCTTGCTGTTCTGGCGTATGCCAGAATCCATCTTACTTTTTGGATATTTGTAAAAATACTAATGACTAATAACTAAAGACCAATAAAAACTATTTTTCAAGATAGATTCTGACATCCGTCAGAATGACACTTTTCGTTATGTCATCTCCATTTCAATAATTGTCTTGCTTTCTAAGGGGGATCGAAATGACATTTTAATTGTATCTATGAATGCAACTTGGTATAATAAATGCAAAAATATTAGTTTCTGTCGAAAGTCTGTGGAAAGCAAATTTTCAACAAAAGCGAAAAAGCCGATGAATTAGATTTCATCGGTTTTTCTTTAGTACACCCGTAGGGATTCGAACCCTAAACCTTCTGATCCGAAGTCAGATGCTCTGTCCAGTTGAGCTACGGGTGCAATTTCTTGTTACAAAAATAATAAAAAATTCTGAATTATAGATATTCTTTATCTTACTGAAAATTAAAAACATTCAGAAATAAAATAATACTACAAACAAGTTGATAGCATTACTTTTGTAATTTTCTTTTACTTATTAGAAAATATTTCTTTTTTAAAATGTTATTTTTCATATTTTTTATTTATTGTTGGACAATACAGTATATAAATTTATTGCTTATATTGGTATAGATGACAGATTCTACTGATATTGTTGTAGTTAGTTTGGTATAAGAACTACAGTTATATAATACTTTTTAATTCCTGCATAAAAAGTTCAAGAGAATCTTTCCAAAATGGAACTTTTATTCCAAAAGTTGTTTTTATCTTTTCTTTTGATAAATAAGAATTATAAGGTCTTTTAACTTTTGAAGGGTATTCTGAACTTGGTACTGGCAAAATTTGAATATTTTTTTGGGTTATTTCATATTTTTTTGCATAATTATAAATTTTTTCTGCAAAATCGAACCATGAGATTTTATCTTCACAGGAAAAGTGATAAACGCCAAATTGCTCAGAGTTTTGCTCAATAATAAATAAAACAAATTCAGATAAATCAGCAGCAAAAGTTGGGCTACCGAACTGGTCGCTGACTACATTTAAAGTATCTTTATTTTCAAATTGTTTTAAAATTGCATAAAGGAAATTACTTTTATAAAAACCGATTAACCATGAAATACGAATAATAAAATATTCCTTGAAAATTTCCTGAATTAAATGCTCGCCTTTAAGTTTAGTCAAACCATATATATTTTGTGGGTCTGGCTCATCTTCTTCAAAATAAAGTGATTGCTTTTCACCATCGAATACGTAATCAGTTGAAATATGAATGAGTTTAGCATTATTTTCCTTTGCAATGAGAGCTAAATTTCTGGGACCATCAGAATTTATTTTAAAAGCTAAATCTATTTCTTCCTCAGCTTTCTCGACGTTTGTATAAGCAGAACAGTTTATAATCCATTCAATTTCTTTTTCCCCAAGAAATTCTCTCAATTTGTCAATATTACATATATCAAGTTCAATGTCTGTTGCAATGAAACTTAAATTTTTTTGTTGTAAGGCATTTTGCATTTCAATGCCCAACATTCCTTTATTTCCAACTAACCAAATCATACAGTTTTAGCTTTTTCCTTTTTAATAAAAAATATTTTTTGAATACATTCAATTCCAATAACAAGTCCGAGAATAAAAAGAAAAGCTGCACTAACAGCCAAAATCCAGTTTTGTTTTGGAACATAAATATAAAAAATCTGATAAACAAAAGCGATTTCAGTAACAAGCAGCATAAAGATTGCCGGGATTACTGTGTACCATTTCGGAGCTTTAAAGCCAACAAAATAAATTGTAACAATAAATAAAGCTATAGCAGCAATTAGCTGGTTGCTTGTACCAAAAATTGCCCAAATCACATTGTAGCTTCCAGTAGCAGCTATGATATATGCGAAAATCAAACCAACCAAAGTAGCAGTATGTTTATTTTTAAAAAAGCCGCCGAATTTATCTCCAAAAGTTTCCTGGACAATATATCTTCCCAAACGTGCTGATGTATCAAGCGATGTTAGAATAAATGCATTAATCATTAAAATACCGAATGATAGCCCAAGATAAAAAGGAATACCAAACTTTTCAATAGTAAGCCCAATCGCATGACCGAAAACAATATTTGAACTTTTTTCTAAAAGTCCGAAAAATCCGTTCCAAGTAGCAGCACTTTCTTTATCCCAAATTAAAACACTCGAAACCATACATAAAACCAATACAGCAAGTATTGCCTCTGTTAGCATTGTTCCATAGCTAATTAACTTGCCCTCACTTGTTTTATTTAGTTGCTTTGATGATGTTCCACTTGCTACTAAAGAATGAAAACCAGACACAGCTCCACAGGCAATAGTTATAAAAAGCATTGGAAAGAGCGGACCGCTTTTGCTGTCAAACGAGACAAATGCAGGGGCATTGATAGTTGGCTGGAAAATCAAAACACCAGCTACTCCGATAGCTAAACCGAATAGAAGTATATACATAGACAAATAGTCACGTGGCTGAAGCAACACCCATACAGGCAATATTGATGCTAACCAGCAATAAAGAATGATAAAGAAAAGCCAGACTTGATAATCTAAATAAATTGGAAAGTATTCGCCACTAATAATTAACCCTGTGATAGCAATAAGAGCAATAATTGTAGATATTAACACATTCCTGTCTGGTCTTATGCAAAAAATTCCAAATAAAGTAGCAACCACTATTAATCCGATAGTCGGAACAGCAATATCTGGCATATTAATAAGAGTGCGGGCAGTTAAATCCGCAAAAACTGCTTCTACAAGCACTAAAGTAAACCAAACAAATATTGTAAAAATCATACCGGCTTTTTTTGAAATAACGCGGGTGCTTATTTCAACAATTGATTTTCCCTTATTTTTTAAAGAAATCATTAAAGCAGCATAATCATGGACAGCTCCGATAAAAACTGAGCCAAGAACAATCCATATTAAAGCTGGAAGCCAGCCGAAGAGAGCAAAAGCAAGGATGGGTCCTACTATTGGACCAGCACCGGCAATTGAAGAAAAATGATGACCGAATAAAATAGATTTTTTTGTTGGAACAAAGTCTTTTCCATCGTTTATTTCATTGGAAGGAGTTATAAATGAGTCATCTGTTCTTATAACTTTATTTTTAATTTTATTTCCATACCAGATATAAGCAAAAACAAGCCAAACGATACTAAAAAGGAGAATATAACCTGCATTCATTTAATTTATGTTCAAAAAACAACATACTAATTTATATACAAACTTAATGAAAAAAATTAAATGATATTTCTAAAAAATTTAAAAATAATTTGTGTATATCAGAAAAAATGCTTAATTTTGTATTCTTGAATTGCTCAAGGGCCCATAGCTCAGCTGGGAGAGCGCTTGAATGGCATTCAAGAGGTCAGGAGTTCGATCCTCCTTGGGTCCACAGTTCTTAGAAAAATGGGGTCGTAGCTCAGTTTGGTTAGAGCGCCAGTCTGTCACACTGGAGGCCGCGAGTTCGAGCCTCGTCGGCCCCGCAACTTTTACATAAAACACTCCAAAAGAAAAATACCCGATGTTTAATTACAACGGGTATTTTTTTTATAGGAAATTTTAAATATTATCATTCTGATATTGTTGTTGCCAGTTCGATATAAAAGTCATACGATAAACAAGTTTATTGTATGACATTGATTAATTTCTCTTTTTCTCCTTCCCAAGTTCTACTTGGGAAGGAGTATTTTCGACTATTAAAAATTCCAAGCCATTCTTTCAACTTTGTTGTTCGTATAGCTTAAAAATATTCCAAATTAAAAATAGTCAATTAAATTATACTTCAAATAAAATCCAATAAAATAATTTGATAAATTTATATTATCAGGAAAAATTTTTCTATTATTTGCCTCCGGAAGACTGAAATCGCCCGGTATAACAATATAGTCAGATGACAAACCAAGAGTAAAATTATTCGTTATGTTAATCCCTAAATCTAAACTTGTAGATAGACAAAGCTTATTATAACTATTCGTTTTATGAATAATCTTGTTATCATTTGGTTGAGAAATTATATGATATATTTCCGGATAAGAAAATTGAATTTTAGCAATACCCATACCAGCACCAACATTTAAATCAATAATTGATGGCAGCCATTTCCTGAATGGGTAATAAGATGCATTCAGCATATATGCAGAATTTTCATATCTTAAAAATACAAAAAATGAATCGGTGCTAAACTTGTTATCATTTTCAGTTAGGTTATAGTATGAAATTCCTAAATCTAAATCACTTAAAAGAGAGTAGGAAATGTTTAGGTTCCTAAATGTATTAAAATTTGTAGCACTGTTCTCAGAAAAATAATAAGTATTGTTTTGAAGGATTATATAATTGGTAGATAGATTTTTAATTGTAGGGTTTATCCAACCAAATTGAAATTTAATATGCAGTTTTTTTTGATTTGTTTCACCTTTCAAAAGTTTAGAAAATTCATAATGTATATCTTCATCTGAAAATAATTCTTCTTTCATTTCAAAATCTAATAGTCTATTTGATTTGTTTGCAACATAACTTATTGTACCGCAAACAGAGGCACTTGCTAAAGAAGATAAAAATCTTGGGTCTATTAAAAATGAATCTTCATGCTTTTCTTTTAAAAACGACCAGTTATATGTTGAACCATAATTATCCATTTGATAAAAGAGCAACATTGAATAAGCTCCCATAAAAAAAGCATTGAAAAAATCACTGTGGCAAAGGTCTTTATACTGAATTTTAATTTTCTTTACATTTTCAATATTTACATATACTATTTTTTGGTCCTGCAAAATATGGATTTCTTTATTAATCAAACCAAGGAAAAGACCGGAAACAGTAGTGTCTTGCAATATTAAAACAATTGGAGAAAAGAGAAATTTTACATCGGTAAGGTTTCTATACATTTTTATCAGTTCTTTAGAATCACTTATTTCAAAAACGTTATTACTTTTTTCTTCCTGAGCAAATAAAAAATTATTAAAAAGAAATATTACAATAAACAGTTTAATTAAATTTTTCATCAATAACTCCTTTATTCCTTGAATTTTTCTTTAAAATATTTTAAAGCAAATCTGATTATTTCGCCGGGTTCTTTTGAGATTTTCTTTAATTGCTCTTCCTGAGCTAATTTCGTAGTATCAAGTTTCATTTCGTAATATCCGTCTGTTACAGCAAAAACCGTTCTGGAGTAACCATTTTTTAATTCTGGAGCCGTGAATGTTAAATCAATCCCATCTCCAACTTCCGGCAGAACAAGATAGCTGCTATCAGATTTGGAAATTTTTTCTAAAAATGAAATATTTTTGGATTTATCGTCAATTGCTGTTTTTGCTGCTAAAGGAGTCGAAGAAACAACAGAATAAGCATTTGTTAGTCCGATAAAATCAATAGCCCAAAATGATTTGGGTGGCTTTATTATTAATTCTAAAGTATCTTCCTTATGATTGCTTAAATCAATATCAAGTAATTGAGTTTCATGGATAAAAGGACCTCCAAAAGGCAAAACAGCACATTCCCTCCACCCTACTCCATCTTTTACTAAAACAGGTAAGAAATAAATATTATCGTGCTTTGCATATTGCATAAAATCATTATATGCTGAAGTAGAATAAAGAGAATTATACCAGTTTTCTACTTTATTGCCATAGAGTTCAGCATAGTTTCTAAGCATTTGAGAGCCCCAAAGAGAAGTTCCTCCTTTGAAAACTAATTTGAATTTATTGGAATTCTTTGGTTTTACGTATTTCAATCTGATTGTATTCCACAGATTATCTAAGTCCAGATATTCATCTTCGGGAAGTTTAGTTTGCCAAAAGGTATCATCATTATCTTTGAAGAAGTTTAATAAGTTTTCATCTTTTTCATTTATGGCTGAAATTGGTTTAACAATATCGCTTACTGCATAATAATGATTCTCTTTATCTGGAATAATGTCTGTTCCTGCAAGATGGTCAATATATTCAAGATTAAATTTATCAATATATTGAATCTCATTAACCTCATTACTTACTTTCAGTTTATAAGTATTTTCAATAATTTTTAAATGTTCAAGTTTTGTTCTGTCTGTTCTTTGTAGTGTCTTACAAATGGCTCCCCCTAATGGTTCAGCATCAAAAACATAGTTTGTTCCATCATAAGAATAAATAAAAGGACAGGATTGCTTTGATGCCAATATAACAAGCAAAGCAATAAAAGAAGCTGTTGAAACCGTTACAGTTGAAACAATAATTAGTTTTACTCCATCTATTTTTTGAACATAAGCATAAAGAATATCTTTTGTTTCTAATGACACTTTCTTATTTGTAAGGTCATACCCAATAATCTTTTTTTTGTCTTTATGATAAAAACCACCCTGTTCATTGAAATCAATTCTATTTCCGTTTAATAAAATTACTGAATTAATTCTTTCAAGTTCCGGCAAATCATCTGATAACGTTTTCATTGGAGTAGTAACACATCCATCGAAAGTAAAAGCTATTAGTATTATAAAAAAAATAGTGATTTTTTGTATCATAAATCTGTCATTTATTGTTTATAAATATTTAACCTTTATTATTCAAATAAAATAAATACTTTATTACTCATTCCCAAGTTGCACTTGGGAAGGAGTACAAGAATCTCACAAATTGTTATTATCACAGAGCTGAAATTCAGAAACAGTATTTTTTCAGTCATACTATCAACAAGTGGATAGCATGACTTTTATATTTCCACTTTATATAGTTACAAATAGCTTTTTAAAAGTTAAGACGCCAGATATCCTACATCTCGAAGATATAGGATATCTTTATTATTGAATACAAATCTTGTAGTATTATTAACTTGTGAGATTCCTCACATCGTATCTGAATGACAGATAAAGATGGATTATGGCATACGCCAGAATGACACATTTAGTGTTGTCATCTCCATTAAAATAAAGGTTTTCCTTTACTTTTATATTTAGAAAACCATTAATTCTAATTAATTATAATAAATTTCTTTGTGATTACGTTATTTTCAGTTGTTAATCTTAAGATATATAATCCCGAATTTAATTTATTATAATTATTATCTTTACTTATGAAATTAAATTTATAATCTCCCTTTTCCATTTGCCTATTGACTAAACTCGTAACAACATACCCGTTAGAATTAATAACTTCTAAATTAACAAAATTGCTATTCTGGAGATTAAACCGAATTTGTGCTTCATTTAAAACTGGATTTGGAAAAATTGACAAATCAAAAATATTATTATCTTTATCTTCAACTGATACTAAAGGTGAAACATACAATGCAAATGAAGCACTTAATGAAGCATAGTTGTTTAAAGTATTATCATTATTAAAAATACAATACCAGTTTTTTTCTTTTGAAGTAACATTAAAAGAAAAAGTGTTGCTTATAGCTTCTGTTGTTTTTGATACTGCCTGGAATGCATTGTTATTCATCATTTTATTGAAGTTTTCTTCATCAGTAATAAATATATTTGGTTTTATAGAAGGACCTTTGGAATAAATTCTTTGATTGTTAAGGTCATCAAAATATATAAAGTTTTTGGTTAAAGAATTATGTAAAGTGTAATCAACTTTTAAGAGGAAAAGATTAGTAGTATCAGAAGGAATATTTAAACTTGTGAAATTAGCTTTAGGCATTGATTTTGAAATTCTAATAGCAAACTGATAAGAAGTATCCGGTAAAGTATTTTCCATTAAAGGTATTACACTGTTGGTAGCTGAAGGATTACTTCCTAAACTGCAATCAACTCTTGCGAAGTAATTAATATTAGTATCAACAACAAAAACACATTTTCCTTCGCAATCAGTAGTATTATAACTATCGTAAAGAAGCGGGTCAGCATTAGGCGGGTCTTTGATTGTCCCCTGTGCTGCTAATTGAACCATAGCACCATCAATGGGTTTGTCATTGGCATCTAACACATAAACAGTAAGAGTTGAAGTATTTTCACAGTAACTATCTGTTACAGAAGCAACTGAACCTGAACTAACTCTAGCGAATATTGTTCCAAATTTCTTTTTCCACCCTTTTGAGTAACAGAAAAAATCTTTGAAAGAGTTATTCACTGGTTCCCATTGCCACCACTCCTCGTCCCAGAATTCATTCCAGACGTGGTCAGAAGAATATGCCTCAATACCTCGGGAGGGAATAAGACAAGCCCTTGCTACTGCTGCTGCTAAATCTTCGTGTTCCCCACAGCGACCTATATGCAAAGAATAAATTCTTATTGGCTGGTGCGGTCTTTCTTCTCCTGATGTAAAATCCATTACATCATTAATCCATTTAGTAGCTTCTCTGACTGCACTTCTTTTATTGTTTGTTTCGTCCCACAAAACCTCACAAAGTTTCATACTGTCTTTCAAAATTGGATAATTTCCCCCCAATCCATCTATTCTTGCTTCTGTATGATTATATAAAAAATCTCTCCAAA
>ERZ795059.3898-NODE-3898-length-14247-cov-8.710823_pt1 | contig 14247 bp, 10 predicted proteins | sample MGYA00375143_ERZ795059 | MGnify/ENA primary metagenome ERZ795059 (study PRJEB30188, sample SAMN05720168) | activated sludge metagenome | isolation source: Anaerobic digester | place: USA | collected 2015-01-07 ... | reverse complement strand
AACCCGCCAACTCGCTAACCCGCTAACTCGCTAACCCGCCAACTCGCTAACCCGCCAACTCGCTAACCCGCTAACTCGCTAACCCGCCAACTCGCTAACCCGCCAACTCGCTAACCCGCTAACTCGCTAACCCGCCAACTCGCTAACCCGCTAACGCTCTAACACGCTAACAATTTTTTATTTCCTCACACCTCGAATCTGGTAATTACCTGATTTAAATTTTTTGTAATACACATTAATTGTTCACCCTGATTTACAAGCTGAGTCGATGCTACCGCTGTTTCTTTTACCACGGTTCCAACCGACTCGATTGAAACGGAAATGTTATCGCTGGCGCGCGCCTGTTGAGTTAATGCCACTACGATTTCGTCAATGCTTTTTTTAGTGGTTCTAATCGAATCCTGAATTTTCTGGAACGAACCTCTTAATCTATTGGCGTAATTCACGGCGTTTTTTGCGCTCGCGTTTGATTGTTCCATTGAACCGAGCGTAACGTTGACTCCTTCCTGAATCTTTTCTATAATTTCAGAAATCTCTTTCGCGCTGGTCTGGCTTCTTTCAGCGAGTTTCCGCACTTCGTCGGCTACTACGGCAAACCCTTTTCCAGCTTCGCCTGCGCGCGCAGCTTCTATTGCGGCGTTTAAAGCGAGAAGATTTGTCTGCTCGCTTATCGCGCTTATAGCGTTTACTATTTTTCCGATTTCTTTACTCGCGTCTCCAAGGTCTTTCATTTTCTCCGAAACTTCTTCCATTTTATTAGTGATTTCGTTTAATCCGTTCACGGTATCAACCACAACCTCTACTCCCTCGTTCGCCTGATTCTCGGTTTCTACGGATAATTTTTCCGCATTTTTCGAGGAAGTTGAAACCTGTTGAATAGAAGAACCCATTTCCACTACGCTTGAGGTAATTTCCTGAACCTTTTCGCTCTGAACCTTAGCGCCTTGAGACATCTGTTTTGTCGCGGACAATAATTCCGTCGACGCAGAACTTACATCGTTTGAAACATTTTTTACTTGACCCACAAGTTCTCTTAAATTATGAACCATAATATTAAACGCATTTCCCAAATCGCCTTTCAGTTTATCGTTTAAAATTAATGCGTTCAATTTTCCATTAGCGATTAATTCCGCTTGTTCAGCCAATTTCTGTAAATTAATTATCATAACAGCAAACGCTTTTGATAGAGTTCCTTTGCCGTCGGTTTTTAATTTTAAATTTTTCAAATCTCCATCGGCTATTATTTGAGCTTGTTCGGCAAGACCGCGCAAATTAGCGACCATAATTGAAAACGCTTTGCCCAAATCGCCTTTTATCGTTTCATCGAGTTTTTCATTTTCAAGTTTATCCGCGGCAATTATTTCAGCTTGTTCGGCAACCTTCCGCAGATTTGTTATAACCTCTGAAAACGCTTTTGATAAAGTGCTGGTTCCGCCTGTTTTAAGCTCTGAATTTTTCAAATCCCCGTCGGCTATTATTTGAGCTTGATTTGCAAGTCCTCTTAAATTTGTTATCATTGTGGCAAACGCTTCGCCCAAATTTCCTTTTATCACTTCGTTTAATTTTGAATCTTCAAGTTTATCCGCGGCTATTATCGCGGCTTGTTCCGCAAGTTTCCTTAAATTTATTATCATATCAGCAAACGCTTTGGAAAGAGTTCCGGTTCCGTCAGTCCTTAAAAGAGCGTTATTCAAGTCTCCGTCCGCAATTATTTGAGCTTGCCCTGCGAGTCCGCGTAAATTAATAACCATAGTGGCAAACGCCGAACCCAAATCGCCTTTTGATTCGATTGAAAGTTTGTTGTTATATAAATCGTCTCTTGAAATCGTATTTGCCTGCTCTGCGATTTTCCGTAATTTTTGAACCATACTCGCGGTCGCGGAACCAAGCGCTCCATTTTTGCCGTTTGTAGTAAGAATAGGATTATTTAAATCGTCGTTTGCTATCGCTTGAGCTTGTTTTGCAAAAGTTCTTAAATTAACCACCATTTCGCCAAACGCTTCTCCAAGTTCGCCGGTTTGCTGGTCGTCTAAACCCTGATGATATAAATCGTCGCGGGCAATTAAATTGGCTTGAACCGTCAACACTCTTAATTGCGATTGCATCTTTAGAAAAGCGTCAGCAATATCGCCCTTAAAGTCGTCGCCTGCTGCTGCTGCTGCTGCTGCTGCTGCTGCTGCAAGTTGTGTTCCACCCTTCATTCTTTTTTCAATTTCTTCGGCTCCGATTTTTCCGGCGGCGATTTCTTCCGCTTTATTGCATAGCGTAGCTAAACTTTTCAGCATATTGTTAAATGCGTTTCCTAATAGCAACAATTCGTCGTTAGTATTAATAACAATATTTTCCTGCCTGATATTCCCATCCGCAATTTTTTGCGCCGTCTCGACTACGATTTTAAGCGGATTTATTATTTTTTTAACAAAAATCAATATAGCTATCAATCCTATAATCGAACCGGCTATAATTATGAATATTATTATTGTTCTTACCATATAAAGCTGGTCAAAAAATTCTTCCTGATACGCGCTTGCGGCTATTGTCCAATCCCATTCCGGCATATAGCTAAATACGGCTATCTTCATTCTTGCGGTATTTTCTCCCTCGTTTTTCCAAGGATAATACTGATTATCGGTTTTGTTTTCTTTTAAATCTTTAGATTTTTTTATGATTTCCTGAATAAAAGAAATTCCATTAGCGTCTTTTGCTTCAAAAATATTTTCGCCGTCGCGCTGCCTTTTTGCCGAAACTATGTAATTTCCTTTGCTGTCAATTATAAAAACATAACCCGTTTTTCCGATAAGTTCTCCGGCTATTTTATTTTTTAAAAATTCAATTTTATTTTTTTCATAATTGATATCTATCAGTTCGTCGAAATATGTTCCAACGCCTATTATCCATTTGTATTTCGGAACATTTATAATCGCCGATATTTTATCCCTTGCTTTATCTTCTCCTGTATTTTTCCACGAATAAACCGAAAAATCATATTTGTCCCCGGATAGCGCCTTCCCTTTTGAAATCATTTCCTGAATAAACAGAGCGTTGTTAGCATCTTTGGATTCCCAAATGTTTTCGCCGTCCCTTTTCCTATCCTTTGAAACGATATATTTTCCGTCATAACTTAACACAAAAACATAACCTGTTTTGCCGACTTTCATATTAGCGATTATGTCTTTAATTTTTTCAATATTATCGTTTGAATTATTTACAAATTTACTTATTGCTTCCGCCTGAGCCGCAACTTGCAGTCTCGCGCTTTGATTAGCCGTTTCTTTGTAGGTTTTTATCTCTTCGCCGACAAGCGAAGCCGAGGTTTTCCAATTAATAGCTTGTTTTGATAAAGATTGTTCTATCATACCTATAACTCCGTTATAAACGGAATTATAAATAATTAATCCTGCTATAACTAACGGAATAATCAAAAGACATAAACCGCCGATTACAAGCTTCCAGCGAATACTGAAAATTTTTTTTCCTTTCATCTAAATATACCTCCAAAAAAATATATATTTATCTAAAATTTTTTAAATTTGTCAGTTTTTAATTATGCAGAATCATTTAATTATTAAGAAATGAAATTAAATTAAAAAAAACAATCAATATAAAAATGAAATAATTTTATAAACATTATGTAATTTTTTACTAATCTCAAATTGTAAGTTTATTATCCGAAAAAAAAATGTCAATAATAATTTTTAGAATATTTTTACATAAAAAGATTTGCGTGTTTATGTAGTAAAAAAAACACGAATAATTTAAATCTGTTTTAAACGCCTGTAATAAATAAATCTTTAATATCGTATTTTTCGACAGCAAAATAAAATTTTCATTTATAATTTTAGTATAAATTTTTTTTTATTCGCGGGAATTCGCGGGAATTCGCGGCGATTAGCGAGAAAAAATTCTCCAGCGAATTTACGCGAATCTACGCAAATAAATAAAATCACTTTAAACCACAATTTTTTTTCATAATTTCAATTTATTTTTCAAATCAGGTTTTTAATCATTTAATTTTTTACCTGAAATAATTTATTCAAGAGTTTTACTATATTTCTTTATTCTGCCTATTCGTGTCATTCGTGGCAAAAATATAACCACGAATATTACGAATATAACGAATCAGTTTTTAATGTCAAATCTCTGAAAACTATATATTTTATTTTCAAACGCCAAATAAAAATCCTTGACTTGATTATTTAATTTTTCAACCCCGAAGAGCAAGAATTAAAGCTATAAACTTTTCGGGCTAAATCAAGTAAAAAATCCATGAAAAACAAGAAAAATTCAAATTTTTTTAAAATGCAATAAAAAAACTTTTTAAGCTAACGGAATTTTGACATCATTAAAGATATATTCGATAACGTTGAAAATATTATCACGGATTTGAGGGATAATCAACGCATCAGATATTCTGTAAAAGATATTATTGTTACAACGCTACTAATGTTTGCAACTTCTACGGAATCTCGAAAAACTATTAATAAAAAATTTGAAAAACCTAAAATCATTGAATCCGTAAACGTTTTTAACAATTCAAATTTAACGCGGTTGCCGCATAGCGACACTAAGGAAAATTTTTATAAAACAGGATTGCGAACTGAAAGCGGCTTATAGATTGATTGACGCTATAAAAAAAATGTTTACGCGTTTGAAAATTTGTTTGCTGTTTGACGGTTTATACCCGAATGAAAAAATATTGAATTTTCTCTTGAACATGCTATTCGCATAATGCCAATTCCATTAAAGCATATCATACTTTTGCTGCCGGCTTTTTCTTATCCGAAGCGTTGTTTTTACTCGGACTTTTATTTTACTCGTCGATTTTGAAAAATTAGAAATTTTTAAAAAAAATATTGACATTATTTATTAAATATATTATTCTCCAGGCTAATGAGAAAAAATATTTTTTCTAAATTTAATTAAGAAACTAAATCAATGAATAATTTTTTTGCTATTACAACTAATATTTTTTTCAATTCAAACGTTTCCCTATTGGTCGTGAAAATTTTTTTATTTAAACGCCGGTAGGAAGAATTTTGTTTTTTTATAGAAAAGCCCTTCCGGTTAACGGAAGGGCTTTTTTTTTGGAGCATTTATAATAGGGGATTGTATGACAACTAAAATTCAGGACAAAGAAACTAATTTATTTCAAAAAAATATTGAATTGAAATTTTATTGCCCGCTTGTTTCTAAACTCGCTTTAATTATTAATCTATTAATAGTCGTCAATAGTTGTCCGCCATAGAGTTTGAATGGAATATTCAATGCGAATATTATTCAAGCCCTTATCAAGCGGACTCAAACCCGGGACGATAAGGGCTTTTTTTTTGCAATTATGAATGCAATAAAAAAGTGAAGTTTTTCAAAAAATACGGAGGTAAAAAAATGAAAATAACTGGAGCTGAATTAACGATAAAAATCATTGAAAAAATGGGAATAACTCATATAGCGGGAATACCCGGAGGTTCGAATTTGCCGTTATACGACGCATTATCCAAAAGCCGAATAAAACATATTTTAACAAGACATGAACAAGGCGCCGGATTTATCGCGCAGGGCTTCGCGCGTTCAAGCGGAAAACCCGGCGTTTGTTTTGCGACATCCGGACCTGGTATGACAAATCTTATTACCGCCATAGCCGACGCTTATCTTGATTCGGTTCCAATCATAGCGATAACCGGTCAGGTAGCTTCACATTATTTGGGTTCCGACGCTTTTCAGGAAATCGACGCGTATGGATTGACTCTTCCAATTACCAAACATAATTTCTTAATAAAGTCCGTTGAAGAACTGCCGTCTTCTTTGATAGAAGGTTTTAATATTTCAGTTGAAGGCAGACCCGGTCCGGTTTTAATCGATATTCCAAAAGATATTCAGCAAAAAGAGATAAATCTGAAAAATAATTTTTTCGAGAATATCGAGGGCTTAAAAAAAATCAAATCAAAAATTTCAGGCAAAAAATACTTTGCGATAAATAAAATAATAGATAAAATTAATAATGCCAAAAAACCGTTATTGCTGATTGGCGGCGGAATTATTCAGGCGAATGCTTCGGATTTAATTCAAAAATTCGCAAAAAAAATTTCGGTTCCCGTTGTTTCGACATTAATGGGATTGGGCGCTTTTCCCGGCGACGATAAACAATTTTTAGGTATGATAGGAATGCACGGTTCAAATATCGCGAATAAAATGCTGTATCAAACGGATTTACTTATGGCGTTCGGAGTAAGATTTGGCGATAGAGCCACCGGCGCAATTAATAAATTTTGTCCCGGCGCCGAAATAATTCATATTGATATAGACAACTCTGAAATCAATAAATTAAAAAAAACGAATATATATTTAAACGCCGATATAAAACCGGTTTTGGAAATAATTATCTCTGAAATCAAACGGAAAAAAAATACCGGTGCGCAGTATTTTTCCGGCGGTTTAAAAAACAAACCGAACATCAAAAATATCCGCCGCTCCAATCGCATAAATCCCGCTTATTTTATAAAGAAACTCGGTTCTTTTTTAAAACCGGACGATATCGTTGTAACTGACGTTGGTCAGCATCAAATGTGGACGGCTCAACATTATCAGTTTAAAAAACCAAGAACTTTTTTAACGTCGGGCGGTCTTGGGACAATGGGATTCGGACTGCCGGTTGCGATAGGAGCTTCAATTTCAAATCCGGATAAGAAAATCGTTTGCATAACAGGAGACGGCTCTTTTATGATGAATATTCAGGAACTTGCGACGCTTGCCGAATTGAACTGTAATATTTCTGTTTTCATAATGAATAACGGCGGTCTCGGATTAGTTCGTCAACAGCAAGAATTATTTTATAATAAAAATTATTTTGCTTCGAAATTCGCATTGAATCCTGATTTCGCCAAAATTTCGGAAGGGTTCTCGATAAAATCCCGCAAAATATCAAGCCGCAAAAATATCGACAAAATAATTAATGATATTATTAACGATAAAAATCCGGTTTTGGCAAACGTGGAAATCGACGGCGAATACAATGTTTTTCCAATGGTTCCGCCCGGGGCGGCAAATTCTAAAATGATAGGAGGAAACCAAAATGAACAGTAAAAAAAAAATTCGGATTATTATGTTTTTACAAAAAGGAAACCGGATTCTTTATAAGATTTCCGGGCTTATTGCAAGATTGGGTTTCAGCATACAAGAATTCAATTTTACAGCAGAAACAAATTCGCGATTTTGTAAAATATCGATATCCGTTCAAAATGAAAACAGAATAGACTTTCTCATTAAACGGCTTAGAAATCTGTATGAAATGAAAAAAATTCAAATTCTATAAGACTACTGTATCGTTCTAAAAATAACATTAAAAACGATTATTTGTCAATATTGTAAATTTCGCCTTTATAAGCAAAATTTAATTCAAGTTATTTTTAGAACGATATACTACTAAGCGCGAAAAACTGGAAAAGTTATTAATCTTATCAAATTTTTAATGTAATACTTTTCAGATGAAATTCGGCTTATGGATAAATGCAACGGTTTAATTTATAAATCAGGTTATGCCGTTGCATTTATTGTTTCTATAGTTTCGCCTTCTTCAATATTTATCTTTAAATAATATCCGCCCCATTTTTGAAGTTTATTCAATACCATAAATTTTACGGGAATATCGCTATTCAATTCAGGATACTCTTTTTTCGACAGTCTTTTTATTCGTAAAATGTGATTATGTCCGCAAATTACTCTGTCCGCTTTAATATCATTTATCCTTTTACAAATTTTTTTCAGCGAGATAGAAAGATTAATAGGTTTTTGAGCGGCGTTTTTTAAAATGCTCAAAATTCTGAATTGCCTGATTATCCTTACGGCTGCAAACTTTGGAATTATCATTGTTAATATCTTTACCGCTATGCTCCGGCTGAATTTTCTCCACAGCAAATACGATATGTCCTTGGAACAATATATGTCTCCGTGAACAAGATAATACGAATGATTGCCGGCTTTTATCAATATATCGTCGCCTAAAACTTTTATTCCGGCGGCTTTTTCAAATCTCTTTCCCGCAATAAAATCTCTGTTTCCTTTTATCAAATAGACGCGGTAATTATTTTGGATTATAATCTCTTTTATTTTTTTTAATACCGGATAATCGTCCGCCAAATCATACAAAGGATTTTCAAACCAGAAATCCACAAAATCTCCGAGTATAATCAAACAAGATTTCGGGGTTAAAACTATTTTTGAAAGAAATGATAAAAAATGAGAATTTACTTCGTGATTTTTTTTATTCAAATGCGTATCGGCAATCAAATAAAAGGTTTCAAATTCGTCAAATTGAATATTCATTTTCCAAATCTGAAATACCTGTATTGATTTTCCGTATCGCTTTCATTCTGCAGCGTTATTTTTACGGCTTCTCCGTCGCTTAAAAATTCTATGTTTCCATTTATATCGGTTCTGAAAAGCTGGGCTCCTATTTTTTTTATTTTATCGAGCGTCGGCTGGTGCGGATGTTTAAAATGATTATTTTTCCCGCACATCGCCACAGCGTATTTAGGAGCGACCGCAGTCAGGAATTCGTCGGAACTGGAAGATCTCGACCCGTGATGACCGAGTTTTAAAACGTCGGCTTTTAATTTCTGATTCTCGAATAAGACTATTTTTTCGACATCCGATTCCATATCTCCGGTTAATAAAAACGCGATTTTAATAAATTCAAGTTTCAAAACAAGCGAAGAATTATTAGCATGAAGAATCTTTTCCGGAACGCTATGCGCAACGTTTAAAACTTTTGCAAACACGTTTTCATCAAATTGAAATTCCTCGTTTTTTTCAGGAATGCAATATTCGATATTTTTTTCTTTGACTGCGTTTAAAATCCATAAATATTGTTTATTTGTGGATTTAAACCCCGTGTCGATGAATGTTTTGACTTTTAATTTTTTTAGTATTGCAGGCATACCGCCGAGATGATCCGCGTGAGGATGCGTTAAAATCAGATAATCTATTTCCGTAATATCGTATTGTTTTAAATAATCAATTATTTTTTGACCGTTGCTTCTTCTTGCTCCGTCGTTTGTAGGTCCGGCGTCAATCACAATTACCTTTTTGTTTGGGGTTATTATAACAATTCCATCGCCTTGACCTACGTCGATAAAAGACGTAAGCAGCATTCCGGGCTGCCATAATTGGCTGGGCAAAGAAGCTATATTGCGAACGTTTTTGGTTTGATTAAAATAAAAAAAACAGCCGATTATTAACGCAATCAGAAATGCGATTATCGAATTGGCAAATTTTATATTCTTTTCTTGAATATGAAACAAATTGCCGGTTTTTTCAATGTTCATTTTTATTCAGTTTTTTTAATATTATTTTTTTTTAAACAATTTGCTGAAAAAAGACGCCCCTTTATTTTTTGATTGCCCGTTTGCGTTTGCGGCGTCTATTTTTTCTTTTTTTGAAGCGTAACATTCTTTACAGTAATGTTTATCGCCTATTTTGACAAGACACTCGTCGCAGTAATCGTATCCGCATTCCGGACACATTAAAAAAGATTCTTTTGACGGATGATTTTTACAAGGAAAATTTATTTTAACTTCGGTTTTTTTTGGTTCCTGCGCCGGCTCTGTTCCGGAAGGTTTATTATTAACGGCTTTTTCTTCCGCCAAAACGGTTTGGAGTTCGGTTTTGGTCTCGTCTAAAACAATATTTTCATTATCCGGCTTCTGAACTATCTCAGATTGTTTTTGAATTTCGGCAAATACCGGATGCGTTGAAAACGCCATCCACTGATTTGTTTCAACGTCAAATATATAATCTTCGGGTTTGATTTCAGATCCGGCGAATTTTTGTTTTATAATTTCGATTGTATAAGGTTCAGTCTGCGCTTCATTTATATAAAAAAAGTAGGTCGGTTGAAACTTATTCTTAAATTCTTCTTTTTGTCCCAACAATACCCAATTCTGACTTTCATTATCGAAAATATAAGTATTAGAATTAATGCTTCCGCTATTAATAAATTCTTCAATCTGACTGGAAGTATAAGGTCCTTCCTGTTTATCGTTTATATATAAAAACCAATCGCTCATAAATTTATTATATTTCCTTAATTAAATTTTGTCAAATTGTTTATTTTTTAAATTTACCGGCGTTCAATCTTTAAAAAAAGAAACGGCTTTAGCTTTATAAGCGAGCAAATCAGTAGCCAATTCGGCTCCGGTTTTATTCAAATGACCCGCGTCAAAAAACATAAAATCTTCAAAATTATAATTGTTTTCAAAATTCAAATCCCAAAAAGCGACGTCGTATTTTTTTGTAAAAAAAGCGATTTGTTCATTATATATTTTTGAAACCTTCGACTCAAATGCGGCTTCTAATTTTTTTTCAACCGGCATTCTAAAAAAAGCTAGTTTAATTCCCGATTTTTTACACAGCGAAATTATGCGTTCTAAAAAAAAGAGTTCCGCTTTTGATAATTTGTATTTTTTATTTTTCGATAAAAACACGTTAAATACGCTTTTTAATGTTTCCGAATCGGCTCTTGAATCGTCAAAATTTTTATTGGTTCCATTGTCGGTATATTCAACGTCGTCTATCACAATGCTTTTCTTCTGCGTAAATTTTTCTAAAAACCATGATAATTTTCTGTCTTTATACCGGTATAAAGGAAATAATTTTGCCATTACAAAAGCCGCCTTTGTTTCATTGGGCGGATACCAAAAAAACTTTAACAGTAATTTCTTTTCGCCGAAACTGTCAAGCTGAGATAATAAAGAAAGATTTCCTTCTTCTGAAATATTAAATCCGAAATAATCCAAATTAACTAAAACCCATTTAATATTATTTTTCGATTGCAAAGCTTTTTTAAGAATCAAATATAAAATATGAGGTTGAGCGGCTTTAACTCCGAAATTAAAAGCATTAATTTTTTTTTGCGAAACAATATTATTTGCTTCTGTTTCAGAACTAATCAATTGATTGGTTATAATCTCATTAAACCGTTCGGTTATTACGCCTCTCATAACGCGCGAACTTCCAAGAATCAATGCGTCAAATTTTTCCGGATTTTTTTTATAACAATCAAATTTAATTTCTAAAGTTTGTTTCTCCGGAATATAGAAAACCGAAAAAATATAATTCGCGGCTATAAATAAAATAAAAGCCGCAAAAAGACAAGAAAATCCTTTTATAAAAGTAGAAACATTCATTTTTTAAAACTGAAAATAAATAAATTCTTGACTTACTCTCGATAATAATACGAGAAGAACCAATGCTGAAAAATAAAATAAAATCGCAAAAATTTTATTATTCAGCAGATTCTGAATTCTTTTTTCAAAAATTATATAAAAAATATAATAAAATATAAGAAATATAAATAAAACTAAACTCATCGACCTGCCGAAAAATAATCCGTTTGAATTAATAAATAACATTTTTTTGATAATGCTAATTGAAGAACTCAACGATTCGGCTCTAAAAAAAACCCAGCTTACGCACACAAGATGAAAATTAAGAATTATTAAAATAAGTTTTTCGCCTATAAAGTCAATCTTTCTGATTTTTTCAAAAAATTTCGAGTATTCAACATATCTTGTTATTGATAATATTATTCCAAGATATAATCCCCATATCACAAAATTCCAGCTCGCGCCATGCCATAACCCTCCTAATATCATCGTTAAAAGAAGGTTTCTATAAACCTTTAATTTCGAACATCTGGAACCGCCCAACGAAATATAAAGATAATCTCTAAGCCATGTAGATAAAGTTATATGCCATCGTCTCCAAAACTCCCGCATATTATGCGCTTTATAAGGTATATCGAAATTTTTCGGCAGATTAAATCCAAGAAGACGCGCGCATCCTATGGCTATATCGCAGTATCCTGAAAAATCAAAATATATCTGAAAAGCAAAAGCGTATACTCCAATCCATGCCGATACGCTGTTATATTGGAGCGGAGCGGAAAAAAAATCCTCCACAAGTTTCGATATGTTATCGGCAAACAAAACTTTTTTTATCAATCCGGTAAAAATCAAATTTAATCCGCTATGGATATCCTCGGAATTAATTCTTTTTACAGGATTTATCTGTTCTAAAAATTCAGAAGCTCTAACTATTGGTCCCGCTATGAGTTGAGGAAAAAAAGAAATATATAGAAAAAAATCCGCTAAATTCTTCGCTGTTTTTTTCTCGCCTCTATATACGTCCAAAGTATAACTCATTGTTTGAAAAGTATAAAAAGAAATTCCAAGCGGCAGGATAATATTCCAAACAGGACAGGAATAATCAATGTTTAAAAAATTAAAAAATGAATTTGCGTTTTCAAAAAGAAAATTCGTATATTTAAAAAATCCGAGCAGTCCCAAATTAACTATAAGACTTATTAAAACGTATATTTTTTTTCTTGACGTCGATTCCGAGCGTAAAATTGCGGCGCTGCAATAATAATCCACATACGCCGATATAAATAATAAAGATACAAAAGGAACGCTCCAACTCATATAAAATAAAACGCTTGAAGCAATCAGCAGATATTTTCTATATTTATGGGGAATTATCCAATATAAAACAAAAACTAAAATAAAAAAAAAGGTAAATTCAAGACTGTTAAAAAGCATAACAAAGAAGAATAAAAAACTAAATGCGGCGTTTTTTAGAAATAATATTTTATTAAACCCAAATGCATTATTTGGGTTTAACCGCGACCGCGTCGATTTTGTTGCGCGGCCGCGGAGTCTCTAAAATTTCAAATTTAAACGACGGCTTTATAAAATTTAAAATTAAAAATAAAAACAACCTTTATCGATTATTTTTTTCTTGGAGTTCCGGCTTTGAATAAATCCATCAAAGCTCCCGACGGATCTCTGAATTTTGATAATAATATCATAGCGGCAATAACAAAAGGCTTATAGCTCGCTTCTTTATACGTATCGATTCTGTATCTGTCAAAAACTGTAGCCGCGACTTCTCCGGCTTTGCAGGAAACGTCCGTAATATCAGCCGGCAAGCAGTGCATATACAAAGCTTTTCCATTTTTTGTGAGTTTCATTTTTTTCTCGTCGCATTCCCAGCTTTTGAATTTCGAATTATTTTCAAGACATTTTTTTTCAAGGGCTTTCAAACCGGCGTCGTCGTTATTTTTTAATAAAACCACGCGTTCTTCCATAACTTTAAAAGGCGCCCAGCTTTTCGGATAAACAATATCCGCTCCTTTAAAAGCGTCTTCCATACTATTTACGATCTTAAAAGAACCGCCGGATTCTTTTGCGTTCTTTTTAGCTATATTAATCGTATCCGGCAATAAATCATATCCTTCCGGATAGCCGAGAGAAACGTCCATTCCAAGTCTGGTCATTAAACCTATTATACCCTGAGGAACCGATAAGGGTTTTCCATAACTCGGCGAATACGCCCAGGTCATAGCTATTTTTTTTCCTTTCAAATTATCTAACGAACCGAAATATTCTTTCAACCAGCATAAATCCGCCATTGTCTGAGTCGGATGGTCTATGTCGCATTGCAAATTTACTATTGTCGGTCTCTGGTTTAAAACCCCGTTTTTATATCCGTCGTCAAGGGCTTCTCCTACTTCTTTCATATAACTGTTCCCTTCGCCTATGAACATATCATGACGAATTCCTATAGCTTCGGATAAAAACGAAATCATATTCGCCGTTTCACGCACAGTTTCTCCGTGAGCTATCTGAGATTTGCCTTCGTCCAAATCCATTAAAGTCAATCCTAACAGATTTAACGCTGAAACAAATGAAAATCTCGTTCTTGTAGAATTATCTTTAAAAACTGAAATCCCAAGACCTGATTCGAATAATTTTGTCGAAATATTATTTTCATGGAAAGCCTTTAATAATCCGGCGGTTTCAAGCGTAGCCTTGATATCCTCGAATGATTTTTCCCAAGTCAATAAAAAATCTTTCCCGAACATCTGAAAATTCATAGCTTCAAGATTTTTCAAATGCTCAATAATATCGCTTTTTTTCATAAAAATATTTCCTCCTGAATTTATTGTAAATATCAATTTTTTTTTTTTGATTCTATATTTGATTTAAAAAAAATTCAATTTATTATTTCATTTTGTCTCAAAAAATTGAAATGCTTTTTACTGTGAACGCTTAGTTTTAAATATTTTTACGGATTATCTCAAATTTATAAAACTCATTATACGCTAATTTTTAATTATAAATATTTAGGTTAAAAACTTAATCAGTCCCAAAGAACAAATATTTTTCGCAAGTTACAAAACCCCAAACAAAC
>ERZ795059.3896-NODE-3896-length-14255-cov-13.016056_pt1 | contig 14255 bp, 22 predicted proteins | sample MGYA00375143_ERZ795059 | MGnify/ENA primary metagenome ERZ795059 (study PRJEB30188, sample SAMN05720168) | activated sludge metagenome | isolation source: Anaerobic digester | place: USA | collected 2015-01-07 ... | reverse complement strand
GCGAGAATAATAATTCTCAGGAAGAATACGATAAATGGTATAACGAATTAAATGCATTACCACTAGAAGAAAAAAGAAAACTTGTCTTTGAGTTAGTTGATAAATTGGAACGCAGTGATGATGTGGAAACAACCGTTTTTAAATACGAACAAGAGGATATTGATAAGCATAAGGCACTGAATATCGAAATTTTGTAACAAATTCAACCTACTTTTGTATAAGAATAAAAACACTACTATAATGGAAGTAACATATAAAAACAAAAAACGAGAAGAACAAACCATACATACCAATGAAATAACAATTGGTCTTAACGCAAATGTTGATTATAGTATTTCCATTAATAATTTCGGTGAACTCTGTATTACAAAATATCAATCAAGAATGAATTTAAATTCATGAGTTGGTTCTACCTTCATGGCAATGCAGAAACCCTGAATGAGTTTGATTGCTGTGAAGGCAATATTAATGCATTCAGAAAAATACTGCGTAACCATATCTTTTTTGCTAATATATTAATGAAGGATGAAAGTAAACTCGATGCAGTTGTTATTCCTTACTGGAAAGAAAAAAGAAGACTTACTGAACTGATTTGTACCAGTGATGATGGTGAATCCATAAGACATGCTTTATTTGAATACGATGAAGATTGCTATAAAGATACTTGCATAGAGGAAAGCGAAAAAAAATACATGTACGAAAAATACCCTGAGATAAAAAAAAATAATCACCGAGTATAATCATAAACACTAATATAGAATTATTTCAGTTGGGTAGTCAGACTAACCACTTCAAATCCCTTATCGGCATTGGATTTACTCCAGAAAAGTTGTTATTGTTGGTTTACTGTGGTCATATAAGTGTACCATAACTGTACTTTTAATGTACCTTAACTATAAAATTTATAAAATTTTGCACTATTTTATTATTAGTATGCAGCATTGATAATCAGATAGTTATACGGTGACTAGAAGATGTTTGAGAATCAGTGGGGAACAAAGTGGAGTTTTGTGGGTAAAAGTGGGGGTAAATTTAGGTGAAATGGCAAAAAATGTAGTCCCCACACACGCATCTTCTCTATCCAAAAAAAAATTATCAAAGTTATTTTTATAAAAAATTATAAAAACATTGCAGGGATTTTTATTTCGGATGGAACTCGCTAAAAAAAGCGAAACTGATTTACAGATAGTTATGATTGCACTGAAATAAAATGGGGGAAAGGCAAGCAAAAAAAAATGGAGTGAACCTTATTAGTTGTTGCATGGATTAACTATTAAAAAACTGTAACAATTAAATAAAAATGTTTTACGTATAATAAGTATCAAAGTATTAATAGAAAATTTTTGCAACCTAACAAATATGTTTGATAAAGTTTTTGACATTGGGGTTCAGGTCTTCAGTATGGACAATGAGAAATTGGACATTCGATATAAAGAATTATGTACATTGGAAGAATCTGGACAATTAACTCACGACCAGAAAATCGAGTTGGTGGTAATTAAGATTCGTTTAATGGATGAAGGGAAATTGGACAATAGCGAACTGAAAAACGATGATGTTTTAAAAGATTTGTATATTCATCTTAAATAAAAACATTTGGACAATAATAAAACGTACAATAAAAAAATCTGGACAATAATAAAATCTAAAGATTACAATCTATCTGGACAATAATAAAACGTACAATAATAAAATCTGGACAATAATAAAATCTAAAGATTATAATCTATCTGGACATTGCTATCCAGATATTTTTATTTATGTATATTAGTATTTCCAGTTAGGTGGATTTTTTTTATGGACATTCTGATATAGTTCATCGACTTCTTCCAAGATTCTAAAGCATCTATTTTTAAGGATATTATAGGGATGGTGGATATTCTCGAAATGGTCAAGCCAGAGTTTCTTTGCAAGTTCAGGTGAATGTATATATTGCTTAGTGTACATATCTTGAAGTTCATCTTCAATGGCGAATGCTGACATGGACAATCTTCCAACATAGTCAAGAATTCTTATAGTATCTTCGAACAATGCAGTATGCTCATTATCATTTATTCTATTATTATGTTGGTACTTTTTAAGTTTTTGTTGATATTTTTCGATAATGTTTTCTGCTTTGCTTAGTTCATTGCTATGGTTAGGTAGATTAAAGTTGTAAGTAATAAATTCCTTTTGTTGTTGCATAGTTTATACTTTAGAATAGGGTTCATATTATTTTTTTAGTTTCACTGATACTACATCTCCAGCGACATCACCACAGTTAATATTTGTACCAACTACATTACCACTTACGTTACCATTTATGTTAGCAAAGGTACAATCCACATTGCCATTAACGTTTCCGTTAATTATTGCAGAGGTACAATCAAGGCTGGCAAGGTCTCCAGTGAATGTAATTTTAACATCATCGCTAAGACCTTCTTTAACCTTTTCGCCATTGACGTAAACAATACCATTTTTAACTACGATTTTCTTTCCAGAGACAATGAATGATTTATCGTTAATGGTTATACTATTCATAACACGGTTTATTTGTTTATTTAACTTATTAAAAATTTTATTAAAACTAATCATTGATTTTTAATTAAAAGTGTGATATTATTTCAGGTCGTATACGTATATATCAACTGACATTACGTCTTTGATTATCTGCTCAATTTCATCCCATTCACCACCTGCAAGACCACAGCCAATTCTAGGCATATGAATGGTAGAATCCGTTTGAAATGCCATTTTATTTACTTCATTTAAGGCAATACGCACTGCACCATATTTTATTGGTGGATTACCATTCACATCAGGTTTTATATCATGTTGTGCAATCATATTGGCGACCATAATTTCTGGGGTTACTCTAATAAAATCTACATGACCGAGGGGACGTTTTTTCATGTTACGGTATGCGATTTCAGGTTGTTTCCACTTTTTGGATAATGCAAGAACAAAACCTGCACCCCATGCGCCAACATCATTACATATGTGGCATATTATCTTATTTCCATCGGTCTGGGGATTTGTAGCGTCTCCCTTAACGTAGTATATTTTTTCTAAAGTATTGGTTCTCATCGTATAGTTTTTAATTAAAATTTGTATATTGTGTATAAGTTATTAATAAGTTCTTCAGTATCCTGAAGGCAGAGTTCATTGATTAGAAGCATACAATCTAGTTCATTTTTATCACAAAGAAAAAGTTCATGTGCTAGTACTTCATCAATATGTACAATTTCTTGAGTTATATCTGATTTAAGATTGTAAATATAATTATTTTCTTCGAATTCCAAAAATTTATTTTTATTTTTTGGAAATATTTTTCTACCGTTGACTTCAAGAATTACCTGATATCTATTGTTGAAGTATTTAACGGCAATAGGATTGTCTACCTCTAAGATAGACAATCGCATACCGTTTGAAAGAGTTTTAGATTGTTTTATTATCATCAACAGGTTATTTTATTATCATCAATAGAGTAATAGTTTGTTTTTTTGAAAATATTTCATTCAATGCGTAACGTCCCTTGATTTGCTGTTCAGCATATGAACTACTCATTTCATTTTGCAGGCATAACCACATTGGTCATCAACTCAACCGTCACAGTAATTCAACTACTTAATAATAAGTTGAACCTGAGTTTTAGCAACACTGGTAATCAGGTAGAGTGCATAACTATCTGTGCACGGGAATCTGAGTATATAACCAAGGATGGTCTTATTTGCCTTGACTAGTTGTTCAAGTTCATTTATCAGTTCATACTAACGTTTCATTTTAGTGTCAAACTTCTTAATGAAATCTTTACTTCCTGACAGGTCTTCTTTGGATACATTTAGAAGTTCCTGAATCTTTAAATTAATTTGTTCTATTGTGTGTATTTTTTGATTTTTAATTAAGAGTCAAATTCAATTTCTTTTTGCTGTATGGGGTTCTGTTTAGCAAGCCATTCTTCAATTTTTTGGATATAGAGTATACACGTAGGAATTTCAATTCCTTTAATATAATTTGCATTAGCAATTGATTTGGCTCTGATTTCAGTATCTCCCATTTCTGTAACAATTGCATCTGGATTTGCTGTAGCGACATTCAATAAACGCTGACGAATCTCATTTATCAAGCGTTCTTTTTTTACTTCAAGTTCTACATATTCTTTCTTGTAGTCTTTATAAGTTTTGCGTACATTATCGTTTAAATTTTTAGCCATAGTTGTATGTGTTTTAATACATATACGAATGACCAGACATTATGTTACAAAAAAACCTGTACATTACTGCACAGGTTTTTTTACAGATAAAACACAGACCATTATTCAATATAAACCAAACGACTTTCGAGCATTTTCATTAGTTCGGACATTGGACGGCTTTCCTGTTCTGCTTTCTTTGCAGTTTCGATAGGAAGTTCCTCTGCTTTTACTTTGGCAATCATTTCTTCCAATTCCCATTGTTCATAGTTTTGGTAATCGCTTTCAAAGTATGCTTCCTCAATGATATCAATCTTGCCATCATTATAGGTTGCAAAAGCATAGGGGAAGTATTCAGTCACACGCATTTTACTATGGTCATATTCAGGTACAGCTACTACGTGCATTGGGTTAACAAGGCATACAAGAATTACGCAATCACTACTTGCAAAATTTTCAACGTACTTAGTTGCACCAACGTGTAAGCCATATGAACAATCTTTTGCAGGGTCTGAATCACAATCTTTACGTGGCATGATTACTGGTACTCCAAGTTCAATACTCATAGTACGACTATACATATCTGTGTACTTTGGAGTTGTTTTTGAATCTTTGCTTTTGTTGTCGGAGTTTACGATAACCGAAAACAAATCGCCAAGTTTACCTTTGATTTCAATACCCCTTTCATTCTCGTTCCAACCTTCGACAGTTTCAATCTTAGCGATAGCGTATTGTTCTGCAGGGTCGTCATTGTTAAGGTTTTCGTACACCACGTACTTGTTTGGTGAGCATTTCCAGTCTTTCTTTACGTGCAGGTACTGATTGGTGATGAATTCCTCGTAAGCAACATCACGTTTGCCGTTTTCATCCTTACGAAACACAGCCTTGTACACCACCATGTAACCCTTATCGGTCAAAACGAAGTCATGGGTTGTGATAAACTGGAATAGACTATCACGTACTCTTTTGTCAGGGTTAACCATAAGGAGTTTCCAGAAGTTCATAATTGCATCCAAAGGATATTTCTTCTCGTGGTACTCTTCAATTACTTCAAGAAGTGCATTTGGAATTGGAGTGTTGAAACCTGCAAGAAATACTTCGCCAGTTTCAACGTCAGTTTCAAGACCCGTTAGATATGCAACCCTCGTCTTGTCGTTGATATACATTTTAACCGCCTTAATATTTTCATCGGTGGGGTTTTCCCTAGCAACAAGAACGAGACGATAAAGTTTGTCTGCTTCTTCGGGATTTCTACATTCTTTCTTATGAAGTTTACCATCAATACTTAAATTGACTGTAGTTCCTCTGATTACTGCATTAATGTTTTTCATTGTCGTTTGAATTAAGTTTGTGTTTTTACACTCTGTTAGCCACAATATTAACGAGACACCTCGATAATTGCGTCGGGATATTCACGACAAGCATTTAGATAAGATTCTACCCAAGGAAGAAAGTCTTTATAAGTTCCCCATCCATTTTCAGAATCAAACTTCTTAAAATGTTCAGGTCTTGCTTTCATATCTTCAAAACCTTTTTCTAAAATTGAAATTATATCACTTGCTTTTGTTGCTCCAATTTCTTCTGGTCTCCAACAAGCCTCATAAATACCAGCTTCATCAGCCATTTTATTTAGGTTGTGTGTAATATTTGCATTAAACACGCATTCCGTTTCAAATTCGTTTTCTTCTACAACAGCATTTGGAAATTTTTCTCTAACTTCTTCTACTGTTAATTCTTTATTTTTACCGTTTTCACGAATAAAAACACCAGTTCCTTTTTTGGTTATCGGTGTTTTTGAAATCAACGATACATCTAAGCTCATAAATTATTGTTTTTAAAATGATTACTAAAAATACTGTGGCTAACAATGTGTATAATTAATTGGGGTTGCGGTGTGATTTTCATCACCCTACCTCGCCCGTAGTTTCGTGTATTTTGATAAGGAATCGCCACGTAATCCCCAACTAATCATACACGAAACGTTATACGAAGTTAATTAAAAATTGTTACAAATATAATAAAAAGAATTATGCAGACACTGTTTAATGATATGTACAATGGAATAAATGGTCGAGACACAATTCTGCCTGTGAAATTTTTAACTCCTTCAGTCTTAATACTATTACTTCTCTAATCATTTTGTTAAAATTTACAAATTCTTCTCAACCTTTCTAAACTAGCTCTTGTAGACTCATCGGAATTCTTTGTTTCATCTATCAAGCACATGTCCGTTATTCTTTTTTTCCACTCCTTACCTGTTTTGGGAGAGCGATATGTAACATTGTAAGCACCAAAACCTTCAGGGAGAAAAGTAAAATCACTTCTGCAAATTTTTGTTTTCATTTTTTGCGGACTTTTTAGGATACCTAGTTAATTTATACCATTTTTAACATCTGTAATTTAAAAGCGGTTAACCTATACACCGCAAGGTTTGACTGTTTACTTGTATTCAACTCTGCAATAAAATGGGTCGCTTGCAAATTGACTGAAACTAAATATATAGTTTTCTGTTTCAACGCTTGCAACACCTTCCTCATACTCGCTAGGAAGTGGTTCGTTAGGAAGTTCTGCAAGAATTGCGCTCTCAAGTTCTTCGTCAACCTTCTCAACATCTGCTACACCTGCTTCTGTCGACAGAATTAACGACCTAAAGTTGCTGCCATCGCAGTATGTCCAAGCTTCAACCTCTATATCATACATTTCTTCATCAACATCGCCTACCCTAATCCCATAGTTGTTGTAGCAATCTCCTAGGGAAATAGTTTCAAAGTTATCTCTTTTTGTAATGCCCATTTCATCGCCTCTGCTCAAAATTTTTACCACAATGTATTTGTTTGAATCCATTGTTTTTTGCCGTTGCCTTACGGGCTTTTTATGGCTTCTGGCACGCCTGTTTTTAATTAATTCTATAAGATTAATAGATTATTGCGTTTTAATTTATACGAATCGAAATGAAATATGTTACAATATATAAATCAATGTTTTATTATATGCAACACTATGGAAATTTTATTCATTTTAACATTATTTAACACCACATAAATATTTATGTATATTTTGATTTGTTAATTATATATGGTCAAAAAACCATAACTTTTTTAAGAATATCAACCAATATCACATCACTAAGTTCGTTATCAATGTAGTAGGTTCTGAAGTAACTTAGTATATTCCTGTTTTGATATTCTAGTTTATGAAGTTCTTCAATTTTCTCAGCATACTTCTTTTGTTCAGGAGTTAACTTAATATTAGTTAAGTCAAAGAACCTACTCAAATCTGTTTTAAGACTGCTAATATTTGAATTTATTTTAGGCAATGTTTCAATGAATTTATTTACTTCATTGATAACAGCACCCCATTTTGCATTTAGTACATTGAAGTTCTTAGTTTTGTACAATGAGCCAAGAGTATTGTACCTTTCAATAAGACCATAGATTTGAAAATACTTTGTAACCAAATCTGCCTTGCGATATAACATTCTATTATAGAATTCGTCAACGTGATATGCTTTTTTACAAAATTGCATGTACTTAACATTACTTTTTGAAAGCATGATGAACATTATACCTTTCTTACCATCCCATTCAAGTCTATCGTCATGGTTTCTGTACCTCGACACAATTAACTTTTTGTCAAACAAATTCCTGAACAATTCATAAGCAGTATTAAGTTTGCTTTCATCTTCCTGAATACCATAGAATATTGGTTGAGGAAATTTGAACAACACATCAAATTTAATTCTTTCCTTGCCATATGAGCCAAAGAGTTTTACAGGCACAGTTGTATTACGTAGTTCATCATTTAGTACATTGCGTTTCTTTCTCACCGTGAATTCTGCAGGTACTTCAATAGTATCGTAGTTTTTAGCATTTTCTATTACAATCTGCCAATATTCTTCCTGCATTTCAATTAAGAATTGTACAAACTCAACTGGTTTACCATTATCGTCAACTAACTTGTCAAGGTGAGTATTAAATAGTTCTGCAATTTCAGAACGCATATAACCTGCATCAATCTTGCGCCTGTTAATGATATAGTATGTAGAAAACTTTTCTTTTAAATAAGATTGCTTTGCAACCTTGCGTTGAAATTCACCCTCTATGTATAATAGGTTTGAGCTATGTTTCAATGTATTATAACTGCCGTTAAAACTTTTATTTTCAGTTTTCTTGCCATACTTCTTGCTTTCAAAAAAGAATGAGAATAACTGTTTGTCATCTGGCATCTTCATAAAAGAGTACTTGAAGTTTGACAAGTCAACATCATTCTGATTAATCAAACTGGTAACGGGCAATGTTATTCCATTAGGAAACCTCAACTCGCCAAATTCATTCTCAAATTGAAAGTAATCTCTCAGGGTTACAATATTCTCATACTGTTTGATAAGCAATTGAGTAATTTCTGCCTTAACTTCGTCAAGTTTCTTTTTTAATACCTTAATGGTATGCTCGCTATAATCCAATTGCTCACGACTGGCAGTTACATTTATCTCACCTACTTCAAGTTTTACTGCAACTGGTATATAGTAATTTCTTGAATTTAAGCCAAGTACATCATAGTCTATTGGGTATGCAACCCTACCTAAACATACGTGCATTGTACTTGAATATTCTGTACCTCTGTAAAGGAAAGTTTTACCATGTATAATCTGATACTCATTTAAAAGTGTATCGCCATAACGGGTATTTTCAAATCCTTCAAAGATAATATCTTCGAAGTAGTATAATTGACGAACCATTTCCTTTGCAAAGGTATCCAAGTCTTTTTCCAGAACAGGAATACGAACCTCTGTACCATTGTGTTCAGTTGTTTCTTCCTCATGGAGTAAACTAATTTCAGGACTGTCTGTACCCTCAACAATACAATAATAATACTTTACGCCATTGTAAACAGTAATTACATAGAAACTGTTATCGTATTCACCTGTACCATACCCTGTTGGTCGCTTGTATGCTAAAACGCTCTTCGCTCCAATACCAAAACCACCAATTTGGGTATTATCACATCTTTTGGTACTTTCGAAATATACGGCATATACATTTTTAACTCTGTCGGGAGACATACCTACGCCATAATCTATAAAAGAAATATAGTGAGTATTGGTTTGGTCATCAAAACTTTTTTTAATTAAAACTGGTGCTTTTATACCTGCTTCAACATGTGAATCAAAGCAGTTACTTGTTATTTCACGAACAACAGTACCAATAGGGTTACTGTATATGTTCTTGGTAAACATTTGAAACACCATTGCTGCAGCGTTTTCATTTAAACGCATTTTAATTGTGTCAGTTGTACTATCAATTTTTTTGTCTGAAAGTACATTTAAGTTTGTTATCATAGTTATTGTGTTTTTGGTTTATACTGTTTTCTTGATTATACGAATCGAAATGAAATATGTTACAAATACATGTAAAACATTTTTTAATTAAAAACAAAACGATTTTTAATTTATTGTAGTTTTTAAATAAAAATCGTTTTGCTTTTAATCGAAAATAGACCACATTATTTAGAATCATTCTAAGATTAGAATATAAGGTAAGTTGGAGTCTACTCGGTCTTAGCGCACTGTTACAACTATTATACTATCTTATACGAATCTTAAATAAAAATTTCAAATTTGTGGCAACAAATTGAGTTTATTGCCACAAATTTGAAATTAAAAAACCAGCAGGGTCATAACTCCCGTTTGAATGGGTCTCATGGATAGAGACCCGTATGGTATTTTTAATTACTAAGTTTATTTCTTTGTCCCCAAAGCATTTTACTTCTAAATTTATTTCTTTGTTCCCAAAGCATTGCTTGAGTAACAGGTTCTGGTAATCTAGTAATTTTATTCTTTGGTTGCATAACTTCATTATAGAAGTCTATAGCTGGTTGAAGGTCATCGCAAGTACCATCGAAATTAAATCCATCTGAACTAAATGTGTAATCAAGTATTTGCCATGCGGCAATTAGGCACGCAACAACCAATAAATCATAAGGTTTTCTAGCGGTTTTGCAAAATTCAAAATCAGTACCATTCTTTGCAACACAAAACGTTTCATGTGAGAGTTCACCCTTACCATTGAAGCAAACAATTTCATTGTTAAATATCGGTTCTCCTTCACCAATACTACCAGCAATTTCAAGTTTATCGTCTTTATAGTAACCCCCTGCAGTATTTGTTCTTTCAGGAAGACTTTCGTATAATTTCTTGCAAGTATTGCTAAATTCCTTGAAATTAGTATCAGTGCTTTTTTTTTCTTTGAAATAATGCGTGTATCCCATTGTGGTATTTATTAATTGGTTTATACTTATAATACGAATTTGTTCTGGATTTGTTACAGAATAATTGAAATAAATAGTTTCAGTTGACTACAATTTGTAGTAAAGAAAAAACCAGCAGGGTCACAACTCCTGCTGGCATACCAACCAAAACACACAATGATGCTACTTGAACGTAGCGAGAAATATTTTTATTTAAAACTAAACTTCTTTGGTATATGAATATCAATACTAAAACCATTTACTACATCACCTATTCTATAGGTTACTACTCTGTACTCCTTCATTTGCAGTACTGACTTCTTTGGGATGTATTTCAGTAAATACACGAGACTCGTAATAATACTCATCAGTGCACGCTGCATTACTGGTATTCTGGGTTGTTCTTCGTTTTCATTCAATATTTCAACTACCCAGAGTTTACGCTTAAATTTTTTAATTGCATACTTTGAATCTTGATTATATTTGTAGAAGTCAAATAAATATGGAGTATCGCCATATTCAGGTGTTCTATACTGTTTTTCGTACATGTTTGCACGGTAAATATGACCACCAGATTCTGTAAACTGCCTGTAGAATTTAATCAAATCATCGATTTGTACGAGATGACTAAACCCAGCATTTTTAAAATTGTCTTCAGATAATTCGCCAGTTTCGTAATACTTTTCAGCTGCTTCCTTGCTGCCAAAAACTGAAACATAGTTTAGCGTAAGGTATTTATTAAATTCAGATAAATTTGTATCCGCTTTAATGCTATTAATACTTCTTGAAGTTCTATAGCAAAACTTATAGTTTCTAAAATCTTGGTCTTTCTTCTTTTTCTTAATAGGGTAAGCACATTTTTCATTTTCCAGCCGAATTAATCTGGCTTTGTATCCATCAGCAAGACATTTGCGTAAGTCATTTATGCCAGCGATTATATTTGTTTTCGGAGATGACCAATTTGTGTTCATGGTGTGTGTTGTGTTAGTTTCTGATTATAATACGAAGAAAAGATTATTTTGTTACATAATTATTAATCTTTTCTTCAACACTTTGAATCAAGCCTTTTGCAAAATCACTTAACTTAGAACTACCATCAACAACTTTAATCATTAAGGTTAAGATAATGTAGAGTTTCAACTTTTTCCATGATTACTGGTTGTTAATAAAGTTAATAAATTCACGAATAGCATCGTCATATTCGATTTCAAGCATTTGTAGAGTATAATTATTGTGTTCAGCAATAACACCATCAAAAAACATTGCGTTTTTATGCTTATCAGATATTGGTTCTTGTAAGAATTTCATGGCAATATGTTTTAGTTTATATGTGATTATACTAATATTAATTAAATTGGTTACAAAAGAAGAAACCCTTGTATTCCTTTTCGACTCATCGTAAATGAGTTTCGGGGAATAACAAGGGTGTCTTTACACATCGTCATGATGGGTAGTGACGAACTACCCTTGTGTAACCATTGCCGTAGTCACTTTCTTGGTATTACCTAGCCACCCCTTACGTCACCACTAATAGGTGGGGGATATTAGTGTCCAGTACGCTATCCTGAACTCTAGGCAATTAACCAAGCGAATTTTCGGTTGGCATTTTTCGTGGCACAGGTAGGAATCGAACCTACGTGATGACCTGTCGTACTTCGGTTTGACCCTTCACGAACAGGGTGCTTTGCCATCTTCAGCATACAGTGCCATGTATTAAAGAACGTTTACAAATACATATACGATTATTTTTTCTTTTTGTTACAAATTTTATAAGGAAAATATATCATATGTCCATCATTATCATTCTTAATTAAAAAGAACCCATGCTTCTTATAAAACTCATACAATACTTTTAGGTCTACTCCAAAGATATTGGTAACCCAGAGTTTAATTCGAACATTATATTTATCTGCAAGTTGAACAATATCATCCATGATTGCATTACCATAACCTTTCTTTTGCTGTGATTTTTTAATCTTAATACAAATTAAATAGATGTAATCTCCTTTCTCATCCGTACAATAATCTAATTTTAACTCCTGAATTTTGTTTTTGTATTTGTCCTTTTTTAAATAAAAAATGAATTCTTCAAGGACATTTTGATTTAGTACATCCATAAAAAAAACCGTTTCAGATAAATACCTCTGAAATGGTTTTTGGTCTGCCACCAACGGTTGTAAATATAAAACGTTATGGAATTTTTTTCATGTTGATAAAGAAATGACTGTCGAGTTCATTGAAGGTATAATGACAAACAATGATGTTCGAAAGCGACCCAAGAGATTAAAAATATTGTGCAGCAATATACAGTTATAAAACACAAAAATTATTCCATTTCCCATGTTGGTAGTTTCTGCCATTCACCTGTTGGTAATAATTCCATTGCATCGCTGCATCTAACTATGCTGAGTACGCCTTCACACACTGCATTTTCATCTTCTGCAGTTATTTTGGTTGCTACATAGTGCGTACCATCTTCAAATGTCATAATATAAGTTTCCATAATTTTTATGATTTTATAACAACAAATATAAATACTTTTTATTACATTATACGTTAAATTTCAAAATTTGTTACACTAATTACAAAGATTTAATTGTTACATTTCCCCGTAGATTTCAGTGTTGGTGTAATCCAAGTCGTCAATATCATCAACCTCACCACCAAGTTCAAATTCATCATCACCGAAATCATACTCACCTTCAGCAAGTCTAGCAAGTTCTTCTAACTGAAGTGATTCAAGGAATGCTAGATTTTGGCTATCGTATTTCGGGTCATCGCTACCATATTTATTTTTCATAATGATATCGATATACTTTTGTCTAAGATTTTCTTTTCCCATTGTATTTGTATTATTAGTTGTACTGTATTATACGAAAAAATGCGGTGAATAGTTACACTAAACACCACATAATTTGCGTACAATACTACTTAAACATTTATTCCGAGTGCTTGAAGATTTGTATTTAAAATCTCAATACCGTTCTTGCAGTTCTTCATTTTGATTAGAGTAACCTGTGTTTGCAATGTTGTTCTTGGTATTGTGGACAATGGACGTTTGAAGTTAAAGTAACTATAACGGTCACCATTGGGAATACCAATCAGAATACAAGTTTGCATAAGTTTTTCCATTTTCTTTTGGTTCTTTTTGTTTTCCATTTCAACAAGAATATTATTGATAAAAATATCCCTGTCAACTTTAACAGAAAAGGTTTTGTCACCGTAAATGGACTTTTGTTCGGGCAATGTAGCAATGTAGTTGTCCATGAGTTTAATATTTGCTTTAACCAATTCAGGGTCTTTGTGTCGAATATTTTCTTCGTACGTCATTCCACCACCATTGGCATCATCGATAACAAATAAACATTTAACGCCATTGATATATAAATCAGCGTTTATTCCAATACCTTCCATACCACGAAAGGTTTTGACATTCTTTAATTGAACATTAGGTTTTTTCATTGTGTTAGTGTATTAGTTGTACAGTATTATACGGAAAAACCCTGTAAGTGTTACAGGGTTTAATCTTTATTTACGCATTAGGTCTTATTTTGGTATCTAGCACACCATGTGATTAACTACAAGTACTTGTTAATGATAGACTTAGCTTGCTTCTTATTCTTTTTATCAGAAAGCCAGTCAATGAGTTGTTTATGGCAATAGCTATTAAGATACTCATATACATTACTTGTTAACCTCTTAGGGTCGAACCACTCATTAAAGTGTTCAGGACAGTACTTTGCAAGGAAGTGTGAATAGTCCCAGTTATACTTTTCAGGGTCGAACCATTCATCAAAATGTTCAGAGCAGTACTTGGCAAGGTACTGGGATTGAGACC
>ERZ795059.3893-NODE-3893-length-14263-cov-5.352407_pt1 | contig 14263 bp, 12 predicted proteins | sample MGYA00375143_ERZ795059 | MGnify/ENA primary metagenome ERZ795059 (study PRJEB30188, sample SAMN05720168) | activated sludge metagenome | isolation source: Anaerobic digester | place: USA | collected 2015-01-07 ... | reverse complement strand
TACCATTTAATTTATCTTCCAAATCGGTAATAATCGGCCAATTCATTTGGTTTGCCTTCCAGCAAATCAACAATGATATCCATGGCTTGAATTGAAAAGGTAATGCCATTCCCTCCAAAAGATAACACAAAAAGCGCATGTTCAAATTCTGGAGATTTTCCTATGTAGGGTAATCCATCCTTTGTAGTTCCAAAAGTACCGCCCCAACTAAAATCTTCAATAAATTTTACATCGGGTAAGATTTCACCCAAAGTTTGGATGAGTTTTGAAGTCTTGCTTTCTTTGATTTGTTGTTGAAAAAATGGAAAATTTACCGATGAATCCTCGCCACCCACCAAAAGTCGACCGTCATCTGTTGTACGCAAGTACAGATAAGGCTCATTAGTGTCCCAGACCAAAGTGTTTTTGAGCTTTTTAGGAATTTTGATACCTTTTTCGCTGACACAAGCATAAGTATAAAACAACTTTGCCACGTCTTCCTTGATCATTTTTGTTGATTCAAAACCTGAGCAGAATATGGCTTTTTTACATGAAATCTTATGCCCTTCTGAACTTGTGATGGTGGTTTTCTTCGGGCCAAAGTCAAAATCTATCAGTTCCGTTTGATCATAAACATTCATACCACGGCCCGCATTATAATGTATCAATTCGTGGGCTAATTTATAGGCATCAATACTTGCAGCCGTTTGAGAAAGTATACCTCCATATGATTTCAAGCCATAAGTTTTTGAAATCTCCTCTGCTTGCAGCCACATCACACCCAATTCGCATTTATTCCTTATTTCAAATTCTTCCTTCAAGGATTGTGCTGCCTTTTCGCTGTGAGCAAGGTAAAGCGATTCCTTTTTTTCAAAACCACAATCAATCTTATTTTCTTTGACTAGTTGCTCCAACTTTTTGATGGCTACAATTCCTGCTTTGTAACATTGAGCAGCAGCATAGCTACCAATCATATTTGATAATTCAGAGAGTGGCACATCGATTTCATATTGTAACATACTGGTAGTTGCAGACGAACTACCTTGGCCTATGTCTCTTTTATCAATCAAGGTAACTTTATATCCTTTATCCATCAACGCATGAGCTGTCAAGGCGCCAGTGATTCCACCACCAATTACAACAATTTCTGTCGAAATATTTTTTTGAACAGAGGGATAAGTATACAACAAACCATTTTTCAATAACCAAAATGACTCAAAGGTTCTCAGTCGCATATGCACTCCAATTTAATGATGATTAAACCTGCACAACGGTTATGAACCCAGTATGTTTTATAACATTTAAATCAAGCCAAACTATTGGAAGGGCAAGGCAATTGTCATTTCCAAATCTCCAACTTTTATTGATTTGCCAGTGTCTGCGTTGGATAATAAACAATTGATGATACAGTTTAATTTTTGAGTGTTATTACCGTTGATGTTGGAGTCAAATGGCTCTGAAAGTCTGAATTGAATACTGGAATTATTTTGCTCAATGGATTGGCTCGTATACCTGATTCCATTTTCATCCATGTATTCCAAAACCATTGTTTGATCCTGAGAAAGATTTTCAGCTGGTAGAATTTTGATGACTTTATTTACAATGGACTCGCTGAAAAAGAATTCTTTTATGTTGGCAAATGCGCCAAAATCAAAAGTGTATGTTGCATATGAACCTGAAACAAATAAAACTTTGGCAGAAAGCCGACTCTCAGGAAATTTTGAAAATTCAATGTTATTGGTGCTATCTTCTTTGACCACCGACCAAGTCACAGAGGCAATATTTTCACTTCTAAATGCAATTAATTTTCGTTTTTCATTGGCATCTATTTGGAGGATAGGTAAAGCAGTTTCGCCTAGTCTTGGATTAACATTTGACTCAATAAGTAAGGTAAAATAATCAGCATATTTGATGAGGTATCTAAATGTAGATTCTTTTTTCTGAACAATGGCTGTTGCTTCCTTAGAAAGGTCAACACCGCTAATGGAAATCTCCTTGGAAGGTGTGGGGAGTCCTTTACTTTCAGATTTGACAGTAAAGGAAAATTGCATTTTATCTCTTTCCAAAGTGGTAAAGAATTGTTGTGTGCCTTCTTTAAAAATCAAAGAAGAATTTGGTTGCGTTAATGAATCCAATACCATATTGAGTTGCAAACTTTGCGGACACAAAGCAAGGCATTCTTCTTTTGAAAGACGTCCTTCCAAAATTGTTGTCCGATTGTTTTGTCTAATTTGGGTGTGCATGTAATAACCGTTTTCACCAGCAGTCCAATTTACTGCTTTTCCATCAATATTACCCTTGGCAAAAAACACCGGTGTCTGTTCCACAGGATCTGGAAAGTCAACCATCGTGCATGAGGCAACAAAAATGGAAAGTGTGAAGCAATATATTTTTTTAATTAGTTTCATTTTAAGAATAATTGCATATTCAGTCCTATAAATAGTTTATTGGTTTTTTGGGCATTTAATTCTTGTGGACTTGTAGCTAAAACTGGTGACATTTGGTAAGACAAATTACTCCCTATGAATATAGATGGGAGGATTTCTCTCCTATAATTTACTTGCAACCTTGCATTGGTTTTCTGGAAAGCAGTCATGTCAATCCATCCTGTTTGAATGATGCTTTTTACATCTTTAATTTTACTACGCTCGATGCTTTCCATCAATGTGACTTCTTGTATTTCACCTTTCACGCCCATCAGAAAATCAACTGTAATACCTCCCCCAAAGTGATTCTTTTCATTTTTGAAATACGCTAAAATGGGTAAAGATCCATAAGCCAAAGTTTGAGCATTCATACCATAAATCGTGGATACTTGCCCAAAATTATAACTTATATCTTCTCTTATTTTACTGTAAATGCTACCCAAATTCCTTTGAGAAAACAAAAATCCAGTCTGAATCGCCCAAGTCCTATCAAAATGATAATCTGCTACTATACCCGCTTCAAAACCAGCAAAACCTGAGGTTGAACCCAAAACTCCCCCACCAATACCCAAGCTCAAATGTGGCTCGACATATTTTTCCATCATGCTTGGAACCGAGATCGGCATTATTTCCAAATTTTCTTTCTGGCTATTTATATAAGGTGAATAAATGGGCATCTGTTCTAAGAAAATGATTCTATTTTCATTCTGTGTCTGTACTTCTACGATATTTTCTGTTTGCTCAGAAGCTAATTGATCCATTCTTTGTACAGTTTCAACAATCGATGAGCTGGCATCTATTTGATCATTCTTTGCATTTTCATCTTTTATAGAAGACTGCTGTATACTTTGTTTTAAAGTTGTTGGATCATTTGTCTCTTTTTTGGTGTTTACTTTTTGTTCTTCACCTTTATTTATGGGATTGGTGAATGCTTGTGAATTTTGTTTCAAATCGACATTCTGAGCAGGATGATTGCTTTTGCTTTCAGTAGATTCAACTGCAAAACCACTTGCTACCTTTGGCTTTTTGGGTACATTTTCATTTCCATTAAACAACACAAAGCCAAGAAAGGCGCTGATGGCAACACCAATAACAAGCCAGAAAAATGGAAAAATTCTTCGTCTTTTGCGATCGTTTTGATCTAGCAACGATTCCATAGCTAACCAATCACTGGCATCAAATTCTGCATTGCGATTGTGCAATTTGGATTTGAAAAAATCATCTATGTTTATTTTATTTCCCATCATTTGACCTTTGCATTGTAATTTGAATGAATGTAATCAGGCATACTTTCAAGCATTTGTTTGAGTTTGTTGCGAGCCTGATTGAGATACCATTTGGATGTGCCGACGCTGCAAGAAAGAATTCCAGCTATTTCTTCATGGCTATAACCATCAATGGCAAATAGATTGAAAGCAGAAAGCAGTGGTTCAGGTAATTTCCTGATGATAAAAATCAATGCCTCTGCATCGTATTTTTCATCTGTCTCATTGATTTGGATATAACTTGATTCCTCTATTTCGCAATCATTATAATTGACTAAAGCATTTAATTTTTTGTTTTTCCGATATTCATCAATGATGTGATTGATCATGATTCGACGGGCCCAAGCTTCGAACGGAATGGTGGTTTGATAGCTTTGAAGCCCAGACAAAATCTTGAAGAAACCGAGGTTTAAAAGAGCACTCACCTCGCTTTCATCTTTAGCATATCTTGTACAAATTCCTTTCAAAATGCCATGACATTGTTCATAGAGTTGCCTTTGTGCAGCCCTATCATTGCTCTTACATTTTATAAGTATGTCTTCACTAATATGCATACATTCTAAAATTGAGCCCCAGCTTGAGGAAAACCAGGGCTCTTTTTGTGTGACAAGTTATTAATATTTTATCAATTTCGATATAAATTGCTCAGTATCAGTCTTAATTTTTACTAAGTATAAACCTGGCGATGCAGATTCTAAATCTATTCTAATGTGTTCTTGAGCATCATCATCATTAAATCTCAATTCTTTTACCAATTGTCCATTGGAAGTAAATACTTGAACATTTTGGACGATTGAATTTAAAGCAATGCCGTCAATATAAAAATATTCCGTAAAAGGATTTGGATACACTGCTGTGACGAGGTTTTGGCGGGAAGACATCCTTCCATTGGTAGATTCCTCATTTTCTTCTGTGATAAATTGATGAGCTAAGCTTTGCATGATTGGGTCATTGCCATCAATGCCGATCTCGGTACAAGTTTCTTTAGTACAGCCAATTGCATCCGTAATCTTTACACAAACTTTTGCAGGCAGACCTGAAATCTCAATCCTTTTGGTGGTATCACTGGTTGACCACAAATAATGGATTTCACCTTTACCCTTTGCCCTAGCGACTAAGAATTTCCCTCGTTGTATGATTTCCACACCACAATCAAAGGCATTGATTTTCACACAAGCTACTCCCGTACATCCATTTTCCAAAATGGCTTTGACACAATATTCACCATTTTCAGTAACTAAAATGGTTTCAGTATCTTCACCTGTGGACCAAGTAAGTCCCTTGATTCCTGCTGGTTTAGTAAATAAAGTCAAAAGTATTCCAGCATCTGTTCTGCGCTTTTCTATTGCAAATCTGCAAGTATCTTCTTTTGTAAAATAATCTACTTTGATACAATCTGTGGCAATACATCCGTCGGCATTTATAGATTTCACGCAATACTCTCCGTTTTTAGTGATTTTTATACAGCGGTCATCGCTACCTGTATTCCATGCATATTTGACTGAGTCACTTGAAGAAACAGCACAAAGGACGACAGAGCTTGCTGTGACCTCCCCTCGTTCTATTTTCACCCTACAATCTTCACCCAGTTTGATGCAATCTTTGGCTACACAAAATCCTTCTGAAATAACCTCTACGCAAACTTCTTTCAAATTTTCCGGATAATTGATACACCTCACTGTATCTTCTGTAGACCATTTGATTTTAAGCCTTGGATTGTCATTGGTCTCGACACATAGTGACTTTCTACCCAAATCGTCTGTCCGTATGACAATCTCCACCTTACAATCTTGTGGTTGTACTTTATAACATTCACTTGCAATACATCCGTTGGCGAAAACGACTTTTACACAAACTTCCCGAAGATTTTGGTCAATTTTTATGCATCGAGTAGTATCACCTGTTGACCAATAGATGGCGCGCACATCGTCAGATTCTGTTTTGGCACATAATTGAATGATACCATCTCCATTTGTTGCAGCTATGATGTCTACTTTACAAATTTCTTCTATTTTGATGCAATCTTCTGCAACACAGCCATTTGAAAATAAAACCCTGACACATGCTTCTTTCATATCTGGAGAAATCCTGATACAACTAGTAGAATCGTCATTCGACCACTTGAAAACCTGAGGCGATGGGCCTCCAGTTTCTACACACAAGTAAGGATTTCCATTTTCATCCTTTTTCCTTACAATATTTGCTTTGCAGTCTTCTGGTTCTATGAGGATACAACTTCGTGCTTCACAACCATTGGTGTAGGTGACATTTACACAAACTTCTTTTGTACCTTGAGGAACCCTTATACATTCAGAACTGTCACCTGTTGACCAATTGTAATGTTTTACCTTTACAGTATTATTGGTAACAGCACACAAAACTATGCCCCCAACTTCATCAGACTTCCTTACAATTTTCACTTCGCAGGAGTTATTTAACTCTACACAATCTTCCGCAACACAGCCATTTTCAAATTTGACCGTCACACAAATCTTTCTTTGGTCTAGCGGAATTCTAGTACAAGTATTGGTGTCTCCATTTGACCAATTAATTCTCAACGGTCTTGCACCTTTTGTTTCAAAGCATAGATATTCATTTCCTTGTTCGTCTTTTTTTCTTACGATTTCCACCGCGCAGTTTTCAGGTTCAAGCTTTACACAACTCCTAGCAACGCAACCATTGGTAAATTTGACGCCAACACACAATTCCTTCAAATTCATAGGTTGCCTGACGCATGATGCGCTATCGCCAGTGTTCCACTCAAAAGATTCTATCTGATAAACAGAATTACCTACAGCACAGAAAAATACATTGCCTGCATCATCCACCTTTCTTTCAATCTTTACTTCGCAAGCATCATTTAATTCTAAACAATCTTCCGCAAAACATCCTCCGTCAAATCTTACTCCAATACAGATTTTTTTCAAATCAACTGGAATTCTGATGCAACTATTGTTATCGCCGTTTGACCAACTGTATTTCACAGGGCGGGATCCTTTGGTAGCTACACATAAAAATTCATTTCCTTGTTCATCTTTTTTCCTTATGATTTCTACGATGCAATTTTGATTGGGTTTTATCTCTGTAACTTCAATACATTTTTCTGCAACACATCCATTGGATAATTGCAAACGAATGCAGTATTTACCATTTGCAGTGACCACAATTCTGTCACTATTTTGGCCTGTACTCCACTTGATGTTTTCAATTTTGGCTTCTGTTCTAGATTCGTAGTCAAAAGTTAGAAAAACTGCGGAATCTACAGCCGTTTTGTAAATCTTTACTGCGCAATTTTGCCCCCTTACCAAGTAAGTCATAGACATCAGTAAGAAAAGAAGGATTACTTTTTTAGTGCTCATTTTGTAATTTATTGGTAGTTTGAACGAATATGAATAAACATTAGGACGGCCGTTCTGAACCCATACACGAAATGATTGGATCAAGGGTTGGTAAAAGTTTGATTTTTTTTGAAATTTTATTTTAACTCATCTGGTGAGCTCGGCTTTCTTCAAGCAGTTATTTTACCACAAAACACATTTTTTTAAATTAAAGACATTTTCATACCCTCATGACTGGCATGAAAACCCAAACGTTTATAAAAGGTCTTGGTGCCTGGTCTCGTTTTATTAGTCGTGAGTTGTATGGTGTGCGCTCCTTTAGATCTTGCGCAATCAATTGCCCACCCTATTAGGTGTTTTCCAAAACCTCGCCCATGTAAATCTTTTCGAACGATGACATTTTCAACCAAAGCTTTTACTCCGCCAATATTGGTCAAGTACTGCAGAAAAGTCAACTGTAAGGATGCTAATACCTCATCATTTTCGTCAACCAAAACGACCAATTCATGATTTGGGTCTGATTTGATGATTTCAAATGCTCTAAGATATGCTTCAGGTAGAGGATTTTGGTACGCTTCCCGATGTTTCCCTATCATATCTTCTGCCCACATTTTTATGATTTGATGTAAGTCTTTTTCTTCTACCTCTCTGATTTGCATGGTCTGGATTTTGATTAAAAAAAAGTAATTAATTAGGTGGAGTCAATTTCATCCAAAAAATGTCAATTTTCCGTGACTCTCCGGGTTACAAAAAAACTCCCGTAAAATTATTGACAACTATGGGAAATAATCCAAAAGTTTGAAAAAATTGCATTTAATTATACGCAATCAATTTTGCAAAGCATCTAAAAAGAATCATGGATGCAAACTTTAATGTCAAAAAACTACCCTTTTGGGTATTTTACTAAACTAATATTCATTTTCTATCCATTCGCTATGAAAATCATCAAACAAGATCATCATAAATTATTAAAAACATGATTACATTTATAAAGACAATACTTAAAATTCCAATTAAATGAAAAAATATAAATTTACCATTCTCATTTTTATCGCTACTTTATTATGTTTTTCCTGCGCAGAAAAAGATCCTTGCGAAGGTATAATTTGTCAAAATGGAGGTAGCTGTTTTGAAGGCAAATGTCAATGTCTCAATGGTTTTGAAGGCAATAACTGTGAAACTGAAAAATTACCAACTGCTGTAAATGTGTCTACCCTCAAAATCACTAAATTCCCAAGCAAAAAGCAAAATGGTGCCAATTGGGACGATGATGGTACTAATCCAGATCTTTTTCCAGGTTTGGTAACCTTGAAAGCAGATAATACCGCAGACAAATTTTTATGGTTGAGCGATTTAACTAAATTAAATGCGACTTTAAATCAAGAACATAATTTCCCCTTACTTTTACCAAAGCTGATTATGAATAATTATGAGTCTAAGTTGGCTTTCTTTTTATACGAGGAAGATGGATCATCTTCTAGAGAATCAATGGGCGGTATATCCTTTTTATTGAAAGACGTCGTAAAAGGAAAACCATCCATTATCAAACTAGATTGCCCTACTTGTACGGTAGCTTTAGAATTATCGGTGACCTATGAATAAGCAAAACTGATTATTTAGTTGGGCTAAAATTGAAAATATGCTATATTTGATTGACTTATCATCAATGAAAAATATGGGAAAAACACTGACATATCAAACATCAGCTTTCAATTCTTGTCACATGATTTTCAAGGATTCCATCAATGTTGGGAAATTATTTAAACTTGAATGGATTGGCTCACCAGTTGAAGCAACTATTAATGATTCCAAATATAAATTCTTTGTGAAAGGTTTTTTCAATCCCACTATTTCTATTTTAGATAAAGATAAAAATCATAATATTGGCGAGGTCAAAGTCAGGTCATTTTTCAAATTTAATCCAACTGCAAACATGATCTTAGCCGATAAAAAACAATACTTTTGGAAAATACAAGGGTATTTTAGATATATGTGGGAATGGCGAAACCAAGGTGGCTCAGTTATAATGAAAAGTAGCAATAAAGAATCTCATCTGTTTGATAATGAAGGTACTATACAATTATTCGAGGCTATAACTCATGAAGACTTAATGGTAGCTTTAGGCATCCAATTGCAACAAATCACTCAAAGGAAAAATGCATTCACACAGATTATCGGCTTAATTGGTTTGATCTTTTTTCTATTGAATCAACTATCCCACTTATACCTAAACTAAGGGTTGACTGGTGCATTTCTTGGTTTCACAAATTGGTCGTTTTGATTTTCTCAAGATTACTGGCATATTGGCCAAAATCCCAATTTTGACCTCCTGAATAAATCAAATTCCTTCACTTTATAAATGGCAATTTTGGTCAAAAACTGCTGCCATTATGCAGCTAAAAGTGATTTTAAAAAATTTAATAAAAAAAAAGTCCATTCAAAACATTATCTCTCGCCACTTTAAATCACTAACTTATTTTATCATTCAATTAAAGCAAAAGTTATGAGATTTCTAGTTGTACTTCTTTCACTTATATCTATATCAGTTTTTGGTCAAAATGTAGGAATTGGTCTTGATAGCCTTCCAACTGAAAAACTTGAAGTAAACGGCATCATTTTTTCAAGGCAAGGGGGTGTAAAGTTTCCAGATGGCACCATTCAAACTACAGCATATAATCCGGGAGGCGCCATGATGATGGAATCTGGACTTTCTGGCCTTGTAATGGAGTTTGCACAAGAACCAAATATCAATGTGTCTGGACCAGCAATGGCAAGTATGATTACCAATGGTCTTAATTTAAGCAGTGTCCAAGAAGGTGTTGGAATTGGTGTATCAACACAAGGCGGCACCCTAAGTTCTTCCGCTCCTAGTTTATCTGAGATAACTGTAACTCGTGCCTCAGATTACAATTCAGCAGCAATCAGGAATTTAGTCCAAAAAGCTGTCACAGTACCTTACATAGAAGTATTTTATCTCCGAATGCTACCAAACGGAACTCATGTAATCAACCATATTTCTCGATTTGAGAACTGTTTACTTTCAGGGTACAGCATTTCGTCTGGTGGTGATACTCCTTCCGAAAGCATATCATTTGCTTTTCTGAAAGCCTGCCATAGATCTTATAAAAGGGATGCGGCTGGTACCCAATTGAGTTTTATTGATACATGTTATGACATTTCCAATCCTAGTAGCAACTGCACCTGTACTTTTTAACTTTGATTGATTGGTTAAGCATTAATCATCTTGCTATATCTTTTGATGGCTTATTTCTTGATTGTAAAACATGACCATTGTCAAAGTCACCGCTGCTAATGCAGGTCCGACCATTGCACCAAGAAGAGGTACCATCAAAATAAGGTTGAGCACGAAACCCAATGCAAGCAACATACCAGTATACTTTTTGCCCTCCACAAAACTCTCCTTGATGGTCATGTGTTTGGACTCGTTATAACTATCCAACATCAACATACCCAAATAATAAGATTGAGTGATAAAAATGACAACAGGCTCTAGATAATCTATAAAACCAAAAATGCCAAAAAATATCTTAATGATCAAGGTAGCTATCATTTCCAAAATGAAACATCGGATGGTTACTTTGATCATTCTTACTTGAGCAGAAAAGAACTTATTGAAAGTGAGTGTTGTACTGACACCAGTAAGGATTTCATTTGTCCTTCTTACCATGTGGAAAACCACCACTTCTAAGAGGATCATTATAAAATATTTGAGGGATCCATGAAATATAAAAGATGACCCTTCTTCATAAATCGTCGACGCCGCTGTTTTTACATTGGCCAAAGCAGATGCCGTTTCAGGATTCCATAATTCGTTCCAACCATGAGCCATGATATTAAAAAACTTAAATCCTACGACCATGGCCAAAACCAATAAGATTAACAAAACCCAGCGATATTGCCAGAAGCCATGCCATAATTTATTTTCTTTAATAAAATCGGCAGCTTTAAAATAGGTAAAGAAGGTGTTGATAAATTGAGATACCATACAAGCAATTTTTTATAAAGATATGGTCAAAGCAATCTGCTCTGATGAATTGATCGACGAGCAAACTGATTATTTCTACAAATATGGGCTATTTTAATGAAAAAATAATGGCTTGATATGGTGACAATACAATGGAATCATTATTATATGATAGCTCATTGGTATTGTTGATCAAGACTTTATCAGCTCTCTTTAGTTCAGGAAATGATAGGTTGACTTGTTCTTTTGAAAAATTAAGCATTACCAATGTCGATTGATTTGGAAGTGACCTGGTATAAACATATGCCTTTGGATGATCTGGTAATATGGATTCATAATTACCATAAACCAAAGCTTCTGTTGACTTCCGCAGTTGTGTCATTGCTCTGAAATGGTTGAGAATGGACGTCGAATCTTTGTCTTGTTCTGCTACATTGATGTAACTGTGATTTGGATTGATCTTCAGCCAAGGTGTGCCTGTCGTGAAGTCTGCATTTTTATTGCTGGTCCATTGCATAGGTGTACGTCCATTATCTCTGGAGCCAAATTTCAAAACCTCCAGATATTTTTGCAAATCACCTCCATTATTCATCACTTTTTTGTAGCCATTGATTGCGGAGATATCATTATATTCTTCAATTGTATTGAATCTGATATTGGTCATTCCCAACTCATCACCATAATAAGTGTAAGGCGTGCCTCGCATACTTAATAGAAAGGTGTTGAGCATTTTTGTTGATAAAGCTCTGTATTCCTCTCTATCATTGCCATACCTGGACACCAATCTTGCTTGATCATGATTAGATAGAAAAATAGATATCCAACCTTTACTTTCAAATTCCTTATCCCATTTTGAAAATACACTTTTGAGATGCACCAAATCATATCCATGTGGTTTTGCGATGTCAACGGCATCAAATGCATAAGCCATATTAAGCTCTTTTCGTTCTTCATCCACCAGAAGATGGGCATCTTCAAAATTTCTTCCTGCACCTTCAGCAACAGAAAGCACGTCATATTTACTCAAAACTTGGTCGTACATTTCTTTCAAATAGGTGTGAATGCCCGGTTGCATTGCATAATATTTGATGAAATTGGTGTCGAGATCTGCAGGCAATTCTGGAAAAGTAGTATCCTTTGCAGCGAATTGGAATGCATCCAACCTGAATCCATCCACACCTTTCTCAGCCCAAAACTTCATGATGTCGTACACTTCTTGCCTCAATTTTGGGTTTTCCCAGTTGAGATCTGGTTGCTTGTCGGCAAAATAATGCAAATAATAGGCATTGGTCAATGTGTCGTACTTCCAGGCCTCTCCAGTCGCATCAAATAAGCTATAACGATGGGCTGGTTTTCCCTTCTCAGCAGGCCACCAATGATAATAATCTCTATATGGATTATCTCTTGAACTCCTAGATTGTTTAAACCATTCATGTTCATCGCTGCTGTGGTTGACCACCACGTCCATGATGAGTTTGATACCTGCTTCATGCAATTTTACCAAAAGGCTGTCGAACGTTTGTAAGTCTCCAAAGTCCTGGTGGATGTTGCGATAATCACTTACATCATAACCATTATCTGCATTGGGAGAACTATAAATAGGATTGAGCCAAATAGCAGTTATACCAAGGCTTTTTAAATAATCGATTTGGTCTATAATGCCACGGAGATCACCAATGCCGTCGCCATTGCTATCTTTGAAACTTCGAGGATAAATTTGGTATACAATGGCTTCTTTCCACCATTTTTTATTTTGGCCCGATGTCATATGGTCTTCAATTTTCTCTTCTTTACATGCTGCAAACATTGCTACAATTGCAAACAAAAGGACTAAGTAATTCCAGTTCTTCTTTTTCATTTTACGAAAACTTATATACCTTTCTGGGTTGTCCGTTTTTTCGCTTCATCCGTCACGGCGAAACTTTCCCTTCTGGTGATGTTTTTAATATAGGATACTTTTCTAAACCTCAGTGCACTCCAATCTTCGTCAATGGCAACCTGTCTTACCGGTTCTAATTCATGTTCAGCCATAAATTCCCAACCCATATCGCGGTTGATTTCACTTTTATACTTCTTGGATGATTGTTTAGGATAGCAAATCCAAATGATGGCATCACCTTGAAGTTTGCTTATATTTTTGCTTAAAAAGTCTTTGATTTCATCAATTCTGACTGCAAAACAAAGCACAAAATCTATAGAACCAGCCTCATCAGCACCCTCAAGAACGGTAGTGACTTTGCTCATTTCACGCATTTCAACCTTGAAAGATTCTGGTGAGTTTTGCAGTACAATCGAGGAATGATCTTTAAAATTGAGTTTTTGGAATAAAGGTGTCAAGGCAATTTGAATTTTATTGACATCAAAAATAAAAATTGGAAGGAATAAATATTAACAATTTCAATTATTGTTGCAACCGACCAATTTAGAGTGGTTCATAAGTACCCCTATAGACGAGAGATGATAGAAGAGAGATGATAGTTCAAAGGAATAGTTTGGAGTAAAATAAAAGAGGAACAACTAAGTAATCTCAGATGCTCCTCTTTTTTAAAATTGCAGAAGTAATTTCTTGCTGCAAAAATTTACTTCAATCTTTTTTAGTATTAGCGTTGTACCCTGCCACTGCCATCACCTTTCATCAATTCCTTCACTTCAGTAAGTGTTGCATGATTGAGGTCACCTGGAATTGTGTGTTTTAATGCGCTGGCAGCGACACCAAATTCAGCTGCTTCCGCCATCGGCATGCCCGTCACTAAACCGTATATAAGTCCACTGGCAAAAGAATCTCCACTTCCAACCCTGTCAACGATTCTTACGTTGTATTCTTTAGTGTGATAGAATTCCGTTCCATCATAAACCAAAGCACTCCAACCATTATCGCTGGCACTGTGGCTTTCTCTTAATGAAGAAGCAATAAATTTAAAACCAAAATGCGCTTTCATTTGTCTGAATACGTCTTTGAATCCATCCAAATTGAGTTCGCCTTTAGTTACATCAGTTCCACTGGCTTTAAACCCAAGTGAAGTATCCGCGTCTTCTTCATTTCCAATACAGACGTCCACGTATTGGCACAATCTTGTCATCACCTCTCTGGCCTTTTCTTTCGACCATAGTTTCTTTCGATAATTGAGATCAATACTGGTTGTAATACCTTTTGCTTTAGCTGCCTTGAGTGCAGCTTCTGTCAAGGCAGCAGCCTTATCACTTAGCGCTGGAGTAATGCCAGTTGTATGAAACCAATCGGCACCTTCAAAAATTTTATCAAAATCAAAT
>ERZ795059.3891-NODE-3891-length-14265-cov-6.602322_pt1 | contig 14265 bp, 11 predicted proteins | sample MGYA00375143_ERZ795059 | MGnify/ENA primary metagenome ERZ795059 (study PRJEB30188, sample SAMN05720168) | activated sludge metagenome | isolation source: Anaerobic digester | place: USA | collected 2015-01-07 ... | reverse complement strand
GTCATCGCCACGACCTGCTGGGCGAGGACGTCGCGGCCCATGCCTCGGCGCTCGTCGCCGGCTGGCCCGACGACGAGGCCGGCGCCGGCTACTACGCCTTCAACGACGTGCACTTCGTGCTCGCGTTGCTCGCGGCCGGGCAGGGCGCGCGCGCCGAAGGCTGGGTGGCGCGCTGCGCGCAGCGCGCGCTCGGCGCCGAAGACGCGCGGCGCGCCAACCACCACCGGCTATCGCTTCGGCGCGGAAAACGCCAACGAACCCTACATCGACCTGGTCGACTTCTGGCACCTGGGCTCGGCGGGCGTCGGTCCGTTGCGCGACCAGAACCCTGACACCACCTCGGCCGACGACCAGTTCCTCGGCCTGGCCAAGTGGATCATGAACGGCGACGCCGTGCACGTGCCGCTGACCTCCTACCTCTACCACCACCTGGGCACGATGCGCACCGGCGGCAAGGCGCAGATCAGCTATGAAATCGGCGACGCCTTCTACTGGATCGCCGCCTCCGAATACGCCTGGGGCGGCGTGCTGGAACTGATTTACTTCAACGCCCCGGTCGATTGGCTCTGGCCCGGCGACAAACCCGACATCTGCCCCGAAGGGCAATCGCCCTGCGCCTTCTTCACCAGTTGGGCGGAAGGCCCCGACTCGCCGCGCCATTGGTATTTCGGCGACGACGTGTACCGCGCCGATCCGGCGAAGTTGGCCTATCTCAAGCAGGCGATCGACCTGCGCGTCAATTCGCCCGCCGCGCCGTACCTGACCATGGGCCGCATGGAGCGTCCGCCGGCGCTGGATCCGCTGCCCGACCCGGCGGCCTTCTCCTACGACTATTATTCGTCGCTGCTGGCCGGCAACCGTTTCCACGCGGGCGTCTGGCAGGCCCAGCCGGTCGTCGTCACCGCCTGGCGGCATCCCGAGCGCGACAGCGTGCTGCTGCTGGTGGCCAACGCGAGCGACAAGCCCATCGCCACCGGCCTGCGTCTCGACTCGAATTGGTACGGCTACGAACGCGCGCAAATGGTCCAACTGCCGTGGGGCGCGCAGACCAACCACGGTTCGACGGCGCTCAACGGCGCGCGCCTTGTGCCGGTCAAGCTGCCGCCGCGCGACTTCCTCTTGTTCGAAGTGTTGCCGAATTAAAACAGGGAGAGTTGCGCCGCCTTGGTTTGCGCGAGCAGCCGTTCGTGCGCGACGATCGCGCCGTCGGCCAGCAAGTGCGCGACCGCGACGCCGCGCGCGGTCAGCTCTTCGGCGATCGCCCGGAAGCGATGGCAGTTGATCGGATCGCGCTCGGCGCACAACAGCGCGACATCGTCCGTTTCCTCCGTCGCCAGCGCCGCGACACCCTCCTGAAAACGCGGCAGGGCGCGCAAGCGCCGCCAGTAATCGTCGGTCGTTTCGCCTGCGATTTTTTCCAGCAAGCCGCCCAGCAGCTTCCCCCGCCATTCGTAGGCGAGGCCCGCCTCGCCCAGCGCGCGCGCCAGCGACTCCCGGTCGAATTGCGGTGCGTGTCGGCTGCGCGGCCACGAACGCACGTCGATCACCCGGCGCACGCCCGCGCCGTGCAGCAACGCGATCAACGCGGGCAGCTCATGATTGGAATGGCCGACGGTCAGGCAGGGCACGGTTACGGCGCCGGGGTGACGGTGAAGGATTTGCGCGCCAGCTCGCGTTCGTCGGCGTCGCGCACGACCACCTCCCAAGCGCCGACCCACGCCGGACCGACTTTCTTCGCCGAGAAGGTGCGCCAACGTCGGCCTGTACCCACCGCCAGCGTATGGCGGCTGATGTACGCGCCCTGGTAGTACCAATCGTGGTGGATCTGCGTCGGCGCCTGCGGATTGTCCAGGGTGATGTGGCAGTAGATCCAGCCCACGTCGGCGGAAAAGGAAACGGCCTCGCCGACCGGTTCGCGGCCGGCGACCTGCCGGCAAAACGTCATCGTCACGTTTTCCGTCGCCGCGCCGATCGTCGCCGCCAACAGCACGGCGAGCGCCGCGCCCGCGATCGTCCATCGTCCCCGCATGACCATCACCCCGATTCCATTAACTTCCTAATCATCTCTTCGGTCAATTTCGACCCCGCACCCAGGAAAAAAGTTCGCTTCGCTTGCCCAAAACCAGGCGAAGTGATACCAAATTAACTATGAAACGCTTTCTTCTTCCGCTTGTTTGTTTGTTGGCCTGCGCTTGCATCAAGCCTGCGCCCGATCACGCAACGCCGCCGGCCTACCGCTTCACGCCCGGCGACAATTTCGACCTGACGATGGCCGAACGGCTGATTCACACCCCGCAGGGGTCCAAGGAATACCCGGAAGAAAAATCGACCCTCACGCGCTACAAAATGGCGGTCGTCGCCGTGCGTCCCGACGGCGCGGCGCACCTGAAACTCGAGCCGACCTTCGGCCAGGTCGGCGTCAGCGGGCACGGCCGTCCCGACGCGACCTACGAAATCTGGACCGACCGGCCGCGCGACCCCGACAACCACAGCGAAGGTTCGCGCTACATCCGCGGTCTCGTCAACGCCGCGCTGCATCTGGTCGTCGACCGCGAGGGCAACTGGCTGCGCGATTTTCGCGGCCTCACGCCGCCCGACGATTTCCTCTCCCGCGACAAGTGGCCTGCGGATGCGCCCGGGCTGACGGTCTACCCCGACCGCTTCTCGCCCAAGGCCATGCCCGCCTTCGCGCAGACCTTCATGCCCGCCGACTGGCTTAAAACCCGCGCCTGGGAGTGGACGACCAACCTCGTGCCGCATCCGCCGATGACCGGGTACATCCCCGTCGTTTTCGGCGTGCGCCTGACCAAACGCGAGGGCTCGCTGCTCACCCTCGCCGGGCCCGGCCTCGCCAAGGGCGACGCGCACGTCAAACCGCCGCTGGGCATCATCCAGCAGCACGACCGTACGCTGAGCCTGGAACTGCAAGAAGCCGATCTCGAATCGCGTTTCGATCTCGAACAGGGCTTGCCGATCGAATGCATCGTCCGCTATCGCTGGAAAACCGTGCGGGCGGTGACCGGCTTCGGCGAGGTGGTCAGCGAGGACGGCCAGGTCCTCACCTTCCGTCTGCGGCGGAGACTGTAACTTCTCGCTCAATACGCGAACGGATGTTTGCGGAACGCGACCCACCCCAGAAAGAACGTCAATCCGCACAACGGACCGGCCAGCAGAATGCCCCACGGCGCTGTGGGCGTGCCGCCCAGGTGCACGACCATCAACGGCACCACAGCCCCGGCCACGCCCGCCGCGAACTTGGTGATCAACCCTTCCATGCCGTTGTACATCGCCTCGCGCCGGTAGCCGGTCAGCTTCTCGTCGTAATCCATGATGTCCGCGTAAATCGCCCGCGGCAGCACCAACGCCGCGCTGACCGGATAAAACGCGAGCACGAACAACCCGATGCAATGCGCCAGCATCACCGCGTTCGCGTCCATCGTCGCGCCGAACAGACCGGCGATCGCCGCGACCGCGTAACCGACGAAGGGAAAATGCTGCACCAGCGCCAGCAGCGGAATCTGCACGGCGAACCACAGCAGCGCGATGAGGAACATTTTCTTTTTGCCGACCTTGTTGGCCAGATACGCCGTCAGCGGGAAGAACAGCGCGGCGATGATGATGATCACCCCCTGCAGCGCGCCGGCCACCGCTTCGCCGTAGCCCATCAGGCGGATGACCATGAACGGGATCATCGCGATCAGGATGTCCACGCCCAACCGCAACAGCGACACGGTCGCGATGTAAGGCCAGAACGCCGGGTTCTTCGTGCACTCGCGCGCGGCGCGCAGGAAGTTGTAGTCGATCTTTTTGATTTCGTGCTGCGGCCGTTCGCGCACCATGATCACCGAAAGCCAGAAGCTGATCAGCATCAGAATGCTGATGAGAATGCCGCCGACCTTGTATCCGTCGGTCAGTACGAGCGGGCCGAGGGTCAGCCCGTCGGCGAACGCTTCGAAGACGAAGCCGATCACCAGCGACGACAGCAGCATGCCCACCACGTCGAAGTACGACATGTAGGTTGAAAGCACGACACGCTCGTCGGTGTACGGCGTGATCTCCGGCAGCATCGACAGGTACGGCGCGACCACCGCCGTGTAGAAAAACCAGATGCCCGACAGCGCCGCGCCCAGCCAGATCGCGTTGGCCAGCGAGGTGTGTTCGTCGGGCGGGAACCACATCATGATTAAAAACAGGGTGAGCAACGGCGCGCCCAGCACCACCCATGGAATGCGGCGGCCCCAGCGCGTCTGCCAACGGTCCGACAGATAGCCGATCAGCGGATCGGCCAGCGAATCGACCAGCCGCCCGAGGAAATTCAAAAAGGCGATCGTCCCCGCGCCGACCAGCAGGATCGTTTCTTCGCTGCCCTCGCTCACCGGCCGGCCGGTGTAATAGTAAATCATCCACCCCACGACCAGCCCCGGCGCCAGGTTGGTGCCTACATTGCCGAAGCTGTAGGTGAACTTCTGGAGAAACGTGAGCGCCCGACCTTCGGTTTTCAGCGGCTGATCGAAATGGTTCATGCCCGCCTCGTCGGAAAATTTTTTCGTTTATTTGCGCGCCAGCGCCCAGGCCAACGGCAGGTGCGTCAGCCGCCCGCCCTCGCGCCAGGCGCGACGATCCTTCGCTTCCAGCACGCGCAGCTTGCGCGCGTCGACCGTGCCGGCCAGCGTCAACCGATGATGCTCCCACGCCGCGTCGAGCCCGGCCTCGTCGGTCGTCCACGGCCCGCCGGTCAAGCCCACTTGCGCGTTCAGACCCGCCAGGGCAAACCAATCGACCAGCTTGCGTCCCGCCAGCGGATCGGCGCCCTCGCTCGCCAGCGCGACGCACAGCAGGTCGCGCAACCCCAGATCGGGCCACTCGAGGTAACCGCCCCAATCCGGTTCGGCCAGCGCCGCGATCGCCGCGCCGGATTGCGCCACGCGCTTCATCTCGGCCAGCAGCGCGACCGGATCGGCCGCCCACAACAGCGTGAAATGACAGCAGACGAAATCGAAGCAATCGTCGGCGAAGGGCAACCTTGCTTGTTCGCTCAACACGAATTTTATTTGCGGATGCGCCGCTTGCGCGGCGGCGAGCATCGCCGGATCGACATCGCAGCCGACAACCTCGCCGCGCGTCTTGGCGGCCAGCTCGGCGGCGATCGCGCCGCCGCCGCTGCCCACCTCCAGCACGCGTTCGCGCACGCCCAGGCCGACCTGCCGATAGACGTGCGCGCGCAACGACGCCGTCCAGGCTGCCTGGCGGGCGTAATGGGCCGGCAGCGCGTTCAGGCGATCAGCAGCCATGGGCGCCCGGGTTGGCCTGGTCGCCGGTCAGCCGGCGATACAACGGGCAGCCGCCGCCGCACACTTCCAGGTCGTGGCACGCGGCGCACTTCTCGTCGACCCACGTGTGCTCGCGCAGCTCGACCAGCCGTCGGTCGTTCCAGATCGTCTTCCAGTCGTCGTCGAGGAAATGCCCCATCGATTCGAAGTAGCTCTGGCAGGGGATCACACTGCCGTCGGGCTCGATGCACATGTTGTAGCGCCCGGCGGTGCATTGTTTGACGCCCAGGCCCAGGTCGATCGGGTTGCAGGTGCAGTACTGCGTCGGCGTGTACCAGCGGAAGAAAATCTCGCGTTCCGCCGCGCCGTCCCGCACGCGTTCGAGGATCTCGGGCAGTTGCGCCTCGGGGATGGCGTCCGGATGCGCCTCGCCCTTGCCCGCGTGAATGAAGCCGTTCATCGCCATGTTGGCCACGCCCAGCTCGACGAGAAAATCAAGGAACCGCTCGAGCTCGGTCACGTTGTGCCGCGAGAGCGTCGTGTTGGTCAACAGGTACAAGCCCGACGCCGCCGCGTGACGGATGCCGGCGCAGGTTTCCGTAAACGCGCCGGGGACGCCGACCATCGCGTCGTGCACCTCGGCCTGGTGGCTTTCCAACGTGATCTGCACATGGTCGAGCCCCGCGCCGACCAGCGCGTCCAGGTACGCCCCCTCGGCCAGCTTGCGCCCGTTGGTGATCAAGCCGGTCACCTGCCCCAGTTCCTCGGCCGTGGCGACGAACAGCGGCAGATCCTCGTGCAGCGTCGCCTCGCCGCCGGTGAAGATCAACTGCGGGATGCCCAGGTCCCACGTCTTGCGAATCACCTGCAGCCACCGGTCGCGCGCCAGCGAGGGCAGGTCGGCCGGGCGCTCGACGTAGCAGTGGCCGCACTTGTTGTTGCAGCGATAGGTCAGCGCCAGGTCCATCCGGTGCGGCACGCTGCCGCGCGTGGCGAACGGTTCGACGCGCTCCAGCCCGAGGTAGGTGACCGGGCACACGCCGTCGTGCTGCGCCAGCAGCATGATCTTCTCGCGCAGATCGGCGTAATCGGCGCGCAGTTGCGCGGCTGGGGCCTGGTAGCGTCGCTTGAGCGTTTTGACGGCCTGCTCGACGTCGACCTCGCGCAGCAGCAGTTGGGCCATCTCGGCGGCCGTTTCGTTCAGGTGCAGAATCTTCGCCGCGTTGACGATCAACACGCCCTTGCCGTCTTCCTCGATGCGCAGATGCAAGCGCACGCCCGCCAGTTCGCCCGCGCCGCGCCAGTGCGTGACGCCCGGTTGCGGGTCGGGCGGCGGCGTCAACCATTTGGAGAGCTTGTCCTTCAACGACATGGTCGCTTCCCCCAGCCGCAAGTGATGTTTCTTTGTAGCAAGTTTATGGAGCGGTGCAAAGCGCGGGAGTATTCAGGCGCGCGTCGACCGGTGAATATCGTTCGCTCTCAGCCGCAGCAACTGCCGCCGCCGTCGTCTTCCTCGCGCGCGGCCGTCTCGTCGTCGTCGTCGTCGGGATTCGGGTACGGCGTGTTGTCGTCGTCATCGTCGTCATCGTCGTCATCGTCGTCGGCATCATCGTCATCGTCGTCGTCGAGGTCGTCGTCGCCGGTGTCGTCGTCGCCGCCGGTGTCGTCGTCATCATCATCGTCGCCGGTCGAGAACGAGTATTTGATCGTCTGGAAATCGGTGTTGTCGCAGATCTCGCCCGTGGCCGCCACGCACATCTCGCCGGTGACGTAGATGTTGCCCTCGTCGTCCATCGCCATGGCGTGCGCCTCGTCACGGTTGCCGGTCTGCCCGCCGTACACTTCGCTCCACAGCAGCTCGCCCAACGAGTTGTACGACGTGAGAATGTAATCGAAGTCGTAGCACTCCTCGTCCTCTTTGTCCTCCAGGCACAGCGCGCCGACCATGTAGGTCATCCCGCCGGGCATGACCATCATGTCGTTGATCCACTCGTCGCCGCCGCCCCAGGCCGAGCTGTCGATGTTCCACATGATCTCGCCGAACGGCGCAACGCGCAGCAGCACGAAATCGACGTGCGAAGCGGAGGTGCCCGGCGCATAGCCCGCAACGAACACGTCGCCGTCGTTGTCGACGGCCACCGCGCGCGCCTCGTCGTTCATCTGCCCCAACCCTTCCCAGGTCTTGCTCCAATAATAGGTATTGTCCCCGCCGACCTTGAACAGCACGTAATCGTAATTTTCGCACTCGCCCAGCAGGCTGGCCCGGATGCACGTGGCTCCGGCGATGTAGGCGTTGCGCTCGTCGTCGAAGGCCACGTCCAACGGATAATCCTCGTTGCCGACCTCGCCGTCGTAGGCGTACCAGGCCAGCAGCGCGCCGTCGGTATTGTACTTCACAACGGCAATGTTGCCCTTGGTCGCCGGCAGGCGGGCGACGCCGACCATCAGCAAATCCTGCCCGTCGAAATAGATGAAATGGCCTTCCTCGTTGGTCAGGTCGCTGCCCTGCCAGCGCTGTTCCCATTCCAGGTTGCCGTCCGGATTATATTTGAGCGTGGCCGCGTCGAGGTTGATGCACTCCTGCTGCGCGTTGCCCAGCACGCAGATCGTTCCGGTCACGTACACGTCGCCCTCGTCGTCGATCGCCACGTCGGTCGCGAAGCCGCCCATTTTGATCGGCCCGTGGTACAACTGCCGCCATTCTTCCCGGCCTGTGTTGTCGTACTTGATGGTGATGTAATCCTGCCGCGTGCACTTGCCGCCCAGCCCGAAGGCGCTGCACCAGCCGCCGGCGAAGTACACGTTGCCCTCGTCGTCGACCGCGATGTCGCCGGCCAGGTCCAACCCGCCGGCCTGCAAGGCCGTCTGGCGGTATTCCGCCGTCCATTCCTTCACGCCCTGCCGGCCGATCTTCTGGATCGTCGCGCCGCTCTTGCCCGTGGCCGAGGTGCGGCCCATCACATACACATAATCGTCCTTGACGACCACCGTGCGGCCCTGGTCGATCGTGCCGCCGTTGTAATTGATCGCCCAGGCCTGCTCCGGCGTTTGCGCGTACGCCGCGCCCGCCGCCGCCAGGACGAGCAAAACCGTCAACCACAACACCGCTTGCCAGCCACGCATGGACACCTCCGCTTGGTCGCGCGCCTCCCCGCTAACATTCAGTTTAACAGTCGCGGCCGGCAATGTCATCCGCGAACGGACCGCGCCGCCCGTTGGTTGTTTCGTGCCGCGGTTCGCACTAGAATGGTCCGTCTTAAATGAGGAGACGCACCATGCGCCGCATTGCCTTTTTTCTGGTCGTTTTGCTGCTGGCGGCCGTGCCGGCCCTGGCGGATGAAATCGCGCTGACCTATCAATTCAGCGCGCCCCAGTTGATCGAACATGCCGACGGCACGGTCGAACCGCGGATCGTCGGCGTGCACCAACAGGTGATTCCGGGCTATCCGATCGTCCCGGTGCACACCGCGTTCGTCGCCATTCCGCAGGGCCACGAGGTCGTCGGCGTGCGCGTGGATGCGGCCAAGGCGGTGATGCTCACCCGGGCGCTGGCGACCTGGGGTCCGAAGTTCGCGCCCTTCAGCGAACCGACCGAGGCCGTCGCCCAAGCGAACCCGGCGATCTACCGCGGCACGCAACTTTACCCGGCGGCGAATTTCCGCGCGCTGGATACGCAGTACAAGCGCGGCGTGGCCATCGTGCCCGTGGCGTTGTACCCCGTGCGGTACGATCCGGCGGCGCAGGCGTTGTCCTTCGCGCCCGATCTGACCGTGCGCGTGCTGACCCGCCCGGCGGCCAAACAGGATCCGGAAATCCTGCCCTACCGCGGGCTGCTCGCCGACCGCATCGAGTTGGCCAAGCGCGTGGACAACCCCGACCTGCTGGCTTCTTACGCGCCCGCCGTCGCGCCCAAGGGCGAGCCGGTCGACTACCTCGTGATCTCGCCCGCGCAATTCCAGGATAAACTGCAGGACCTGCTCGACCACAAAACCGCGACGTTCGGCCTGCGCTGCGAAATGGTCACCTACCCCGACGTGCTCGAAGGCGTGATCGGCGCCACGATTCCCGAGCGGTTGCGCAACTACCTGCGCGAGCGCTACGCCGACGGCCTGCAGTACGTGCTGCTGGTCGGCGACGCCGATCTCAACGACGAGGTGCTCAAACTGCGGCCGCTGTACGTGACCGGCATCGATCCCGACGACGGCACGCAGTACACCGAGGAACAGATGGCCACCGACCAGTACTACGGCTGCCTCGACGGCAACTACAACATGGACGGCGACGCGCTGTGGGGCGAGCCCACCGACGGTCCGGAGGGCAGCGACGTCGACCTGCTCTTCGACCTGCACGTCGGCCGGTTCGCCGTCGACTGGCCCTACGAGGCGCAGATCATGGTCGGCAAGACCATGGCTTTCGAAAACGACGTCGACACGCCTTGGAGTCTGTTGTTCATCGGCGAATACGCCGACTCGATCACCTGGGGCGGCGACAACAAGGACGAAGTGTACACGCACTGCAACCAGGAAATCCCGCTGACCACGCTGTACGAGCGCGACGGCACCAACACCCACAGCGCGGTCGTCAACGCGATCAATTCGAACCAGCACCAGTGGCTCAACCACCTGGGCCATTCGAGCTGCACCTACAACATGGGCTTTTATCCCGGTGACGTGAGCGACCTGAACAACACGACCTACTACCTGGGCTTTTCGCAGGGCTGCTACAGCGGGTCGGTGGACAGCGTCGACGTGTACGGCGTCTCCTCGACCGACTGCATGGCCGAGCAGTTCACCAACAAGCACGTCGGCGGCGCGTTCGCCTATTTCCAGAACACACGCTACGGCTTTTATTTGACCGGCCGGGTCGACGGCCCGTCGAACGTGCACGACTGGGAACTGGCCGAGGCGTTCTTCGCCGACGGCATCCCGCACATCGGCTGGGCGATGGACAAAGGCAAGGAAGACACGATCGGCATGCTCTCGCCCAACACCATGCTGCGCTGGAGCTTCTATGAGATCTTTCTCTTCGGCGATCCGCACACGCCCATGCGCCTGGAATGCGACAACGACCAGGACGGCTTCACCTGGACCTACTGCGGCGGCGACGACTGCCACGACCTGCTGGACACGGTCAATCCCGACGCGACCGAGATTTGCGACGACGGGCTCGACAACGACTGCAACGGCCTGACCGACGAGGAAGACCCGGTCTGCGCCGCGCCCGATGACGACACCGCCGACGACGATACCGCCGACGACGATACCGACGACGACGACGCTAGCGACGACGACGCCACCGACGACGATGCCGACGACGACGATACCGACGACGACGATACCGCCGACGATGACGACAGCATGATCGGCGACGACGATGACGATAACGACGACAGTGCCGCGGATGATGACGATGACGACGACGACGACGGGTGCGGCAACTGACAACGATTGAGCGAAGCGAAATCCCGCCGCAGGCGGGACGACGGGTGCGGCAACTGACAACGATTGAGCGAAGCGAAATCCCGCCGCAGGCGGGACGACGGGTGCGGTAACTGACAACGATTGAGCGAAGCGAAATCCCGCCGCAGGCGGGACGACGGGTGCGGTAACTAAGGACGTATTGAACGAAAACTCCGGGGCGGCCTCGTATAAGAGACCGCCCTTTTTGTTTACCAGCCGGCGTGTGGCACTGTTTTGCGAGCGAAAGAAATGAGCGAGCATAACAGTGGACAACGAAAACACTGATAAACGCGCTCGCCTTGCTCGCTCGTGTATCAGTGCCACCGAAAAATGATTCGATGGGTGGCATAGTTATCGCCGTCAGGCGAAAGCTGCGCTCGTCAACAAGCGAAAATCGGACGAATCACAAAGGCGAGCTTACCAGCCGGTCATGAAGCGCCAGAACTTTTCCTCGCAGGCGCGGATGCGGTCATCGGTCAGCGGCTGTTCGCGCGACTCGAAACGAAACCACGGCCGGTTGCGGTTGCGCGGCGCGTGACGCATGGTCAAGCGCGTGTTGACCCGCACGTTGGGCGCGAAGCACTCGACGTAACCCTTGGGCGGCCGGCGGTCGTGCGCCATGTTGCGCGGGTGGTAAAACACAACCGGGTTGTGCGCGATCACGCGATCGTTGAGCCCCAGCGTGTCCAGAATCGCCACCTCGGGCAGCACCCAGCCGGCCACACCGACGCAGGGGACCTTCATCACCGCGCGCTGCTCCCATTTGATTTCCTCGCCCACCGCCCGCTCCGGGTAACGCTCCACTTGCCACAGCCAGAACGCCTTATGTTCCTGGTGGCGGCGGCAGACGCTGTGATCGATCAGCCATTGCTGCCACTCGTCCCATCGTTGCATGATCGGCTGCGCCACGGCGGGAAATTCCTGGGCGATCGGCCGCTTGAGCCCTAGCGTTTCGGCGCGCGTCACGTACGGTTTCGTCGCCGCGTAGGCCGTCCACTGCACCGGCAGCGAGGCGAGCAAAAAGACGATCAACGCCGCCGCCACCGGACACGGGCGCGCGCAAACCCGGGTCAGCAGCCACGTCGCGCTCAACCAGGTCAGCGGCGCCAGGTGGCTGTACACGCGATATTCGAAATGATCGCCGCCGATCATCAGCGTGTAGTAAAGGAAATGCACGACAACCGCGCCGACGACGATCACCGGATGCGACGGCACGCGCTCGTGCAGCCAGCCGCGCCGGCGCACGAAGGGCGCGGCCAGCGCGATCGCCGCGCCCAGCGCCAGCAGCGCCCACACCCACAGGCCGTACTCGACGACATAACTGCCCAGGTAGCGCAACCCCGACTCGGGCCACGGCTGCACGTGTTTGGCGTAATAGGTGTTGGGTAGCCACAGGCCGTAGGTCAGCCGCCGCCAGACCAGATGCGCGGGAACGAGCATCAACGGCAGCGCGTGCAGCCAGGTGCGCCCGACGTGATTGGGTTCGCGCAACGGCACGCGCAGGTGCGGCTCCGGATCGTCCATGCGCAGCTCGACGCGCTTGGCCTGCCGCCCGACGACGATCGCCAGCGTCGCCAGCGCGAACAGATAGCCGTCGGGGCGCGTCAGGGCCAGCAACGCGGCGCCCAGCGACAGGCGCGTCACCCACCAGCCGGTCTGGCGTTCACGCGCGACGGTTCCCTCGAAGACCCACCACAACAGCAGCACGTTGAACAGCGCCGTCTCCAGCCCGGAACTGAGCCAGGTCAGAAACGTGCGGTTGCTCAGCACGCCGGCCATGATCAGCACGAACAGCGCCAACCGCCATTTGGCCAGCCGCGCAGGCAGGCGCATGCGCCGCATGAACAGCAGCACCAGAGTCAGTTGGCCCAGGCCGCACAGCAGCGAAATGACGTTCGCCGAACTCGGCGGATCGACGCCGGCGACTTTCCAGATCGCCGCCAGCAGCACCGCCCACAGAAAGCTCGTGTAGCCCTCAACCGGCTGAAACGGCGGGGGGTTCCACACCAGGCCCCAACCCAAATGGCTGTTGGAAACATAACGGAAGGTGATATAAGCGTCGTCGGTCAGAAACCAGAACAGCCGCCAACCGAACACCAGCGCGGCCGTCGCCGCGCCGCACGCGACGATCCACCCGGCCAGGCCGAGCCGCCGGCGCGCACTCCCATTCGTCTGCACAGGCGCATCCCTCCAATGGCCCCCAAAAAATATTCTTCCTCGCGGCAGACAAGACCCAACGGAATGTCGTTATCTTATGCTCGAAAGTTTTGCCGGTCAACCGAAATGCCGACATTGGCGACAAGCGCAAGGATGGTATTCGTAAGCGCGAGGACCCGGTTCGCTACTCAGGTTGGAAGCGCACCGCCTGCACGACCCAGGCGTTGACCGGGCGGCCGTTGATGCGCGGCGTTTCGAACTTCCATTGCTTGACCGCGTCGACCGCCGCCTGGCCGAAGCCCAGGCCCGGCGGTTCGCTGAGCACGCGCACGTTGGTCACGTTGCCGCTTTTGGTGATCATGAAGCGCAGCCGCACCACGCCTTTGCGGTTGGCGCGCAGGGCGAGCACCGGATACACGGGCTTCACGAAGTTGAGGACCTTCGGGCGGCTGTCGAGCTCGCTGGCGTTGACGACCTCGGGCGGCGGCGAATCCTGGATCGTCGGGGCGGTCTGGATCGTCGCCGGACCCGTGGCGGTCGGATCCTCCGCGATGGGCGCCTTGGTCGGTTCGGGCGCCTTTTCCGGCTGCTTTTTCGGCGGCGGGGTCGGCGTCTCTTTGGGTTTGGGCGGCGGGGTCGGTTCGGGCGGCTTGGGCACTTCGAGCTTGATGAAGTCGACGGGAATGATCTTCTGCAGATCGAAATCGCCGCGCATCGCCAGGGCGAGCAATCCGGCCAGCATGACCAGATTGACGGCCAGCGAAACAGCGACGCCGATCAGCAGACGATTGCGCACCGCGATTCCCCTTGGCGCCTTACGGCGCTTCCACTTCGAGTTTTTCGGCGATGGAGATCTTCTTCGCGCCCGCCTGCTTGGCCGTGTCCAGCGCGGTGATCACCCACTGGGTGATGCTTTCCTTGTCGGCGAGAATGATGACGTTGGTTTCCGGGTACTCGACCAGCCGCGCTTGCACCTTGCCGAAGATGCCCGCCTCGTCGACCTGCTCGCCTTCGCACCAGAACTTGCCGTCCTTGGTCACCGCGACCAGCAGATTCTGGTCGAGCATCACGTCGGCCTTCTTGGCCACCGGCTTTTTCACGACCACGCCCGTTTCCTTGGTGAAGGTCGTGGTGACCATGAAGAAGATCAGCAGCAGAAAGATCATGTCGATGAGCGGGGCGATCGACAGCTCCGGCTGCTTGCGTTCGATTTTGATGAACGAGCCCCTGAGCATTTTCTCATTCCCCGTTGTTGTTCTTGATGCCGGCCAACAGTCGCGTGGCGAACTTTTCCATGTCGTTGAGGTACCGCTCGATGCGACCGCTCAAAAACGTGTGGAACAGGATGATCGGGATAGCAAAGATCAAGCCGGTCTCGG
>ERZ795059.3890-NODE-3890-length-14266-cov-19.166209_pt1 | contig 14266 bp, 13 predicted proteins | sample MGYA00375143_ERZ795059 | MGnify/ENA primary metagenome ERZ795059 (study PRJEB30188, sample SAMN05720168) | activated sludge metagenome | isolation source: Anaerobic digester | place: USA | collected 2015-01-07 ... | reverse complement strand
GACGCCAGATTCGAGCAGACGTCGTTCATCATGCTCAAGGGCGATCTGCCGAGGAATCTCAAGATCGACGGGACGTTCTCGGAGATGCCGTATCAGGACAGGACGCTGTTGCTGAACGTGACGGGGAACAACGGCCGGGCGCGGCTGGGCGACTTCTCGACCAGTTTCCCCGGAGGCTCTCTCGTTTCATTCCACAAGAACATCCGGGGCATAGACTACGTTTACGACACCGGCTCTCTGCGCGTCAGCGCCATTATGTCCAAAGAGAAAAGCAAAACCGAAACGATAACATTCAAAGGCCAGAACAAACGCGGTCCGTACACATTGAACGCATTCCAGATAGTGGAAGGGACAGAGCAGGTGAAGATAGACGGCGCGCCGGTTTCCACCGGACAGTATTACATAGACTATTTCAGAGGGGACATAACCTTCGGATTCGTCGTCAACGCCGCGCAGACGGTGGAGATAACGTATGAATCGACTCTTCTGTTGAGCATGAAAACGGGGAACATGAACGCGTTCGGAGTCGAATACACTCCGCTCAGCAAGAAGTTCACCGTCGGCGGCTCGTTCATGTCTGAAGGGGCAAACGCCGTTTCGCAGTCGGTCCTTATATACAATTCAATAGATTTCGAGGTCGGGCCGTTCAACATAGACGAGACACGCTCGCTGTTCGCCGGATCGATGAAATCTCCGTACGCCTTTATCGAGAAGGATACCGAGCTTGTGTTGAGGAACGGGACGCCGCTGCTGCGGAACACGGATTACTTAATCGACTACGTGAGCGGCGAGCTGGACTTCATCGCGCCGATGGCCTCCTCGACGGTGTCGGTGAGGTATCACTACTTCAACCCCAAGCACATCGGGCGGCAGAGGGACTATCTCTCAGAGCCGGCCATGTCCCGTTTCACGCTTTCCAAGAGCGCGGTGTACAGTGGCACGGAGACAGTGTGGTGGTGTGAGACATACGGAGAAGGCCCGCACACAGACGAGAACATCACCTGCTTGGAAATGATGACCCCATGCTCGGACGTGAAGTACGGAGCCGCGCAGACGACATGCGAGGAAGGCTCGGACTATTTCATCGACGAGGTGGCCAACCAGATAATAATCCTAAATCCGAGCTATATCCCCGACCACAACCACGTTATCAGGGCGCAATACGACTTCGTCCAGAAGACCGCCGCCGAGGAAAAGGCGTCGGATAAAAAGATTGTGGATGTGTATTTCATGACCAAGCTGTTCGACAAGCTGAGCGTGGAGGCGGAAGTCTCGACTACGGACGCCGACATGTCGAACAGGCGGATAAAAGTTCTGGAAGAGTATGTGGCGACCGTGATCGTCCCGACGCAGAGAGAATACTGTCTGCAGCGAGACCCGGCGACGGCCGCGGAGGTCGAGATTTTCTTCGACGACCTCGTGACGTCCCGAGGCAGGAAGAGCTATCCGGGAGACTTCACTATTGAGACCGACGCGGGCAATGCCTGCCCCGGCGACAAGATTCTTGTGTTCAAATACGACATCCCAGCCGGGACGACCATCATCGCCAATTACAGCGTGGCTCCCGACCTCGGAACGGACACCACGAAGTCCGCCTCGGCGGTCAGGACCAAAATCGGCTACTCCGGCAAGAAGGCCTCTTTAAACATCGAGACCATTAGCAAGGACATGGCTTTCTCTCCCCTGAACGACTACAGCAACAACGAGGAGAAAAGACTATCCGGAGACGTCAAGCTGAATCTCATGGACAATCTGACTCTGTTCGGCGACTATCTGACGTACGACAACATGCACAACTTCAACACTACGGACAAGGACGACTATGACCGAATAGGCGCGGGAGCCACTTTCCGCAAAGGGCGCATCAAGGAAATAACTCTCAAGAAAACCAGATTCGACGCGAGCGACAACCTGAATGTTTCCAAACTGGACAACACCAGAACAGTGGACGAACTTTTCTTCAAGTGGGATCCGAGAGGAAAGAACGTCTTCACCGTGAACGCGGAACTGTCGAACTCCGAGTTCGAGGACAACACGGGCGCGTTAACAGACAAGGACACGGACAGGAGACTTGTCGGATTCGGATACACGCCGAGCGGCAAACTCAACGTGAGAGGATATCTGGAGTTGACGGACACAGACGTGATCGCGCCGGCGGGATTCGGCGCGGACGCGAGCTTCGGAACCAAGACATTCGCCAAGAACCTCGACGCTAGCTGGACGCCGGACGATATTTGGTCCTTCAACAGCAGGATATTGCTGCAGAAGAAGACGCATAGCCGGGCCGACTATGACGACGAGAACTGGGACTCGATAATGCTGGGGGCGGCCGCGAGGCCATTCGGAAGAATAACTTTTGTGAACATCTCGGCGTACCGCCGCGACCTGCCGAACAACATAACCGGCAGCGCCCGAACAGACACCGCCAACGCTTCCTTCGGATACAAGGCGGCTCCTATGTGGGTCGTCGAGCCTTCCATCGACAAGGTCAAAGCCGCCGTCGGGGAGACTTCCAGCAACAAGTCGGACGGCTACGGGCTTTCTTTCCTTTACGATCCTGACAACAGGAGCAAGTGGGACGGACGCTTCTCTTGGAAGACCACGGACAAGACCAACAGCACGCAGACTGCCTCAACCGATTCCGAAGAGAACCAGTACATACTCAAACTGGGATATGTCGCGTCTGAAAGGATCGAGTGCGCGATGTCATACGACGTCAGAAGGACATCGCCGACGCCCTCCGACACGGACATACTCGGATTTGAAGTCAGGCACAAAACTTCCAAACGGATGAACAGCAAAATCGGTTTCGCGCGCACGGAGAGATCGTCAGCGACGACTGAGACGACGCGAGACGAATACATCGCCGAAGCGGTCTATACGATTAACAGGACATTTTCTGTGACGATGAACATAAAGAAGGACAAGTATTCCGCCGGAGCGGCGGCGGCTAACGACTATTCGGGCACGGTGGGCAGCCTAGAGGTGACCGCGAACTTCTGATTTTAACGAAAGCGCTGGAGAGATGGCGGTAGAAGAGAAAACAGAAGGGGCGGCGCCGGGCGGGCTGGAGATGTTGGACCGCATGGCGACCCTCTTCCTGTACTCGCGGTTCCGCAACCCGGTTTTCGACGCGCTGATGCCTGTTTTGTCCGTCGGGGCGAACAAGGGGATAGTGTACATCGCGGCAAGCGTGGCGATGATGATTTTCGGAGAGCCGAGGGTCAAAGCGGCGGGACTGGTGATGCTCGCCGGGGCGGGCGCGGCCGGCGTCATCGCGGAGATGACGGTCAAGATGTTCTGGAAACGCAAGCGCCCCTTCATGGTGATGCCTGAGATAACTCCCAAAGTGCCGCACCGCAGGCTGCTCAAGAGGCCGTCGTTTCCGTCGGGACATTCGGCGGGGTATTTCGCCGCCGCGATGTCGCTTGCGGTGTTCTTCCCGTCGATGGCGGCCCCTCTTGCGGTCGTGGCCGCGCTCGGCGCTTATTCCAGAATCTACAACGGCGTTCATTTCCTCTCCGATGTGGTAGTCGGCTCGATTGTCGGCATCGCGTTCTCAGGGCTTATGGCGTGGCTGCTCGCCGAGCGCGCGGTCGGCCTGTTTTCATAAAAAGCGCCGCGCTCCCGGCATGCTTGAAGGGTGTTTTCCAAGAAAGGCGGACATCATGGACGACAATATCGAAGAATCGATTAAATACGCTAGGGAAACGGTGGGCGGAGACCCGCTCGCGCGGCATCTGGGCATCGTCATTGAGGAAGTGTCCGAAGGGTTTGCCAGAGTGTCGCTAGAAGCGAAGCCTGAATATATGAACGCGGTGGGAAGGGCGCACGGGGCGGCGGTGTACGCAGTCATCGACCAGTCGCTGGCGGTGGCCGCTAACTCTCGCGGCGTCCGAGCAGTCACTCTCGACGTGAACGCCAGATATCACTCCGGCGCGCCCGGCGGCGACGTTCTGGTGGCCGAAGCGTCTCCCATCGAAATCAAGAAAAGAATAAGCGTGTGGAAGGTGGAAGTGCGCGCCAGAAGCGCGGGCTCACTTGTGGCAACGGCGGTCGCCACCGCATACCATCAAGCCTGAATCTCTTTTCTGAATATGCAGCGCGCTCTATTGAGCGGCGGAAATGGGGTTTTAACTATGAAATCAAACACTAAGCGCGTCGAAATCGAAGGGGGAATTTTTAGCAGGCGCGATGTCGCTCGGTTTATGCTGGCGCTCGCGTGCGCGGCGTTTGTCGTCTCGGCGGGACGCGCAATGGCTGATTGGCCCGGCGTCGCAGTGTCAGAGGACGGAACTCCCATCGCTTACGAGGTTTGGGGAGAGGGAGAGCCGACTCTAATCTTCGTTCACGGATGGAGCTGCGATTCCAGATACTGGCGGGAGCAGATCGGGCATTTCTCCCGAAAACGCCGCGTAATAGTCCTCGATATGGCCGGACACGGAAACTCCGGCATGGCGAGAGAGATATACACCATGAAGGCTTTTGGCGAAGATGTGCGCGCAGCAGCGGACGCCGCGGGCGCGCAGAAGATAATTCTCATAGGCCATTCTATGGGCGGCCCGGTGATAGCGGAAGCGGCGGCTCTGATGCCGGGGCGCGTGATCGGGCTTGTAGGCGTCGACACGTTTGAAGACGTGGAATACAAGTTGACGAACGAGGAAATGGAACGGATGCTCGGCCCGCTAGAGGCGGATTTCAAAGCCGGGGCGCGCGCGTTCGTAAACTCCATGATGCGGCCCGGAGAGGACGCCGCTCTCAACGAGTGGATTCTTGCGGACATGTCGTCCGCTCCCCCGACCGTAGCCATGAGCGCGATCAGGGAAATGCTGAATCAGTACATAACGGGCGAAACCGCCTCCGTTTTCGATCGCGCACGGATTCCAGTCTTGACGGTTAACGCCGACATGTGGCCGATCAACTTCGAGTCGAACCGCAAACACATGTTGTCGTTCGACGCCATCGTGCTGAAAGACGCGGACCATTTTCTAATGATGAACAAGCCGGATGAATTCAACGCGGCGCTCGAAAAGGCGATAGACATGCTGATGGGCAATCAATAAAAGGCGAAGAACCGGACATGGCTGTAGCGGCGTAGAAGCTTCCTGCCGCAAGGCTATTGTGATAGACTATCGTAAGTTCGCGGAAGGGCGGAACGCGGAGACGCGGCCCGCGCCCCGCGCAGAGGTGATGGGCATGGCGGAGAAGAAAAGGCGTTACACCAGAGAGATGACCGAATGGGCGGCGGGTTTGACGTTCGGCGACATTCCCGCGCGGGTGGTCGAGCAGGCGAAGATGCAGACGATGAGCGTTCTGGCGGCGATATTCGCCGGATCGCGAATGTCCTCAGGCGGAAAGACGATAGCCGCGGCGCTGCGCGGGTCCGACCCCGGCCCGGCGAGGCTCATTCCATCCGGCGAACGCGTCACAGTAAAGGACGCTCTAGCGGCGGCATCCTCGCTCTCGATGGCGCTGGACTACGACGACTACACGTTCGCGGGGCATCCCGGACATTCGGCGGCGCTCGTGCCGCTCATGATGGCGGCCCGCGAAGATATTTCGGGCGAACAGATATTGCTCGCTCAGACGGTTGCCAACGAGATAGAGTCTCGCATCGGCGGCTCTGTGATGGTCGGGCCGCTGAACGGTCAGATGTGGTCGTTCATCCACGCCGCCGGCGCGGCCTGCGCCGCAGGAAAAATCTACGGGCTGGACTCCGACAGGATGGCGTCAGCCCTCGGAATGGCTCTTTCGCAACCCGCTTCCCCTCTCGCCCCCGGTTTCATGGGCGCGGACTCGAAGCTCCTGACGGCATCAGCGGGAATCTCCTCGGGACTGCTCGCGGCTCAGCTCGCAGCCGAGGGCCTCAAAGGGCCTCAGGACATACTCGAAGCGGAAGACGGTTTCTGCGAGACTCTCTCATTCGTTCCCATCTACCCGATGCTCACAAGGCTCGGCTCATGCTGGCTCTCTGACACCATGTCCGTAAAGCTGTATCCGGGATGCGCGTATATCAGCGCGACGATGGACGGCGTTTTTGAGATAATGCGAAACAAGGAAATAAACCCCGACGACATATTCAAGATCGACGTTCACGCGTCCATCGCGACAGTGAAAATGGACGAGATGTCGCGCCCGCTGGTGACGCACCAGAACACGCACCCGGTGACGCTGAACTTCTACACGCCGTACAACGTGGCGGCGGGCGTTCTCGACGGGAAGCTTGGCCCGGAACAGTTCGAGCCGGAGCGGGTGAGAGACCCGAAGGTGTGGGAGCTGGCGAGGCGGGTGCGCGTGCATCATGACATGTCGCTCACCAGCAACCTTATCGATTCGGCGACTGACCTGATAGACATCCGGTATCTGTTGAGCCGGATGCGGGCCGGCTCCCTCGGATCGATGCTCAAGAGGCTCGGGCCGGCGTCGCCGTTGTTGTGGCTGGCCGGCGGGCGGGAGATAACCGGCCTGATGTCGGAAGGCCGGCGCGCCCTCGAAAAAGTCTTCGGCGCTCCCGGCGACGACGACGCGGAACGGCGGCTGGCTCCCTCGGCTGAAAATTTCCGCATGGCTTTCGGGTCGCGCGTCGTGTTCGACATGAAATCGAAGGACGCGGTGTACGAGTTCGAGCAGAAGATACCGTTCGGCGCGGCCGGCTGGCCGCTGGAAGACCGCCGAAGCGACGCGTGCGGCAAGTTCGAGAAAGAGGCTCTGGCAACTCTGACGCCGGAAGCCGCGACGGCCGCGCTCGACGCGGTGTCGAAACTGGAAAGGCTAGACAACGCGGGTGTCCGCTCCCTGCTCGACCTGTGCTGTTCGAAAAAATAGCCCGCCCTCCACGCCGGAGGTTTGGGAACAAATTAATTTAATGCGAAGAGGTCCGTCAAAATGGCAAAAGCAAAAAGCGTTCCCGATTTTTCAGACAAGATGAAGCGTCTGCGCAAAAAGAATGGAATAACGCTCGAGGCGCTCGCCGCCGCGACCGGGATGTCCGCCGACTACCTCGAAAAAATCGAGAACGGCGAGACCATGCCTCCTGTGTCGAACATCATCCAGATAAGCGCCGCGCTCACCGTCGACTCCGGCAAGTTCCTGTCCTCGGAAGGAGCCGCGAAGGAAAAGAAGGCGGAGAGCTTCAAGAAGCGCGCGGACGCGTACTATTACAAGACGCTAACGCCCGACGCCGAGCACAAGCACATGAAGGGATTCCATGTTTCAATCCCCTCGAAGTCGGAACACGCTGGAGTGCAGTACAAACACGAGGGCGAGGAGTTCGTCTATGTGCTCGACGGAGTTCTCGACATTCAGGTCGGCGCAAAGAAACACAAACTTAAAAAAGGCCAGTCCCTCCACTTCGACTCCAACCACACGCACAAGCTGAGCAATCCGGGATCGAAGCAGACGGAACTGTTAGTGGTCGTGTACACGCCCTGAGTGTCGACGGCGACAGAGGCGTTCCGCGTCCCGAACACTACCCGCGCCACCGGCGCGATTGGAGCATCCATTATGGCTATACCCCTCACGGAAGAGCAACACATGGTGCAGTTGATGGTGCGCGACTTCGCGCGCCGCGAGATAGAGCCGGTCGCGGCAAAAAACGCCTCCGCGAAAAAGTTTCCAGCCGACATCATTAAAAAAATGGGCGGCCTCGGACTCATGGGTATGATGGTTCCAGAAGAATACGGCGGCTCGGCTGCGGGAGCAGTATCTTACGTTCTCGCGATTCAGGAGGTCGCCTTCTCCTGCGCGTCCACAGCCGTGACGATGTCGGTGAACAACCTGTCATGCGGCCCCATACTCTCTCACGGAAACGAGGAACAGAAGAAAAAATATCTCGCGCCGCTGGCGTCAGGCAGACAGCTCGGCGCGTTCGCCATCACCGAACCGGAGGCAGGCTCGGACGCCGCTTCCGTTTCCACTCGCGCCGTCAAAAAGGGCGACTCCTACATAATCAACGGAAGCAAAAGCTTCATCACAAACGGCAGCTACGCGGACACGTTCATAGTGATAGCGCGCACGGGCAGCGAGCCGCGCGGGCGCGGCATGTCGGCGTTCATCGTCGAGCGCGGCGTTCCCGGCTTCGAGATCGGACGCGAAGAAGACAAGATGGGCCTCACCGCCTCCAGCACAGTCTCGCTTTCTTTCGACGATTGCAAGGTTCCTGCCCGCAACCTGCTGGGCGCGGAAGGGCAGGGCTTCGAGATAGCAATGACCGCCCTCGACAGCGGGCGCATAGGCATCGCCTCGCAGGGCGTCGGCATGGCGCGCGCCGCTCTCGCCGAAGCGGTCTCGTACGCGAACGCCCGAAAACAGTTCGGACGCGCTCTCGCCCGCAATCAGGCCATCCAGTGGATGATCGCGGACGCCGCGCGCGACATTGAGGCCGCCCACCTGCTCACCCTCAGCGCCGCCACCTCAAAAGACCGGGGCGAGCCTTTCACCATCGAGGCCTCCATCGCCAAGCTGTTCGCCACCGAGGCGGCCAACCGCATCGCCTATGACGCCCTCCAGATTCACGGCGGCTACGGATACACCAAAGAATACAAAATCGAGCGCATCTACCGCGACGCGCGCGTCTCCACCATATACGAGGGAACGTCCGAAGTGCAGCGCATGGTTATCGCGCGCGACGCGTTGCAGTAGCTCCAGACGCGACCTCTGACCGGAGGCGGCCATGAGCGCCATCGAGCTGACATACGAAGACTGCAAAAGAATCCTCGCGCAAGAACGGCTTCCGAGAGCGTTCGTCAATCTGGACGCTTTCGACTCCAACGCCCGCAAGATGTTTTCTATTCTCGAAGGAACAGGAAAAACGATGCGGATCGCGTCAAAATCGTTGCGTTGCGCCGACCTGTTGGGGCGCGCGTTTGAACTGGGCGGAGCCGCCGCCAAGGGCGTGATGTCATTCACCGTCGAGGAAGCCTATTTCCTCGTCAGGCGCGGATTCGACGACATACTGGTCGCTTACCCCACCGCGCGCGCGAAGGATTTCGAGATTCTTTGCGCGCTTGCCGCGCGCGGCGCGGACGTTTCCGTCGTGTGCGACAGCGAGGAGAACGCGCGGGCGCTCAGCGAGGCGGGCCGCGCGGCGGGCGTCGTTATCCAGCTTGTGGTCGAGGTGGACATGAGCCTGAGACCGGCGGGCGGAGCCGCACATCTCGGCGTCAGGCGCTCGACTGTTAGAACCGGCGCGGACGCCCTGCGAGTCGCGCGCGCCGCCGAAAAAGCGGGCGGCGCGGCCGTCATCGGCATCATGGGCTACGAGGCTCAAATCGCCGGCATGGCGGACGAAAATCCGTTCTCCCGCGCTCTCAATCCCGCTCGAAAACTCATACGCGAAATGTCCAAACCCGACGTCAAACGGCGCAGGGAAAGCGTAGTTTCTTTCTTGAGGAAAAACGGCGTTAATTTGCGCATTGTCAACGGCGGCGGAACGGGCAGTTTGGACTTCACTTCCCGCGACGACTCCTGCACAGAGACCACCGCAGGCTCCGGCTTCTACTGCCCGCACCTGTTTTCTTATTACTCGAATCTGGCCCTGACCCCGGCGGCGTTTTTCGCGCTTCAGGCGTCGCGGTTCCCCGCGCGCCGAATGGTCGCCTGCAACGGAGGCGGCTATGTCGCCTCGGGCGAGGCGGGCGAGGACAGGCTTCCCCTGCCGTGGCTGCCCAAGGGCGCGAGGCTGACCAAGCTCGAAGGCGCGGGTGAAGTCCAGACCCCTGTCGAAATCCCCGCTGGCGTTTCACTCTCTCCGGGCGACCCGGTCATATTCCGCCACGCCAAAGCCGGAGAACTGACCGAGCGCTTCAACGAGCTGTTGTTGATAAGCGACAAAACCGCCGTCGGCTCCGTCCCCACCTACAGGGGAGAGGGCTTCTGCTTCCTTTGAGCCGCGCGCGGCGCCCGTTTTTCCGAACGCAACTTCCACATTTAACGTTCTTTTAAGTGAGCAACAAAAGCGGGAAAAATCGGATATTTATTAATGTGCGGCAAGGGAGAGCCGAAGCGGGGCGCCGAACAAAGGTGGGGGCAGTCGTGAAATGCCCATCTAATAATAAAAGGCGCGGCCGGACCCGTTGAAGGCGAAAGAGAGGTTCCGGCGCGAAAGAGCGGCAGAATGGAAGCGATGGAGAAAGAACTGACGGCCTTGAGGCCGTACACGAGGCAGGAGTTCCAGACAGCGCTGGGCGGCGGGCCGCCGTCCGGCATGTCGGCGGAAAGATACCGCGTCAGCGTGTTCGACTTCGAGAGGTCTCCGCACATCGAGAGGCGCGGGCTGAACGAGGCTAGGATGATTGTGCTGTCCACGCCGAGGGAAGCGTACCCCGACTCTGACATGTTCCTTTTCGCCTGCCTCCAGCGCGTGGAGACGTTCCTTTATGAGTGTTTCAAACCCGAAGGGCTTGGCTGCGGCGGAGGCGACGAGCGCAGCCTGATGTTTAAATCCGGAGTAAGGAAGGTTGCGCGGGCGGTCGCGGAAAAGCTCTCCGCGCCGAAGGCCGGGATATGGGCGGCGCGGCGCGAGGCTCTCGACGACATACAGAACGAACTGTGGCGCATCGAGCTGGGCCTCGAATCCGGCGACGGAAAGGGCGCGCGAACCGCCGAGCTGGCCCGCGCGGCTGAAACCCTTCTTTCCATCTCTCCCATCGAAATGAGCGAGTTCGACGAACCCGAAGCGCTATTGCGCCGTCTCAACGACCGAGCCTGAACCGGGACGCGCGACCGACGCTCGCGGCATAAACATAATCCTAAAACGCATTCACCAAACGGCAAATTGCGCGCCATGCGCTTTTGTTTTTGAGACCGATCAAAAAATAATTGCGGAGAGGCGGAATCATGACGGAAAACGAAAAACCTTTCAATCGCTCCGCGAAAACTGCGAACCGGGCCGCTCTCGGAGGCTATGTCGGCATAGTTGTCGGCTCCATGGGGTGGCTTATCGGGTTTGCGGTCGTGTGTTTAACAAGCGGGAACGGCGCGGCGCTCGCCCGGTTCGCCGCTCCCGCCACAGCCGTCAGCTTGGGCGTCGCCTTCCTTGTGATTATCTGCTGCGATTACGCTGTCAAACTGCGCGGATACGGCGGCATGTTCCAGCTTGCTCTATACGGAGGGATGGCTTGGGGAATGGGCCTGCTGCTGTTGCTGATTAACTACTGGATCGCTCCCCTGATAGACTCTTCTCCGGCTATGGCGAAGACCATGCGCGATATGAACGCGGTCTACCGCGTAGACGACCTCTGGGCGATCCTCATGCTGTCCGCCGGAGCGATCATGCTCGGAATCTTTGCTTTTATGGCGGTCAGGGTTTCCGGCGCAAAGGTAAAACCGGGAGAATGACGCGAGCGGCTTGCGGCGCTTGAGAGATAAAAGAAAGAGGGAAAACCGGGCGAATAAGCCGTCTGCGGCGGTTGCAATGGAACAAAGGGAATCCTATGTTAAAATGGTGTCACTGCAAACTTATGGAAAAAAGCATTTAAGCGGCGGTATAATAATAGAAAACGGAGCGCGATATGAAATTCAAAGCTGTTATCAGAAAAGGAGAAGATTTCGGATATGTCGCCGAAGTCCCTTCCCTGCCGGGTTGCGTATCACAGGGCGACAGCATTCGAAAAGCCATCGCCAACATAAAGGAAGCGATAGGTCTGTACATCGAAGACATGAAACCGGAAGAAATCAAGAAAGCGGCTGATTCAAAAACAGAACTATACGAGATAGCGGTCTGATGACGCCAGCACTCCCGATAATCACAAGCAAAGAAGCAATAAAGGTTTTTCTCAAAGATGGATGGACGGAAAAAAGCCGCAAAGGCAGCCATATCAAACTTGAGAAGGCCGGGCATCCGAATCCGATTATCATTCCGTCACACAGCGGAAAGAACCTAGATCGCGGGACGCTGTCTTCAATAATCAAGCATTCCGGCATGACAGTTTCAGAATTCATAGATCTGTTGTAAAAAACGCGCAGATGCTACTCTGAATATATGAAAACAAAATCTTCCTTTTGATTGTTTTCGGAAAAAGCTTTCCACCCGGCGATTATTAAGACACTACAACCATCTTCAGATTCATCTAAAGCTTTTTGCGCAAATACTTTATACCCAACATAAATCGGCGATGTTGTTGAGGTTCTTCTCATAACTATGAAACCATTCATCGGATCATCTATAAAGAGTGGCAATTTGCCGTTGCAATAAAATGACAACCTAACGCTTTTTACTTCATCCGCGACATCAATAACAATATCTTTACGAGATCCATTTTCTCGTAATAAGCCATTTTGCCTTGAGAGCGCTTTGATATCAGATGTGACAGTCGCCATGTGTTTTCCCCGCCAATCCTTGAGGGGAGATGTTCGTAATGGATTGGTTCGAGGGGAATCATGACAAACTACGTGGACTTGCCCGGATTCATGAAATGAAAGCTTTGCGTATCCTGTGCCTTCATGTTGAGTTTTATAATCGAAAACATTTTCAATCTCATCAGCAGCTAATATTTCATTGCCATAGAAGAAATGGCCTTTCTGGCCACAAGGAAAAAAATACAAGCTTGCATCGTTATTAGAGAAAGCAAGTTTTACCATCTTCTTGACGGTTCCTCGATGTCTAATATGAAAACGAGCTGATTTTATTGTTCCCATAAAATAGAGAAGGTAAAAAAATTTCTTTTGCTCTCTAGCAGTCCGGTTGTTCCCAGCGGGAGGCGCGTTCGACGGCGCGGCGCCAGCCGGAGTAAAGCCTGTCGCGTTCGGCCTGTTTCATAGCGGGCTTGAACAGTCGGTCGGTCTCGCGGGCTTTTTCCAGTTCCTTGAGGTTTTTCCATATTCCGACGCCGAGTCCGGCGAGGAAAGCGCTGCCGAGCGCTGTGGTCTCTATCATCTTCGGCCTGTCCACGGGAGCGCGGAGGATGTCCGCCTGAAACTGCATGAGCAGGTTGTTAGCGACAGCTCCTCCGTCGACAAATAGCGACTTGAGGGGTATGCCCGAGTCTTTTGCCATTGCGTCAACGATATCGCGCGTCTGGTAGCACATTGCTTCGAGAGCGGCGCGGGCGAGGTGGGCGGACGTGGCTCCGCGGGTGAGTCCGAGGACGGCTCCGCGCGCGTACATGTCCCAGTGCGGCGCTCCAAGCCCGACGAGCGCCGGCACGAAATACACTCCTCCGTTGTCGGACACGGAGGCGGCGAGTTTTTCGCTCTCGGCGGCGGTCTTGATTATCTTTAATCCGTCGCGCAGCCATTGGATGGCGGCTCCGCAGATGAAGGCGCTGCCTTCGAGCGCGTACGTTGTTTTCCCGCCTGTCTTCCAGCCGATGGTGGTCACTAGGCCGGAGTGGGACTCGACGGGTTTCTCTCCTGTGTTCATTAGCAGGAACGAGCCGGTCCCGTATGTGCATTTCGAGGTTCCGGGGGCGAAACATGTCTGGCCGAACAGGGCGGCCTGTTGGTCTCCGGCGACGCCGGAAATAGGGATTCCGTCGGGGAGTCCGGGTACGTTTTTCGTGCGCCCGATGATTCCGCTGGACTCGACCACTTCGGGCAGAATTGAGACGGGGATGTCGAGAGCTTTCAGGATGTCGGCGTCCCATTCGAGTTTTTTGATGTTGTAGAGCATGGTGCGGGAGGCGTTGGATATCTCGATGACGTGAGAGCCGCCAGCGGTGAGCCTGTCGATCAGCCATGAGTCTATCGTGCCGAACTTGAGGAATCCTTTTGAGGCGGCGGCGCGCGCGCCTTTCACATTGTCCAGCAGCCATTTGACTTTCGTGCCTGAAAAATACGCGTCCACCACGAGGCCGGTCTTTTTCCTGATGGTTTTTTCCATTCCGGCCTTTTTGAGGCCGTCGCAGATGTTTGCCGTCCGGCGACATTGCCAGACGATTGCGTTGTGGATGGGTTTGCCGTCCCGCCTGTCCCACATCACGGTGGTCTCTCTCTGGTTGGTGATGCCGATGGCTTGTATGAGGGCGGGCTTGACGCCTGATTTCTTTGTCGCTTCCCCTATCGTCTTTACCGCGCTTGCCCAGATTTCCATAGGGTCGTGCTCTACCCATCCGGGTTTCGGAAAATATTGCGTGAACTCCCTGTTGACTTTGGCGAGCGCGCGACCGTCCGGGCCGAACACCATCGCGGTTGTTCCGGTCGTCCCTTGGTCTATGGCGAGTATATAGGGTTTGGGCATCTTTTCGGCCTCCGTATAGTTGTGACGGGACGGCGAGCGCCGCCCGCGCGAAATTTTATCACATGCCCGCCCACGGGTCAAAATCGAGCG
>ERZ795059.3889-NODE-3889-length-14267-cov-6.126865_pt1 | contig 14267 bp, 8 predicted proteins | sample MGYA00375143_ERZ795059 | MGnify/ENA primary metagenome ERZ795059 (study PRJEB30188, sample SAMN05720168) | activated sludge metagenome | isolation source: Anaerobic digester | place: USA | collected 2015-01-07 ... | reverse complement strand
AAAAATTAACTTACGAAGTTGCTGCTAAAGGAATTGTTTTAATAAAAAAAAAATTTGGCATATTACCAATAGATAAGCCAGCAATAGGAACATTAGCAATAATAGGTCCAAATGCAGCTTATACACGTACCGGTGGAGGTGGTAGTTCTTTAGTAGCTCCTTATTATAATATCTCTCCTTTAGAAGGAATTACTAATAAATATGGTAAACTTATTGATATTAAATACGCCCCCGGTTTAATTTTAGATGGCGATGCCCCTGTAATTGAACCTAAGTATTTTTATTTGGATAAAGAAGGGACAAAAAACGGTGTTTATGTTAAATATTTTGCAAATAAAAATATGCAAGGTACTCCTAAATTAGAACAAGTTGAAAATTCTATTAATAATTTTTGGAGTAATAACTCCCCTATTCTCGACTTTAATAATGAAAATTTTTCAATTGTTTATGAGGGATATTTAAAATTTCCAAAATCCGGCACAACTGTTGTCAATTTAACAAGTGATGACGGAAGCAGATTATATATTGAAGATGAATTAGTTATTGACGATTGGAATGACCATGGAATGGAAACAAAGTCTTTTACTTTTGAAGTTGAAAAGGATAAACTTTATAAATATAAAATTGAATATTACGAAAATATGGGGGATGCCGGAATTAAATTAGGCTGGCAATTACCGGATAACGACTTATTAAAACAAGCTATCGAAACAGCAAAAAATTGTGATTTAGCAATAGTTTTTGTAGGTACAACAGCACATTACGAAACAGAGGGAAAGGATAGAGACGATTTAATTTTACCAAATAATCAAGACGAATTAATTAATAAAATACTTGAAGCAAATAAAAATGTTATTGTTGTAATTACTAGCGGCTCTCCTATTTTAATGGATAACTGGATTGACAAAGTTCCTGCCGTTTTACAAACTTGGTTTGCCGGACAGGAATTAGGAAACGCTGTTGCTGATATTCTTTTTGGTGATTTTAACCCTTCCGGGAAACTAACAATTACCTACCCAAATAAGTGGGAAGATTGTTCGGCATATGATACATATAAAAAAGAAAGCGGAACAACCGAATATGCTGACGGAATTTATGTTGGCTACAGACATTTTGATAAAAAAGGAATAAAACCTTTATTCCCTTTCGGTCACGGTTTATCTTATACAACATATAAATATTCTGATTTGAAAATAAATGAAAATAATGATAAAATTGAAGTTACTTTTAATATTGAAAACACCGGTGCCTTTAACGGTAAAGAAATTGCCCAGTTATATATAATGCCTATTAATTCTAAAATAGATAGACCGGTTAAAGAGTTAAAAGGTTTTGTAAAAGTTCCGCTAAATATAAAAGAGAAGAAAAATGCTAAAATAACTTTAGAGAAGAATGCCTTTGCATATTACGATATGCAAACAAATGATTTCAAGGTTGATAAAGGTGAATATCTCATTCAAATAGGAAGTTCTTCTCAAACAATTTTATTAGAACAAAAATTTGAGATTAAATGATAAAAAGTTGTTTAATTATTTTTATTTTTTCAGCAAATATTATTATTGCTCAAAACTTTAGCGGGGGATATAATTTTTATATCCCCTCTTTAGATTCATCTTCACAAGAATTTTTACCTTCTTTCCCAATAAAACCTATTAATTCTTTCATAACAATTAACGAAGATGGTAATTTTTCTAATAATGGTGAAAGAATTAAATTTTGGGGTGTTAACTTAGTTGCAGAAGGGGCATTCCTTAATAAAGAAAACGCAGGTAAGATTGCCGGTAGAATGCGAAAACTGGGTTTTAATTTAGTCAGATTTCACCATATAGATAACCCATGGGGTTCCGGTTCACTTTTTTACAATATGCCTAATACAAGAACGTTTAATCCTGCAAAATTAGATCTGCTTCATCATACAATTGCAAAACTTAAAGAAAACCGTATTTATAGTAATATTAATTTAAATGTAAGTAGAACATTTAAAATTTCTGATGGAATAACTTATGCCGATTCCCTACCTGAGTTTGGAAAATATGTAACAATTTTTGACAAAAATTTAATTACCCTACAAAAAGAATACGCAAATCAACTATTGACTGCTGTAAATCCTTATACAGGTTTAGCTCTTTGTAACGATCCGGCAATGGCAATGGTCGAAATTATTAATGAAAATTCAATTTTTAGAGCTTGGCGAGACGAAATTTTAAAAGATAAGAGCAGAGGCGGAGTCCTTTCCTATTATCATTCTCGATTATTAGATAGTTTATGGAATGAATTTTTATTAAATAAATATTCTAATACCATTAATTTACAAAATGCATGGAATATCAGTACTGTTAATGCAGGAACAAATTTAGTTAGAGATGGTGATTTCGAATCTAATCCTATTTCATCTAATTGGTCTTTAGAACAAAATAACGGAACAACAGGAACTATCACGAAAGATATTATTAACCCATTTGCGGGAATTCTATCTGCAAAAGTTAATATTACTAATGCTTCCGGTACTTATTGGCATCTTCAATTTAGGCAAACATCTCTCACAATAAAAAAAGATACTACTTATTTAATTAAATTTGCCGCAAAAGCCAATTCTTCAAAAAAGATATATGTTGCATTAATGTTACAAGAATCGCCTTATACTTTTTTTGGCGGAAAAGAATTTTTAATATCGGAAAATTGGCAAGAGTATTCATTTACTTTAACAGGTATCCAAGATGTAATTAATAAAACTAAACTGGCATTCCAGTTTTCTTCAGACGGTACTTATTGGTTTGATAATATAGCTCTTAGAACAGCTCCAATTATCGGCTTGCTTACCGATGAATCACTTGAAGATAAAAATGTAATTAGAAATAACTATTCTGACTTAAAAGCATTTTCAGAGAACAGAATTAAGGATAATTCTGAATTTTATATTAATCTAACAAATTCGTTTTTTAACGAGATGAAAGATTATCTAAAAAATACTCTGAATGTTCAATGTCCTATTGTTGGCACTAACTGGAATATTGGATTTCAAGATTTGATAAGTCAGTCAGAATGTGATTATATAGATAACCACGCTTATTGGGATCATCCTCAATTTCCTGGAATTCCTTGGTCAAATACCGATTGGTTTATTAATAATACATCAATGACAAAAGAAATTGAGAATTCAACTCTTCCAAATCTTTTTGCTGGAGTAAAAATTAAAGGAAAACCTTATACAATAAGCGAGTATAATCATCCTTTCCCAAACAGATTTCAGGCAGAAGCACCTTTGTTTTTAGGAGCCTATTCTACATTTCATGATATTGACGGAATAATGTATTTTGAATATAACGGTTCTTACGATTATTTATCAGATAAAATTTCCGGATATTTCAGTATTCATAATAATCCTCTATTTACTGCTCTTAATCCCTCAATTGCTCGATTATTTCGAGATAATCTGATTTCTAAATCAATAAATACGTTTGATATCAGTTTATCTAAAACTGATATATTTAAAATACCTTCTTTTGATAACGGAATTTGGACAGGATATAATTTTTTTGATAAAAAGATTGCATTTTCAAATAAAACTCAAATTGTAGATTTTGACGCCCCAATTAGTACTGATTTTACAAATTTTCCGTCATTTAACCAAGATGTTATTGTTAGTGATAACAGTGAAATTACAATTAATAAAGCAGGAATTTTATCAGTCGAATCATCAAAATTCATTGGTCTTACCGGTTTTCTCAATCAACACTCTAATTTTTCTTTAAATAATTTTTCATTAAATAATTGTTCGGATTTTGGTACTATCACTTTAATTCCAATTACTAATGATTCTATTATAAACGCTCATAAATTATTATTTACTGCAGTTTCTAAGGTGCAAAATACTGGAATGATTTGGAGCGGACTAAATACAATTAATAATAATTGGGGTAGTAGCCCAACATTATTAAATCCCTTATTAATAGATTTTAGATTAAATATTAATGCAGATTCAATTTATATTTATCCGTTAAATAATATGGGTCAAGAAAACGAATTATTAAAATTTAGATACTACCCTGATGCTTTAGGATGGTTTAACATTGTGATTGACCAATCAATATACAAAACACCTTGGTACGGAATTAAGAGTTTTATTAAAACAACAAGTATTAGGAATGATGGAAACAACGAAATTAATTACAATTTATACAACAATTATCCAAATCCTTTTAATTCAATTACTAATATAAGTTTTTCGATTCCGCAAAAAAGTATGGTAAGTATTACTATTTTCGATATTTTAGGAACTAAAATAAATACAATTTGTAACCAAGAAATGGAACGAGGGAAATATACACTGCAGTGGAATGGATTGGATATTTCTAATCGTTCGGTATCATCAGGTGTATATTTTGTTAAATTTGAGACTTTAAATTATTCAAAAACAATTAAGGCAGTATTATTAAAATGATAAAGATAATCTTACCGATACTATTATTAACAATTAATTTTATTACTTTATTTTCACAATCGTTAAATGTTGCAAAAATAGGAAATGATTTTATCTCGGATAAGGAATTTAAGATAAGATTTGAGACAATGCCACATATAACTGATGATAGTTTTAATCTGGATTCGGTAAAAGTTAAAATATTACATACAATTATAGCCGAAAAACTTTGGTCTAAATATGCAATTGAAAAAGGAATAGATACTACAACTTATTTTAAGATGTTATTTAAGCCAACAGAACGTTTGTTTATTAGAGATGCATTGTATAAAAAGGTTATTGAACCTTTTACAGAGTTATCTGGTGATGATATTAACTTTATTACAAAATACAGCAATTCTAAAGTAATTGCAGATATTTATGCTTTCGATGATTCAATTTCTGCTAATACTGTTTATCTCAGTTTGCAAAAAAATTATACTATACCCGGTAATATTAAAGTATTTGCAGATACCTCTAAAGAAATTACTATAGGTTTTATGGAAGATGAAGAATTGGAAAAACAAATTTTAACTGCTCAAAGTATGTTTATATTTCCCCCTTTCAAAACTTCGGCAGGTTGGTTTGTTATCCATAAAAGGAATAATTTAAGAATTGCCGAGACTACAGATAAACAAAACATATCGACACTTAAACAGAAAATGATTGAAAGAAGAGCAAAAAAGATTGGTGCGGAGTATTTAGGCAAACTATTTTCTGATATTAAACTTTCCGTTAACGAAGATATATTTAATAATTTGGTAAATTCATTTTTCGATATTTATAATAAGAAAATTTCAATTGACTCATCATTAAAATTTAAATCTTTATTAATTGATGAACTTGATATTAAAGATATTAATAATATTATGTACTCTCAATTAAATAAAATTTTAATTGATGCCAATAATCTAAAGTTTGCAACAATTGACTTTACATCGTTTATAATGTATCAAGATTTTAAATTAAAAAATGCGACTAAAGAGGGGATTGCCAAGAAATTGCTTGATTATATAAAATTTTTTGTCGAACAAGAATTAATAACAGAAGAAGGAATAAAACAAAATTTACAGAATTCCCCTGCCGTTAAAAATGAACTAAAAATGTGGAAAGAAAATTTACTTGCTCAGTTAATTGAAAATAGTTTTGTGGATACAATGTTAGTTACTGACACTGAGGTAATTGAGGAGTATAATAAAAGATACTCCGAAAAAAAAATAAAGGAAGAGATAAAAGTTCAAGAAATACTAGTGGATAATTTAGAACAAGTTGAGAATATTCTAAATAAACTGGAAATCGGAAATGATTTTGATAAACTTGCAGAAAATTCTACATTACGTGAAAACTTGAAAATTAAAAAAGGTATAATCGGCTATATAACTAAAGATATGTTTGGTGATATAGGAAGAATAGCTTCGGAGCTAAAAATAAACGATGTTTACGGTCCAATTAAAACAATAGACGGTTATTCGATAATTAAAATACTTGATAAAAAAATTGATTCAAGCAAAGCAAGTTTTGAAAGCGTTAAGGATATTATTAAACAAGGTTTATTTTCCGAAAAATCGTATAAATTACTTAATAATAAAACTGTTGATCTTGCAAAAAAATACGGTATTGATATTAATTTTACAAACCTAACAAATATACGAGTAACAAACATTAATATGTTCACCCATAGGTTTATGGGTTTTGGCGGCAAAATTGCCGCCTCCCCTTTTACCAATAATATTTATGAATGGTATCAAATTTATAAAAAATTACAAAAAGAAAGTTTATAATTATTTTATTCCTGCAATTTTTTCTAACATATCGGTAGTTAGCGATTTTGGTCTTTCAATAGGATATAATAGTGCCCTATCCCAAATAATGTTAGATAAAACGCCGAAGGCTCTACCTACTCCAAATAATACCGTATAAAAGTCGTATTCTCTTAAACCATAATACCATTGAATAACTCCGCTATGTGCGTCAACATTTGGCCAAGGATTTTTTGCTTTACCATGTGCAAGTAATATTTCGGGTACAACTTTATATAAATTTGAAACGAATTTAAACAAATCATCATCGGGCAGATGTTTTAATGCATATTCGCGTTGAGCTTCGTAGCGCGGGTCGGTTTTACGTAATACTGCATGACCGTACCCCGGTATAACTTTTCCGGATTCCAAAGTTTGGTTAACAAATTCTCGAGTTTCTTCTTCATTTGGAATTTTACCTCCCATTTTTTCAATAACACCTTGTATCCAAATTAATACTTCTTGGTTAGCTAAACCATGTAAAGGACCCGCCAAGCCGTTTAACATTGCAGAAGTACTTAGATAAACATCACTTAATGCACTTGCAACCATATGACCGGCATGTGCACTAACGTTTCCGTTTTCGTGATCACTGTGCAATATAAAAAACATTCGTGCCACATCGTCATAAGGTGGATTTATTCCCATCATATGTGCAAAATCACCCCCAAAATCCAAATTATCGTTAGATTCTATTATGTCGCCGTTTTTATATTTTAATCTATAAATATATGCTGCAATAGTACCTAATTTAGCTAAAAGATTTAAGGCATCTTCAAAGAAGTATTCCCAATAATCATTTTTATTTATCCCCTCTTGATATTTTTTTGCAAAGATTGATTCTTTTTGTAAAGATAAAACAGCTGCCGATATCATACTCATAGGATGAGAGTCATTAGGCATTGCCTTCAATACATCATAAACATAATTAGGAACAGATTTTCTTTGTCTAAATTCTTCCAGTAGCTCTTTTATTTCATCACAAGTAGGTATTTCGCCAGTTAAAAGTAAATAAAATAAACCTTCAACATAGGGCATCTCTTTTCCTTTAGGTTTAGGTAATCTTTCCAGAATTTCTTTAATAGTATAACCTCTAAACCTAATTCCCTCTAAAGGATCTAAATACGATATATCTGTAACAAGGCATTTTACTGAACGCGCACCACCGAGTATCTGTTCAATTTTAACCTGATCAACTACTACATCACCATACTCTTTTTGAAGTTTTTTGGTTCTTGGGCGCCATCCAAGAATTTTTTCATTAAGTCTTTCTTTTAACTTACTCATTATAAGTCCCCACTTATTAAAAAACGGTAATTATTTATTCTTTAACACATCTGCAACAAGTCGTCCGCTTAGTATTGCACTTTCTATGGTGCTGGGCAAACTTGTATTTGTCCAGTCGCCGGCAAAAAGTACATTATTGAATAATAACACAAATTTTTCTCTTATCGTTTCAATTTGTTCATTAAAAATAAAGGTTGCACGTTTTTCTTTAATAATTACACATTCCAATATATCATTTTCGGATAATTGGGGGAAATATTTAAATAATTCTTTTAAATAAAGAGTTTTTAATTCGTTTTCGGATAATTCAATTAATTTACCCGGATTACTAGTTACTAAACTTAATACGTTTCCGTTATTAAAGATCCATTGAATTGGTGAACCGGGGATAGTATAATACTTATCAGTCAATTTATTTGTTATAACTTTTAAATGCGCCGAAATTATGGGATTGTATTTTGCTGTATTTAATATTTCTAAATCAAATAATTTTGCTAAAGAATAAGTAGGAATAGCAAAAACGACATAATCGAAATTGTTGTATTTACTTTTTGTAGTAATTATTTCTGTAATTTTATCGGAATTATTAATAACTTTTACAACTCTTTCATTTACCTTATAATTAATTCCTTTTTCTATAAATATTTTTATCGAATTTTCAATAAATATTTTATTTAAAGGAACATTTGGTAATAAAAATCGAAAAGATTTAGAATCGGATAAAAAGATTTTTTTTAATATCTTTATTAAATTGTTTTTACTTATTTCTGTTAAAGCACAGTTGAAGATGCTAATTAAAATCGGTTCCCAAAACTTTGTTATTAATTCTTTTTGCTTATGCTTAATCAGATAATCATAAGCCGATAAATCCCTTTTATCTTTATTGAACAATATGTCAAAAAACAATCCACCAATTTTCATTTTTTCACTTAAAGTTAAATACTTAAAAGTTAAAAAAGCATAAAACAAATTAAATGGATAAAAGTTAGATGAACATTTTAAATAAAAGATTCGATTATTATTTGTTACAAAGGGAATATTAATACCATTAATTAAATCGACATATTGCAATGATTTAATTTTACCCAAAAACTTAATAGTCTCATTATAACAGCCCAACATTAGATGTTGTCCATTATCAATTTCGTTTTTTAATTTATCGGAATAAAAAGAATAGACTTTTCCCCCAAATTTAGGAGAAGCTTCAAGTAAAGTAATATCATATCCCATATCAGCCAAATTTATGGCTGTACTTAGCCCGCTAAGTCCGCCCCCTATAATTAAAACTTTCATTTTAATAAATTAAACTATATTTTGCCCAAACCCCAAATGCTAAATATACTTTTTCAAGTTTTGAGACCGATATTTTTTGAGAATAAACATCGTAGTTTTTCTTTTCAATCTTTTTTAATAACGAATAATAAATATGTTGCATTGCCCTTGCAGGAAATAATCCGCTTTTATCTTTAGGATCTAAATAATAATCGGCTTTCTCAAAATAATTATGAGCTCGATTGGCATTTTTTTTCATCAATTCAATAAATTTATCATTGTAAACATTAGCAAATAAATCTTGTTCGGTATAACCTGTTTCCAATAAATCTTCTTGAGGTAAATAAATTCTGTTTTTTTCGGCATCAACTTTTACATCGCGTAATATATTTGTCATTTGCAATGCTAAACCCAAGTTTACGGCGTAATCGATTGTTGATTTATTTTTGTATCCAAATATTTCAATACACATTAAACCGACTGTAGAAGCTACACGATAACAGTATTTTACCAAATCATCAAATGACAAATACCTTTTGTTTTGTAAATCCATTTCCATCCCTATAATTAATTCAAAGAAGGGTTCAATTGGAATGTTAAATTGTTTTATTATATCTGCAACTTTATTTAATAAAGGATATGACGAATTTCCGCTAATAGATTTTTCAAATTCTATTCTCCATTTTCTCAGTCGTTCGTATTTTATTTCATCCGGTTCATTCCCTTCATCAATAATATCATCAGTTTTTCGGCAAAATGCATAAACGGCATTCATGGCATCACGTTTTGGTTTTGGCAATAAATTAAAAGCATAAAAAAAACTGCTTTTACTACCTTCCGAAATGTCTATAGCACTATTTACTTCATCCATATAAAACTCTTTAATAAAATATAAATAACATCTTTTTTGTCAATAGTCGGTCTATTTATTACTACATTATACTCATTTTTTTTGATTTTGTCAAGTATGGTTAAGCCGCCTAATATTGTTAATTTAATTTGAAATTTTAATCTTAAAGGTAAAAATTTTAATAATTTTGCACCTTCATAAAACATCCTTTCGGTATTTTTTATTTGATACTCCATTAAAGAAATAAAGCTATTATTATACGTACTATTATACAATTCTAAAATTGAGTAATTAAATTTAGTAATATCACTTATCGGTAAATATACTCTATCTTTTTTAATATCGACCGAAATATCTTGCCAAAAATTTGCCAACTGCAATGCGGTACAAATTTTATCTGAGTAATTATCTGCTTCTTCATTATTAATTCCATGTAGCCGTAAAATTAACCGCCCAATAGGATTTGCGGAATTTTTGCAATATCCTAACAATTCTTCAAAGTTACTATATTCTTTTTTAATTAAATCTTGTTTAAATGCTGTTAAAAGATCAATAAATAATTGAGGCGGTAAATTAAATATACTAATGGTATTTACCAATGTTTGCCAAAATACATCATTATAATTGCCGTTAATTGCATTTATAAAATTTTGTTGATATTCATCAAGTAGATAAAGCCTATTTTGATTCTCAAAAATTACTTCATCGGCAAAATCATCGGCTGTACGTGCAAATTTATAGATAATAGCCACATGCTTACGTATTTTTTTTGGTAAAAATAAAGAAATTACCGGAAAATTTTCGTAATGTGATTTTGCTCGAAATAAAGCTAATTGATATTCTTTTTCTAATAAATCCATATAATAATTATTTTATCTTAACAAAAATATGAAAATTAATTTTTTATTAAAAATATTAATTTTTTTCTTGCATTTATATAAATATTGTATTATTTTTACAAGACATTTTTGAAATACTGATGTAGATTAATATGGGAGCTTAGCTCAGTTGGTTCAGAGCACCTGCCTTACAAGCAGGGGGTCATTGGTTCGAATCCATTAGCTCCCACAAAAGATAAAGCCTTATAAATTAACAACTTATAAGGCTTTTGTGTTTTAAATAATTACCCTTCTGTAACGAAATCTGTAACGAATTTTTACATTTTGATTTTAAAATAAAAAAACCTGTGGGGATTAATCCACAGTTTTTAGCTATTATTTTAATTTTGAAAGCTCATCTTTTAGATGATTTGATGAGAATTTTGTGTAATAAGTCATTGTTGTTTTGATATTTGAATGACCTACCAACATTGCTGTTGCTGCTATTGATACACCCGATTCCTGACTTCGTGATATAAAATCCTTTCTGAAAGTTCTGATCGTATATCCCCTATCACTCATCTTTAGGGCTGCGTAATACCTGCGAACGGCTCTTTCCATGGCTTTAGAATTTGAATAGTTAAAAATTCTTCCTGTTTTAACTTCGTTTATTCGAGTAGTCAATATGTCTGTTAATTTTTCATGGATTGGTCTAACAAACCAATTATCTGTTTTTGAAGAGTAAAATCTCATCTCCATTTTCAATAAATCAATTTGTTCGACAGTAATGTTTATTATATCACTTGGTCTAAGCCCCGTGTACATTAACATATAGACCATCGTAGAAAAATTACTGTTTTTGCCTTCGGTTTCTATATTTTAAATTGATAATATTCGGGGTTTATTAATAAATTAGTTAAAGATAATTATTTTTATTATATTAAAACTTACCAAAATGTGTGAAACGAAGTATGACAAACAGAATAGTTAATTAAGGAATAGTAACATGATAATAGAATATTTATCTAAAAAAATACTTTTTATTATATTTTATACTGTTATTACAATTTTTATAACAGTTCCTTTTTTACATGCGGCTTCAAAAAATAAACAGCAAAAACCTGTTACACTCCAGTTAAAATGGAAGCATCAATTTCAATTTGCAGGTTATTACGCAGCAATAGAAGAAGGTTTTTATAAAAACTTTGGTATTGAAGTAAATTTAATTGAAGCAGATGGTACAAATAATCCTGCAGATGCGGTGTTTGAAGGGAAAGCCGATTTTGGAATTACGACAAGTGATATTTTAATTATGCGCTCGCAAAAGAAGGATGCTGTTATTTTGGCTTCTATATTTCAGCATTCGGCACAAATATTATTAGCCTCAAAACAATCAGGTATTAGAAATGTTCACGATTTAAAAGGAAAAAGAATTGCGTTAGAGCCAAATGCAATAGATATTATAACTTATCTAAATAATGAAGGGATTTCACTTGATGAATGTATTATTGAAAAACATAGTTTTAACGCTGATGCTTTGTTGGAAAATAGAATTGATGCAATTACGGCTTATGTAACAGACGAACCTTATGTTTTACAAAAATCAAAATTTGATTTTATTATAATTTCGCCCATGATGGGGGGAATTGATTTTTATGGCGATGTATTATTTACCTCAGAAGAATTAATTAAAAATTATCCAAAGTTAGTAGAGAATTTTAGGAAAGCTTCTCTTCAAGGTTGGAAATATGCCATGGAAAACCAAGAAGAGATGATTGAAATTATATATAATAAATATAGTCAGCGGCATACTAAAGAACATTTGAGATTTGAAGCACGGCATATGAAAAATTTAATTATGGCTGATGTTGTTGAACTTGGTTATTCAAACCCAGGTAGGTGGGAATCGATTTTGAATATTTATAAAAATAAAAAAAAGATCCATCCTTCTTTTACTTTAAACGGATTATTTTATACAGATTATATAAAACTTAAAACAAATATTCCTTGGAAAATAATTATTATTTTCTCATTGGTTTTAATTATTTTTGGAGCCGCAGCTTACTATTATTATTATATTTCAAAAAAACTTAAAGCCGAGATCCAAAAGCGAATTAGAGTTCAAACCGAGCTTTTTAAACTGAATGAAGAATTACAAATTGCCAAACTTAGGGATGAAGAAAATCTATTTCAAAGAAATGTTGTTATACAAGAATTATCTGAAATTAAAGAAAAACTTGAAAAAACAAATTTAGCAAAAGATAAGTTTTTCTCAATAATTGCCCATGATTTAAAAAGTCCCCTTTTTGGTTTATTAGGTATGACCGAAATAATGGCTGAAGAATCTAATTCTTTTAATCTTAAAGAATATTCTTCTATGAGCAAAAACTTACATAAAACCACCTACAATATATTTAAATTATTAGAAAATTTGTTGGAATGGTCAAGAATGCAGGTAGGCGATATTTCTTTTTCACCCCAGATAGCTAATCTATTTAATATTGTTAACAAAAATATTGAAATTATTAGCCCTAGAGCCATCCAAAAAGGGATAAATATTATTAATGAAATATCGGAGACTCAATTTATTTACGGTGATGAAAAAATGATTGATACAATACTAAGGAATCTATTATCAAACTCAGTAAAATTTACAAAACAAAACGGAAAAATAACTATTAAAGCTAAAATAATTGAAAATGAGTTTGTTGAAATTTCTATTGCTGATACCGGCATTGGTATGAGCGAAGAACTACGTAATAAATTATTTAAGATTGAGGAAAAAGTTGGACGAAATGGAACAGACGGAGAAGCAAGTACCGGCTTAGGTTTATTAATATGCAAAGAATTTATTGAAAAACATGGCGGTAAAATTTGGGTAACCAGTAAAGAAAACATTGGAAGTGTATTTTATTTCTATCTGCCTACAAAAACTATTATTTAAAATTTTATGGAAATAAAACTTGGTATTGTAAATTTTAAAACTTTTGGGAAGTCTAATTTGAAGTCATTTTGAAAAGTAACCATGTAAAATTGTTTAAAGCTTTTTGAGTAAAAGTATTATTTACAAAGGTTTACATTTATATATACATAACTAACAAAGCAAAGAAGAATTTTATAAAAATTGCTTAACAATACGATATAAAAGAGAGTATTAAAGACGAAACAGTCCGAAAATTTGTGTAAATTAAAACCAATTCCAAACTCAGTTTTGCCAGTTTAGATTCCATAACCCACCCCCTAGTTTGGATAGTACCTTAACAAAGCACGGGGGGCTGTTTTTAGGCACACCCCTTCTAAGAAAAACTAATATTTTTTATTTTATCTAACCAAAATCATCTTTTTAGTTTCGCTAAATTTACCTGCTTGCAGTGTATAAAAATAGATCCCACTCGATAGTGAAGAAGCATTAAACTCGTGTCTATACCAGCCTGCTTCTAGTTCATTATTAATTAATGTAGCCACTTCTTCACCAATAATATTAAATATTGACAATTTAACAAATTCTTTATTAGGTAAAGTAAAACTTATGATAGTGCTAGGATTAAACGGATTTGGATAGTTTTGCTCAAGAGCAAAATCATTAAGTAAAGAAGTTACTTCAACACTAATTTCATTTGAGAATGTAAATTTTCCGCTAAAATCTATTTGTTTTAGCCTATACAAATAAATTCCATTGAAATTAACCAAATCTTTGAAAGCATATGCAATCGGTTTAGTTGTTGTTCCATTACCTGGTACAAAACCAATATCTTGCCATTGTTTTGTGCTTAATATTTTTT
>ERZ795059.3888-NODE-3888-length-14269-cov-6.175883_pt1 | contig 14269 bp, 8 predicted proteins | sample MGYA00375143_ERZ795059 | MGnify/ENA primary metagenome ERZ795059 (study PRJEB30188, sample SAMN05720168) | activated sludge metagenome | isolation source: Anaerobic digester | place: USA | collected 2015-01-07 ... | reverse complement strand
GCCTTGAGCTGGTCCATCGGGTTCAAGATGCCGGTGGAGGTCTCGTGGTGGACGAACCAGATCCAGCCGCCACGCGGGAGCCGCTCGGCGAAATGCGCGACCTGCTCCATGTCGAAACACTCGCCCCAACCGAGGCGCAGCCAGTCGAAGCGCAGGCGGGCGCGGCGGGCGTTGTTGGCCAGCCGCTCGCCAAATTCGCCGTTGGAAAGCACCAGGCCGGTCGTGTCGTTGAGCGAAAGCTGGGCGGCGACGACCTCGTTGGCCAGCGAGCCGGAGCCGACGAGGATCTGGACCTCGCGGGCGTTGGTCAACCGGCACAGGCCTTCGCGCACCTCGGCCATCTGGGCCAGAAAGACCTTGCCGCGATGCGAGACCGGCGGCGCGGCAAACGCCTCGCGCACGGAGGCGGCGACCGTCACGGGACCGGGCAGGAAGTTCAACTCGTGGTGCGTGCTCGGCGCGTCGGTGAACGCCCCGCGCAAGACCGCGCTCTTTTCGAGCGTTTTGCCAAAATCTTCGAGGGTGAGATACATCGGCTGATACGCCGCGCTCTCGGTGCCGACCAGCGGGCCGAATGGGACGAAACCCAGGTGGCGGTAGAGTTTGATCTGGCGCGTCGTGCCGGAAATGACGGCGAGGTCATAGCCCTCGGACAGGCAATGCTTCACCGTGAAATCGAAAAGCTGGGTGAACAGGGTGGTCTTGCGCACATCCGGCTCGACCGCGAGCAGGCGGACTTCCACCGGGATGCGGCCCGCCGGCAGATACTGGTCGAGGTTGGGCACCTTCGAATCGAGCGAAAACGGCCGCTGGGCGCGCAGCGCCAGCATGCCGATCAACCGCTCGCCCTGGAGCGCGATCACGTAGGTGTTTTCCGTGTGGAAACGATCAACCAGACGTCCGTCTGCGTTGGGCGCGTGTTGGGGGATTTCCTCAACAAAGGTCCGGTAATTGAGCCGGTGGATTTGCTCGAACTCCGCGTCTTCAGACGCGATTTTCAACAACAGGTCGGAGGCTGATGTGCTCACGGTATATGGAGGTAAAATGCAGGGCTGGTGGACTTTTACAAAGCAGGCGTTCGTTCAGAATACCACCGACGCAAATGGTCGCGGTGGGCGTAGAGAATCAATATGAGGGCACACAGCGCTCCGAGCGCCGCGATGCGCGAATCGCCAGCAGCCCACCATGTTGCCGCGGGCAGGACTGACAACCCAGCCAGGCCCGCGAGCGTAAACCGCCGCACGATCAAAATGACGATCACCGCAAGGATGAGACATGGCAGGAGCGCCCACGGTGCCAGCGCCAGCCAGGCACCGAGCAAGGTCGCGATCCCCTTCCCTCCACGAAATCCCAGTTGGATCGGCCAGACGTGGCCGATGATCGCCGCCACTGCCGCCGCATACAGCCACAGCTCGGGTTGCTGCTGCCAGCGAGCCAGCGCAACGGCCAAGGCCCCCTTCAAACCATCGAGCACCATGACCACCATGAAGCCGCTGCGACCGAGCGCGCGTCCGGCATTGGTCGCGCCCGTGCCGCCACTGCCCTGATCGCGCACATCTCTTCCGGTCCGCCAGCGGACGAACCAATAGCCAGGCATGCACCCGCCCATGAGATAGGCAGCTAAAACGACGGCAATGGAGACAGCTAGGCTCATCTATTGGACACTCGGGTTAACACGACCGTAACATTAACAACTATCCGCAACGCCTATGGCGAGTAATTTGCAGGCGCGCAGGTCCAGTTTGCCGCTTCCCAGCACCGGGATATGGGCGACATGGCATACAACCTTGGGTACCCACAGCGCCGGCAAGCCCGCCGCAAGCAAACGCTCCCGCACATCGCTCGGCGTGATCTTCTCAGTCGTCAGGACCACCAGTTGCTCGCCCTTAGTAGCATCGGGCACACCGACGACGGCGACTTTGGGTGCCTCGCTCGGATCCCAGGCAAAGGCATCGTTCAGACACTGTTCCACCGTCCCATGCGGGACCATCTCGCCACCGATCTTCGAAAAGCGCGACAAGCGGCCTTCGATATAGAGAAAGCCGGCGCTGTCGAACCGGGCCAGGTCCCCCGTGTAAAACCAGCCGCCAGGCAAAAAGGCCGCCTTCGTCTTTTCTTCGTCGCAAAGGTACTGACCGAAAATATTCGAGCCGCGCAGACAAAGGATGCCCGTCGACGTCAACGGCAGGATTTCTCCGGTCTCCGGGTGCACGATGCGCGCAGACAAACCCGGCAGCAGACGGCCGACCGACCCGGTGCTCTTGCCAACCTGGACCTTGGCTGAACGCGTGACGATCGGGGGATTCGGCTGGTTGATATTCGTGACCGGCGAGGCTTCGGTGATCCCATAGCCCTGCATGATCTCGATATTGAAACGCTCGCGAAACGCCTCGTAGAGCTCCATCGGCAACTTCTCCGAACCGGTCACCAGCAGCTCCATCGTCTTCAGCTCTGCAGGCTCTGCCTTCTTCAAAAACGGGCGCATGAACGTCGGCGTGCTGATCATCACGCTCGCCCGCTCGTCGCGGATCGCATCGATGATCTTTCGGGAGTCCAGCGGGCTTGGCACCGTGACCACACGACAACCGCGCAACATCGGATACCAAAGCGTCACCGTGCACCCGAAACTGTGAAACACCGGCAGGCAGGCGATGAGCGTCGCCGAGTCCGGCAAAATCGCCAACGACGAGATCTGCGAGCAATTCGCAAGGATGTTTCTATGCGTCAGCGGCACCCCCTTGGGCTCCCCCGAACTGCCGCTGGTGAAAAGCAACGAGACCTCCTCGCGGTCGCCCACCTTGGGCAGGCCGAGCAAGGCCGGCAGCCACTGATTGGGCAGCAGCCAGACGGCCACCAACCAGCGTATGATCGCCGGCTTGCCACCTGCGGCCGCAACCAACGACGTCATGTCCCGAGTGTCCGCCGGCCATGGGAAGTCCGAGAATTTCGTCTTGAGGATCTCCGCCGAGATCACCGTGCGAACCTCGCCGATGCGCAAACACGCCTCCTGCGCCGCGCGGCCCACAGTGAAATTCAAATTCACCGGAATCTTGCCCGCACAGGCGACGGCCAGATTGGCGATCGTGGCCCCCGCCCCCGGAGGTAATACGATGCCCACGCGACGGTCCGGAATCGTTTTCCGGATGTGTCGCGACAACGCCGCCGCCACCGCCAACAACTGTCCTGCCCGCACCTCGCGGCGATCGCTCGTGCGGTCGACGATCTCCACCCGCCATGGCCGTTTCGCCAATGCACGGACGGCCTCGCGCGCCAAGTTACGGCGCAGCAGTGGGCGCCCTTCAAACGCCTGCTGGATCAGATCGAGCAGCGCCTGCCGCACATTCGTTGCATCCAGTTTTTCCGGCGGAATCGGCTGGCCAAAGGCAACAAACACCGAGGTCGGCATCAGCCGGGGCGACTTCCAAAGGTATTTTTTTCCCGCAAAGGAAAAGACCGAGCCCCAAAGGCCATCGTGGCCCACCGGCAACACCGGCACGCCCGCACGATGCGCCAGCCAGTCGTAGCCCGGCCGCAGGTCCATCAGTTGCCCCGTCCGCGAAATTCCGCCCTCGGGGAACATACACACCACCTCGCCGGCTTGCAGCGCCGCCAGTATCCGGCGCGTGCCCGAAAGTGTACTACGCGGCCCCAGCGGGATTGTCCCCGTCAGTCGAAATATCCGCCGGGCAAACCAGTGCGACCGCCGGTAATCGTCGTCGCCGACAAAACGAACCGGACGCGGGCAGGCCAGCTGAAGGACCACCCCGTCGACGTACGACATATGGTTTGCCACCAAAAGCACGCCCCCACACTCAGGCAGGTTCTCGAGGCCCGACGTGCTGACATTGTACAGCAGGCGGGCGATCCATGACAATGGGCGCCCCAGCCATCGCGGGAGCAATCCGGCACTTCGGGTACGAGACAGTTTAGCCATGGGAAAGGGCGTGCAGGTATTGCCGCTCTCCTACCGGAAGCGCAAGCCCGCAGCCATGCCTCCCATACTCGCCGAATTTTTGCATCTAGCCCAATCAACGCACTTCCGAACCCTTGTATAGGTCGGGCACAGACAACCAGGGGTTTTCCTCAAGCCAATACGATAATCCCCAATAACAGACTCGGGATAACCGCAGCCCGATGTCACACTGCGCAGCCCTATAATGGATCTTTATCAACAAAAAACCCCGGCTGGTATGCCGGGGTTTTATAGAAAAATCAGTCAATCAAGCCTCACGAGCCTTCACCAAGCCCATGGCTTTCTTAATGTTCTGCACGCTGGGAAGAGAAATCCCGAGCTCAGCGGCGATCTCGCTGCCCGTCTTTCCAGCCTCCACCAGCTGCTTCACCTGGGCACGTGTTTCGTCGGTGATTTTAGCACGACGACGCGGACCAGCCTTCGGAGCCTTCACCGCCTTGCGACGGCCTTTGCCTTTGGAAACTGAAGGACCCGCGGCCTCCTTAAGCGCTTTAACAAAGGCGCTCAGGCTCGTATAGCCATACTTCGCAGGCAACGCTGCTAGTTCGGCAAAGCGTTCACTTTCGATCTTCTTACGAAGCTCCTCGACTTTAGCCTGAGCCGCTTCGAGTTCCTTGATGTTTTCGGTCAGCATAGTGGCGCAAAAGAGAGATTATATAATTCCGCAAATCAAGCTACTTTTTGCAAATCACCAAAGATTTTAGCAAAACTACGATAATAGTAACCATGAGCATGGCCCCTCGCTATAGCCAAATCCATGGCGTTCACTACACCAGCCGGCTGAAACGGCCCTTCCGGCCGCATCCAATGTTTTCCCCTAAAGCGTCCCGCAGCCCGGGATTCTAAAACAACCGCCCCGGCGGGGCAGTCGCGGCTTGTACCTCTCATCAACTCGCATTTGGGTAGCCCACGCATGCCACAAATCCCACTGGAAGATAATTTCAACGACCTGATCAATAAAGCCCAGCGGGGGTGGAAAATCACGGACGCACGTCTCGCGGAGCTCGCGGGTGTCAGCCTCGCGGATCTCGCAGCCTTGCAACAAGGCAAGCCGATCTATGCCGCCCTGCGTCGCGTCGCCCGGCATCTGCGCCTCGACCCAGAAGCGTTGGAGGTCCTCGCCAAGGGCGGCTGGTATCCCCAGCAGCCGGTGTTCCCAAGGGGATTTGCCATGTTCAACACCCCCTGCGGCGACATGCGCGTTAATAGTTTTCTCATCTGGGACCCGCGCACCCGCGAGGCCGCCGCCATCGACACTGGCGCCGACTGCGACGACATGCTCCACCTCATCCGCAGCACCCAGCTCGACCTCAGGCACATTTTCATCACGCACTCCCATGAAGACCATGTCGGAGCGCTCCCGCAACTCGCCGATGCGACACGCGCGATGGTCTGGCGCAGCGAACGCGAACCCGAACTGGCCCGCCCCAGCCGCACCTTCACCGAAAACGCCTATTTTCACCTCGGCGGCAACATCGCCATCAAGACCCTCCTCGTAAACGGACACACACCCGGCCTCACCACCTTTTTCGTCACCGGACTGAGCTGGCCCCTCGCCTGCGTGGGCGACGCCCTCTTCTCTTGCTCCACCGGCGGCAGCCCCACGCAGTTTGACCTGCAGTACCGCAACAACCGCCAGAAAATCCTCTCCCTACCCAAGGACACCGTCATCGCGCCGGGCCATGGCCCGCTCACCACCCTCGCGCAGGAGAAACTCCACAATCCGTTTTACACCCGCGGAGCCACCGCCCCCCACACCTACGCCCAACCAGAGCAAATCGATGAGCCCGAAGAAGATCTCCCATGAAATAGCCGCCACCGCCGACGACCTTTTCGGCGGATTGTCCCCCAGCGAGCTCCGCGCGGCACTTACCGAGCATCTCCAACGCCACTACCCGGCCCTCTCGGCCGACGAGCGGCAATCCGTCCGGGATGATGTCATCGCCATTCTCCGCGATGAGGGCTTCTTCGATTCACGCGGCAACGGCGATTCATGGGACTCCGACTCGGCCGGCGACTCCGATGAGGATTAACTCACGCCCACACTGCGCCGCTTGATATGACACCCTGCATTCTCGTCTTCGATTCGTGCAACCGGCTCGCCGTCGCGAAATCCGCCGGGCTGTACGACCTCCCCCTTCAAGGCCCGGACCTCGCCACGCTGCTGCCCCAGCTCGCCACGCTCTTCCCTCAGTCGGTGCCCATGCGTACACTCCCGTGTGAGAGCACGCCCCCAGTCACTCTCCATTGCACGCGCGCCAACGGGCCCTGCACCGATCCATCGATCGAATTCCGCACCATCGGATACCTCGAAAACGCCCGGTCCGCCCTCGCCCCCACTCTCGCCAGCGCCCTCGAAGCGCTCGAGCCCCATCTCGCGCGCATCCCCTACCTCCACCTCGGCGAAAACGATTTCATCCACCGATTCCGCCCGGAGAAAGACCGCAACCAGACGATTTACGCGCAGGATGCCGACGCCAGCCGGCTTTACCACTCGCAACTCTGCGAGGCCTTAAAACTCGTGTCCCGCCGCCAGGAACGCGCCGCCTCGGCGCCCGTCATCCTCGACTTCGGCCCCGTCCACTACGTCCTCCCCAGCCATTTCGGATTCTGCCTTGGCGTGAAAAACGCCATCGAGCGCGCATACGAGACGATGCTCGAAAACCGCTACCGGCGCATCTTCATGCTCGCCGAGCTGATTCACAATCCCTTCGTCAACGCCGACCTCTCCCAGCGCGGCCTCCGCTATCTCCAGACGGAAAAAGGCCGCCCCTACACCATTCAAAACACCATCGCCACCGGAGCCCCCGGCGAGCGCCTCTGGTGGGACGAGCTCACACCCGACGACATCGTCATCATCCCCGCATTCGGCGCAACCGATGAGGACAAACGACGCCTCGTCCGCAAAGGCATCGCCGTCTGTCGCCACGACGCCACCTGCATGCTCGTCGAGAAAGTATGGAAAGCCGCACGCGCCTATGGCCGCGAGGGCTTCACCGTCATCATCCACGGCAAACACGAACACGAGGAAACCAAGGCGACCTTCTCCAACACCCAGCAGTCCGGCCCCGCCGTCATCGTCCGCCACCTCGAAGAAGCCCGTCTGCTCGGGCGCATCGTGGCCACCGATTCACCCGAGGAGCGTGCCCAGTTCTACACCACTTTTGCCGGCCGCTACACCCCCGGCTTCGATGTAAACCGCGACCTCGAACGCATCGCCGTCGTCAACCAGACCACCCTCCTCATGAACGAGACCGTCGCCATCATCGAGCACCTGCGCGACGTCTACCAAGCAAAATACGGCGACCCCGACCGCGTCGGCGGTAAGCAACGCCGTGATACGCTCTGCTACGCCACACAGGTGAATCAGGATGCTCTCTCTCGCGCACTCCAAGAACCGCTCGACGCCGCCCTCGTCATCGGTGGGAAAAACTCCTCCAACACCTACCAGCTCTACCGACTATGCGCCGACCAGCTCGGCGACCATGCCCACTTCATCCAGTCTGAAGCATGCCTCCATCCGCCCGGACGCGTCGCGCACTACGTCTTCCCGTACGGTAATCAAGCCGGGCACACGCAGGAGCGCGAGCTCTGGAGCGGCCAGGACGGTGAGCCCAAACGCATCCTCATCACCGGCGGCGCCTCCTGCCCGGATGGAATCATTCAACAAGTCATCGCCAAGATGAACCAGTTTTTCCCCGCCGAACGCCTCCGTCCAATGGAGTGTGTGCTCGCAGATCTAAAGGCGCTCCAGCAGTGAGGCGGCTGCGGCGTCCCTGCCGCGCCGCCCAGAAAACAAGCGCCGCCGGCCGGAGCCTCCCCGGCGCGAGCCGCTGCCGCTCGCCTATTCGGCCGAAAGCAGCGCCTTCATCTTCTCCTTAAACTGCTGCTGCTTGACCTCAAACTGCTTGGTCTTGGTCTCCAGCGCCTTCGCCTCAGCCTCAAAAGCCACACGCTCGGCCTCCAGAGTGGCCTGCGCATTTTGCACCTGCGCAGCCTCCTTCTTGAGCCGGGCGGCTTCCGTCTGCTGACTCACTTCGACCTCCTGCAGGGCGGCTTCGTCGTCGGCGAGTTTTTTCACCCGTTGATCGATATCGGCCTGGCGCTTCGCGAGCGCATCGCGGTTCTTCGCGAGCTCGGCGCGATCCTTCTCCAGCTGTTGCTGCTGTTGGCGGACTTCGGCCTGCAACGCCTCGGCCTTTTTCAGTTCCTCGCCCAGCTGAGCCTCGGCGGCCTGCGTACGCTTCTCAAGATCGGCAACCTGCTTCTTTGCAGCCGCCACATCCTTGTCGGCCTTCGTGGCCGCCTGCTTGGCGACGAGAAGGTCGGTTTCGGCCTTTTCGGCATCGGCCTCCCACTTGGCTTTTTGGTCGGCGAGTTGTTTGCGCAGCTGATCGGCCTCGGCCGACTTTTCGGCACGTGCGACCTCGGCCTTCGACAGCTTCGATTTCAAATCTTCGAGTGCCGCCGCCTGCGCCGCGCGGGCGGCGTCCGTATCCGCCTTTTCCTTGCGCAGCTGGGCACCCTGTTTTTCGAGCTCCACCTGCTTGGCGGCCGCCTCCTTGACCGATAGTTCGAGCGCGACGATCTGCGTGCGGGCGGCCTCCAGCTCCTTGTCGGCCTTGGCCGCGGCCTGCTTCGCCATGAGGCTATCCGTCTCGGACTGGGCCTGCAACGCTTCGAGGTTGGCCTTGCCAGTCTCGATCTCGTTGCGCAGCCGCTTCACCTCGGCCTTTTGCTGGGCGATTTCCTCGTTTAGCTTCGCCTGGATCTCTGCGGCAGCCGCGCCCGATTCGCGCAGCCCAGCTAGCTCCTTTTCGAGCTTGGCGACGGCCTGCTTGGCCATGAGTGCAGCCGATTCCGACTCGGAGAGCTGGGCTTCGAAATTTGCCTTGTTCGTCTCGATCTCGTTGCGCAGGCGTTTGACCTCCGCCTGTTGCGTCTCGTAGGCCTGCGACTGTTTTGCCTTGGCCTCCTCGGCCGTGGCGAGTTTGGCCTCGACCGTTTTCCGCAGCTGTTCGGCATCGGCCACCTGCTTGCGCACGGCGGCGAGCTCTTTTTCGATCTTGGACAGGGCCTGTTTGGCGAGCAAAGCCTCCGACTCGCTCTGTTCGAGCAGGGCATCGTTCTTGGCTTTGCCGTCGGTGAGTTCTTTGCGCAGGGCTTCGAGCTCGGCGGTCTGGTCGGCCAGCGTTTTCTCAAGTGCGGCACGTTCGCCGGCGCGCTCGGTCTGGGCTTTCTCCGAGGCCGCCAGTTTGGCCTCCAATGCCTTCACGGCCTGCTCCGATGCGGCCGCCTGCTTGCGCGCCGCGGCGAGATCTTTTTCCGCCTTGGTCGACGCTTGTTTTGCAATCAGCAGCTCGCTTTCGGACTGCTCCTGCAGCGACTCCTGCTTGGCCTTCAACTCCGCCACCAGCTTCTGTGCCTCGGCGAGCTCGGCGGCACGCTCCGCGAGCGTCTTCTCGAAAGTTGCTCGTTCGGCGTCACGTTGGCCCTGGGCCTTTTCCGCCGCGGCGAGTTTTGCCTCGGCGGCCTTGGCCGCCTGCTCCGCGGTGGATGCCTGTTTGCGGGCATTGCCCAAATCCTTCTCGATGCGCAGGGCGGTCTGCTTGGCCACCTGAAGTTCCGTCTCCACGCGCTCAAGCTCCGGTCCGAACTTGGCCTGCTGTTCCGTGAGTTGCACTCGCAACTGGGCAAGCTCCGCGCCTTGGGCATCGAGCGATGCCTGAGCCTCCGCGCAAAGCGCCTCAGCCTGCTGGCGCTCCTCCTCCGACTTGGCGAGTTTCTCGCGCAGTTCGTTTAGGCCAGCCGTGGCATTTGTCCGGCTGCTCTCCAGCTGCGCCTTGTCCTTTTTCAAAGCGAGCAGTGCCTGCTCCGCCTCAATCACTTTCTTGCGCGCAGCCGCCAAGTCGTTCTCGACGTTTTGCTTGGATTTTTTCGCAACCAAGGCCTCGGACTCGGCCTGGGCAAGCTGCACTTCGTGACGGGTCTTGATCTCCTCAAGCTCGCTGCGCAGACGGTCGGTCTCGGCCTGCTGTTGCGCCACACTCTGCTGAAGCAAAATGCGCTCCTGCTCCAATGCCGCGCAAGCCTGCTCGACCTCGCTCAACTTCGCCTTGGTTTCCTTAAACGCCTGCTCGGCGACGGACGCTTCTTCCGACCGGCTCTTGGTCAGGCTGGCTTTCTCCTTGGCCATCTTGGCCAGCGATTGCTTCAGCACCAACTGCTCGTTCTCAAGCTCCTCACGTTCGGACAGCAGTTTGGCCTGCTCGTCGGCGATCGCCTGTTCACGCGCCTCCACCTGCGCCTTGACCTGCGCGAGCTCCTCGGCGGCAGCCTGCTTCTCGGCAGCCCACTTTTTGCGGGTTTCCTCGAAGGTCTTCATCTCGGCCGCAAATACGGCCTCGGCCTCGCTCAACTGCCGTTTGCCGCCCTTACTGTCCCCCTTGTTCCCTTGAGCGACGATTGCCTGCACGCGGGCCTGCTCCGCACGCACGAGAGCCGTGCGCAGCTCGTCGCGCTCCTTGGCCAAGGTATCACGCTCGTTTTTGAGGGCCTGCAGTTTCTGGTCATTTCCACCCGGTGCCGCGGCCTCGATGTTGCGCAAGCCCTCGGGCCGGCCGGGCACATTCGGGGCGTCGGCCAAAAGTGCCGCCAACTCGCTCCAATCTGCCGCGATTAATTCGGTCGCATTCGCGCCGTAAACCTGAGTCGCGAGTCGTTCAACAAAGGCCCGGAAATCAAGCGGGGGATTAAAGAGATCCTTCACCCCTAGGCGAATCGCCTTAACGACCGACTCCAGTTCGAGACGTTCCGATATCAGGAAAACCGGCAACTGGGCCTGCTGCTGCCGCAGCGACTCTACTAAATTGAGTGCATTACCATTTGCACCACGGCAGTCTGTGACAGCCAGATCGAACTTTTCACGGTGTAAAATCGCGGCAATATCCTCCCCGGTGTCATGCGTGCGCCAATAGACGCCACCCGCGCTGACCAATGCCGAGCGAATCTGGCAACTTGTTGGGGAATACTTAGCAAAGAGGATCTTGGCGTGCACAGTGAGGCAAAAAGTGGGTGAAAAGAGGGAGGCTTGAGAAGGATTCTCCTCAACGGAATTCTTTTTCGTCGATGCCTACTTAAATTCTTGTCAAAAACAATCCGAAACCGCCTTATCCCCTGATTAAGCTTGTGAGGAGAAAGCCCTCTAAGGCCAGAATTTGTTTCAATTAACCCGCAGCATATTGTTCATCCATGGCTACCTCAGATGCGCCCGGACGTTTCGTCGAATATAATGATTTCTCCCTAGTCTTGGTCCGCACACGCGGACAGGCTGGAGCTTATACCATCGAGGAGCTCCGCGAGGTCCCTCTCGATAATGCCGAGACGATCACCGAAGCGCTTCAGGCCGTTTTCCCTGAGGCCAAAGAAAAGCCTGTATCCGCCCTCGTCCTCCTCCGCCCCAAGCAGCGCCGTTTCAACGCCGCCGCCAATCAGACCGCCGCGGAGTGGGTCGCGAAGCCCGAGTTTGCGGAATGGAACAAGCCCATCCACACGACCATTTCGGCCAAGGATGGCGCCCTCGCTGTCGTCAAAGGCACCCTCGCCGCCATGGCAGCGGCCTCGACCGATAGTCTCGACCAGGCAAAGACGGCTCTCGCCGATTGGAAAATCGAGCCCGCCCGCACCCTCGTCGCCCCCTTTGCCCTGGCAGGCGCGATCGCCGCAGCTCGCCAAAAAACCGGCGAAGCCGCCCCCGTCCTCGTCCTCGACTGTGGCAAAACCAGCTCCAACCTGCTTCTCGTCAGCCGCAACGGCCTCCTCGCCGCCCGCCCGGTCGCGTTGACACTCGACGACATCGCCGAAGCCGTCCGCAGTGAGCTCGGCCTCAAGTTCAAAGGCGCCGCCACGAAGCTCTTCTTCAACGAGAATTACGACTTCAGCGAAGCCGGTCCGCGCATCGCCGCCCAGCTGGCCCCTGCCCTGAAAACTGAAATCGCCGCCATGGCCGGCAGCACCCCGCCAACGGCCTTCTTCTGCGCCGGCATGCCCGCCAAGCAAGACTGGTTCGCCGACAGCCTCGCCACCGCCCTTGAGCTCCCGCGCCTCTCCATCGACATGTCCGCTTGGAGCACCGCAGCCGGCCTCACACTGGCCGACACCTCCCTGACGCTTTCCACGACTTGGCTCGGATTGCTCCACACCGTTTCCGGCAAGACACCACAGTCCTGGCTCGCAGGCTGGGGCGAAGTCGCACCTGCCACCAGTGCAGCGCCCGCGGCTGCGGCCAAGCCCGCCGCCCCTGCGCCGGCAGCCGCCCCCGCAGTGAAGCCCGCCGCGCCCGCGGCCACCAAGCCCGCTCCCGCTCCGGTCAACCCGGTAAAAGCCGCGACTGCGGCTGCGGCCCCTGCCCCGGCAGCCGCCGCCAAGCCCGTCACCCCGGCCCCAGCCCCCAAGCCCGCCGCCACGCTCAAACCTGCGCCGGTGTCCACTGCCAAGATTCCTGCGCCCACGCCCAAAACGGCGACGGCGCCACTGCCCGCGGCCAAACCCGCCCCCAGCAAGCCCTCGGCCGTCTCGTATAGCCACACGCCGACGACGATCCCGGCGGCAAAGCCGCCCTTCATCAAAACCCCCGCAGGCATGGGGGCCATCGCCGCCGTCATCGCAATTATCGCAATCGGCGCCTGGCTCTTCACCAGCTCCAAGAGCAAGGCCGAGGAAGAACGCATTAAACTCCAACAGCAAACCGAGCTCGCCGAAAAGCAGGCCCAGGAAGCCAAGGCCCTCGCCGAAAAGCAGGCTCAGGAACGCAAAAAAACCGAGACTGAACTACAGGCAAAACTGCGCGCGGCCGAGCAGGCCGCCAAGACCGCTCGCGAAGAAGCCGAGCGCCAAAAGACCGCCCGCATCGCAAACGCGCGTGGCACCCTCGTCATCAAAACCGAACCCGCTGGCGCCACGGTCCAGGTCGGCGATCTCCCCGCCCAAACGAGCCCGGCCACCTTCACCGATATCAAGATCGGCAGCTATCCGGTGAGCATCACCCTTCCGCGCTACGCACAGATTGATACCACGGCGGACGTCTCCGAGAATCAAACGACAGACCTCGGCACGCTTCAGCTCCAGCGTATCACCTGCGCCCTTGAGCTCGCCTGTGAGCCCGCCGGATCCAGCTACGAACTGAAACCCACCGCCCTCTCACTCACCCCCAACATCCGCCGCGGCACGACCCCGGCCAAGCTCGAAGACCTCGATGCTGGCGAGTATCTGGTTATTTTCCGTCGCGAAGGATGGCCGGATCGGGAGACTCGGATCACACTCGAAAAAGGAGCGACGGATCGTGTCGCGTGGGCTTTCCCTCGGGGCAACTTGGAAGTCACCAGCACTCCCTCCGGTGCCAAGGTCGTCATGAACGGACGTGAACTCGGCTCTACGCCCCTGACCGCCCGCGATCTGCCTCCCGGCGAAGTCACCCTCGCACTTACCCTCCCCGGCTTCGATCCGATCTCCATTCCCACCACAGTCGTCAATGGCCAGACCGTCGCCGTACCAGCCATGCTGACCTCCAGCGACCGCATCGTGAAGACCAGTGAACTCGACGAAAAGCCGATGCCCATCTTCACCAAAGCCCCTGAGATCCCGCCGGAGCAACGCACCGCCACGATTTCGGTGCAAGTCTCGCTCATCGTCGGCCGCGATGGCGCGCCCCGCGACTTGGAAGTCATCACCAAGACGACTCCTGAAATTGCCCGCGCCTGCTTGGAAGCCGCTGCACTCTGGCGCTTCAAACCTGGCATGGTGAAAGGACGCCCGGTCAACACCCGCGTCAGCATCCCATTCCGGATCACTGCAAGCGAGGCCACTCAAACCGCCGAACCTGGCCGGTACTAATCAACGAAAAAAAGCCCCGGTGTTTTCCACTGGGGCTTTTTTGCGCCCCTACGAATCGCGTAACCCTTTTGCACGTGCGCGCAGGATATTTCCCTCTTCACCATTCACTCTTCTCTCTTCTTTTCCCCTACGGCACCCTCACTAGGGCCATTTGCTGTATTGCTAGAAGTTTTCGAAAATCCAAAATCAAAATTATGAGAAAACAGTCGCACAAAATCCTGATGGGCTGGCCAGCCAGGTTTTCTCTCCGAAACACTGCAAAAACCACACCGATCATGCGGAGTAAATCAGCTAGGGCCATGACCCTTGTCGAAGTCATGATGGCGCTGATGGTACTGGCCTTGGTTTTTGGTGGTGTCATATCGTCAATGGTCCGCGCCGCTTCAATGACCCGCGACTCCAAGG
>ERZ795059.3885-NODE-3885-length-14272-cov-5.045790_pt1 | contig 14272 bp, 8 predicted proteins | sample MGYA00375143_ERZ795059 | MGnify/ENA primary metagenome ERZ795059 (study PRJEB30188, sample SAMN05720168) | activated sludge metagenome | isolation source: Anaerobic digester | place: USA | collected 2015-01-07 ... | reverse complement strand
AATCGTCGTTTATGGCTATCGCAGCAATTCCGAAATCATGCTGCAGTCTTCTGATGAACTGCTGTATCAGATATCAGAAACGGTCATCAGACAGACAAGCAATCACCTTGACCCGGCACGCAAAACCGGCACACTGCTGCGCAAAATGATCGAACGCGGCAATTCATTTTCAAAATCACCAGAGCTGGTAGAGACGATCAGCCTCGAAACCCTTGAGATCTATCCACAGTTTTCAGCTGTATATCTCGGCGATGAAAATGGCAATTTCATCATGTCACGCAGGCTCGAAGACGGCAATTTTTCGACGCGAATCATCTCGCGCACCAGTGAGCCTTCAGGTATGATCGAAATTGACCGCGACCAGCACTGGCAGATTATTGCAACCCGCAGCAGCTCGTTGCTCAGTTATGATCCGCGCGAGAGGCCCTGGTATGTACTTGCAAAATCTGAAGGAACAACAGTATGGAGCCGCGAGTACCGTTTGTTCACTGATCAGGTACCGGGCATCACCTGCGCTCATCCGGTATTCGACTTTGAAGGAAACTTTGTGGGCGCAGTAGGCATAGATTTCAGACTTTACGAACTCGCAGAATTTCTCAAAAGCCTTAAAATTGGCGAATCGGGTATTGCCTTTATTGCAGACAGCGAAGGAAATGTACTCGCCTACCCAGAAAAATCCGGAATCAGCCCGGACAATATCAGATCACCCCGATCACCAACCCGCGAAAGCCTTAAATCAGGCCCAATCAAGGCGGCGATCGAAAATTACCTCAACAGCGGCCAGTTCAAGTTCACCATCGACCATGATGGCAACCGTTATGTTTCGTCGTTTCGGCCTTTTCCCGAGAATTTTGGCCGCGACTGGGTTCTTGGCATCATCGTTCCTGAAGATGACTTTATCGGGCCAATCGCCCGCATTCACGAAACCACCCTGCTCTTCTCATTCTGGCTGTTGATTATTGCCGGTTTTCTTACCTCGGCCATCGCCCGCGAGCTTACCGAACCAATAAAGCGACTGACCGCAGAAGCCGGCCGCATTCAGAATCTTGATTTTGACGGATCGATCGACCTGCGTTCGCCGATCACAGAAATTCAACAGATGGGCGAAACCATGGATTCAATGAAAAAAGCGCTGGGTGCTTTTAAAAAATATGTTCCATCAGAAATTGTTCAGGGTCTGGTGCACAGTCGTGACGAGGCAAGACTGCAGGCTCAGGCAGAAGAAATCACCCTGATGTTCACCGACATCAGCGATTTTTCGTCGATTACCGAACGGGTAGCGCCGGCTGAGCTCATGAAACAGCTGTCTGAATACTTCGACTGCATCGCTGCCGTCATCCATCGACACGGCGGCACGATCGACAAATATATCGGCGACTCGGTCATGGCCTTCTGGGGTGCCCCGGCCCGCGACGCACGTCAGGCCGAACACGCCTGTGCCGCTGCCCTCGAAATTGAAGCAGCGATCAAAAAGCTCAACGCCCGCTGGTTAGCTGAAAACAGCGATCAACTCAAAACCAGAATCGGCATCAATACAGGCATTTCATTGATCGGCAATTTTGGCTCATCTGACCGCTTTAATTACACAGCCGTCGGCGACAGCGTCAATCTTGCCAGCCGGCTTGAAGGCCTCAACAAAATTTATGGTTCAGAAGTCATTGTCAGCGAATCTACAGTTGCCGTTGCCGGAAAAAGTTTCATTTTCCGACCGCTTGATCTGGTAGCGGTCAAGGGCCGCAAAAAGAGTGTCAGAATTTTTCAACTTCTCGGTCGAGCCGACGACCCGAAGGCAGAACTTTTCAAACACCTTGCACAGATGGCAGAAAAGGCGCTCGAAAGCTACCTGAACCGGCAGTGGCGTGAATCTTATGAACAGTTTCAGCAGATACTCGACGTTCTGCCAGAAGATGCCGCTGCCGAAATGTATCTTACCCGCTGTCGCGAACTGCATGATCGCCCGCCCGGCCCAGACTGGGACGGCGTTTTCAGGGTTCTGCACAAATAGTCTTCAGATCTGGCGGTTCCAGGTGAAGAGCGCCTGCGAAACGTTATAAACCAGGTTATATCGACCATCAGAGTCTTTTATCAGCCGGGTAGCAAGATAATCGGCGAATCTGGGCATACAACAGCATGTCGTTGCCACTCCGGCCTTGCGCAGTAATGTTTCGCATGCTTCCTCGCGACTGGCAAATTTCCAGCGAAAGGGGCGACTGATAATCTCAAGATTCGGCAGCATGCCACAGTCAACCATGGCAAAATATAGAATAGCAATACGTCGACGTTCACTGCAGACTTCTTCGAGGCCAAGAATCTGCCGCATCGTTTCGTCGAGCGGCGAATCTGCATGCGGTATCAGAACGATAAGGCGTCTGCTGCAGGCGTCACGAAGTTTTTTCAACGCTTCTGCCAGTTTGGGCTGATGGTTGGCATCGGTAGAGATTACTCCGAGACTGTTAAGACAAAGCACTGTGTCGAATACTCCAGGAGCATCGATTTCGAGCCAGCGGCCTCTGATCAGATCGAGGTTGTGAATGCTTTCGGCAACGGCAAATCTAAGCAACTGATCGAGCATACCGGTTGAAAAGTCGGTCGCGGTAATTCGTTTTACCAGACGCGAAAGAGGAATTGAAAAAGCGCCGGGGCCGGCCGCCACATCCAGAACCGTTTCATTCTGACTCCAGGCAAAGCGATTCAGAAAGGCTTCGGCCTCAGCCCTGGCTTCAGACGAATGTGCTTTGGCAGCAAAGTCTGTGGCTTTTTCATCCCAGAAGGCAGAAGTTTCCTTTTCGGGGCTATCGCCGCTGTTAATTGCCCAATGCTGCTCATACAACTCTCTGAAGCTGTCATAATTCTGTGACATATCCATCTCCGTTTTTGATTATTATAAGGCTGCAGACGCCAGCCAGCAACCAGAGAACGAAGAGAAATGTAAAGATTAAATGTACAACAGAGAACTGCCCTTTAAAAAAGGCAGTCCAATAAGGTTTGCAATCTTCCCTGAATTCCCTTTCGATGTGTCTGCGATGTTTATGCTGTCACGGTTTCCGGTTCACTGACAGTCTCAGTATCGTCTCCGCCTGACTGGCTCTGGCTGCGGGAATTGTCAACTTCCATGTGATTTCCCTGGAATCCATTTCCGACAGCGAACGAGAACCCGGCTCTGACGACCGTTGCCCCACCACCTATAGATGATGAAAGACTGTCGATGAGTTCAAGAAACTTGTCCAGAACTGAGTTGCGCATATTCAGCGCCACTCCCTGATCTGAAGAAGCCAGCTGTGCTGGCACTTCAACCGCTTTACTTATATCTCCTGACGAATTGCCTGAAGAATCAACCTTTTTAAGGTCATTGCGATTCTTGAGCATCGACAGTGAAAAACCTGAACCATAGTCAACCATAGGAGCAGCCGATGAACTTGAAGAAATCATCTGATTGGTTTTCAGTAATGCTTCCTGCAGCTGCAGCTTTGCAAGGTCCATTGGCGAGCCTGAATTCATACCGGAAGAATTCATTGCTGAGCCGGTGAGATTAAGCCCTGACATCCAGGCAGAACTGGCAATTGAAGCAGTAACAGCCTTCAAACCGTTATCAGCTGCCGCAAGAATGTTGTCAATGAACGACTTCGACGAAGCAAGCCCGCCACTCGAAGCCTCTTCGGCTTTTCCGAGATACTGATCAAGTGAATCCAGCCCGTAATCGCCATCTGAACGCAAAGCACTGACAAAACTGCGGGTCGCCTGCCTGAACTCATCGACGAGACTCTGCTGCAGGCCGCCCATATCGCCACTGATTCTGACATACATCGTAAAACGATACATGGCTGAACGACCACTGACGGCCTGATCGACAGCCGCAGCCCTTTCACCGGCCCCGGTTTCAGCAGCAGTTTCAGCGGCAGTTTCAGCAACAGCAGCATCTGCAGTTTCTGCAGCAACTTCGGCAGTGGTTGCGGCAGCTGAATTATCTACCGTCGGCGGCGCTGTTTCTTCAACCGGAACCGGCTGGGTCACCCTGATACATGGCCGGCAGGCCAACTGCTTGTCGACCTCCTGCCCAATCACACTGGCAAATGCTTTGCCGGAAGAATTTTCAGCCGGCCGGCTGTTTTCATAACTCTGAACAGAATTTGTCTGAATTTTGCTTATACTCATATTGCCCCCTGTAATTTAACGCTCATTTACCGCTACCGAGGTCAAAGCCGGCCAGTGTACCGATTTAATCAGAGGCTCGAATGCGAACACCGTGAGAACGTCAAAGAGTTTGTTGCCCTTATCATTTTTTCTGCTGTTCATTTTCGGACTCCTTATTTTTCAGGCCGGAAGGTGGCGTTTCCCATTCGTCTTAGTCTCTAATTTATTAATCGACTTCGGCATCGGGCATTTTTAACAGTGTTTTCAGACAATGAATCCGATATTTTACCGGTTTTCTTCGTTTTTCTTGCATTTTTATCCACATAACACTAACTTAAAGAAATGAAAGTTTTTTTTCGAAAAAAATGGCTGGTTAATTTTTTTCTCGGAATGATGCTTGTCTGCCAGATGGCATCAGGCGCACAAGAAGCCTATCCAGCCAAGCCCGAAAGACCTCTGCTTCTTGAATATTTCAGAGACTTTGTCATCAGAGCCGGGCAAACCCCTCTGCCCCGGCTCATTGAGGAGTTGACCGGGTTCACTCACCTGATAAACCTTCTGCACACGGCCGGCAAGCCAGAAACGGTTATTATTGCAGCCTCAGGCCAGGCTTCAGCACAATTGCAGCCAGACCGTCTGCGCATCCTGACCACCAACACCCTGCTTTTCCCCTGGCCTTTTTACAATGACCAGGCCGAAAGAATCGCAGAATTCGAAAAACTGGCCCGTTCGGTCTCGCCCGATATAATCTTCCTCCAGGAAGTATGGGATAACAAAAGTCTGCAGCTGCTCCTGAGGCGGTTTTCTGATTACCACGCGGTCATAATGCCCAACCCACTGTTCAACCTCGGTGGCCTGATGATTTTTTCGCGCATCGCTCCGGTCAGAGTGACGGCTGAGAACTTTCCGCTGACGCTGCATCACAACCCTGAAGAACTGATCGCGCGCAAGGGCATTCTCTGGGCCGAAATCAAATTAAACAACCGCCAGGTCTGGCTGGCAACGACACATCTTTATTCTGCATCTGGTGAAGCATCTTTTCGGCCGAATCCCGTTCAGTTTCAGCATCTGCTTAAACGCATGCAGGCTGCCCCGGGTCTGGTCATCGCCGGCGGCGACATGAATCTTGAGCCTGATGAGCTTGAATCCTATCTACCTGAAAATATTCTGCGTGATGACTGCAACCTGCCGACTGCTGGCCGCAGGATTCAACGAAAACTGGATTATGTTCTCGCCGCCGACACAGCCCGGCCTTCCGGAATCAAAATTGTCGGCAGCCGGGTCGAGTGGAAAAAGAGGTTCTCTGACCACCATGCATTGCTGGCAGAAGTAATCTTCAGCCCACAACCCTGACTTTAACCGCATATACTTCGACTTCCTGTGACTTGCCTCTGATGCTTCTGATATCTACCTTGTCAATCGGGTAGATATTTTTTAGAGATACGGCAACAGTTTCAGAGACCATCAACGGCCGATCTGCCGACCTTGCCAGAGAACAGAGGCGGGCCGCCACATTGACCGGGTCACCAATGACTGTGTTGTCCATTCTGACAGAAGGGGTCCCGATAATTCCTGAAATGACGCGGCCCGAGTTCAGACCAAAGACCGGCCGAATCAGCTGATTATCACGAAACGATCTGAGAATGGCCTCGACAAAAGCTGCGGCATTTAATGCGGCTCCCTGAGCTCCCCCACTCTGGTGCGGGAAAATGATCAGCAGCTTGCCGCCAATCAATTTATCGACTTCGCCGCCGGAGAGGCCAGCCTGCTGATAGAACTGCTCGAGAACAGATTCAAGCAGCGACTGCACCTGCTGAACCGGAGCCGAAGCCGCAAACTGGTCAAAGCCTTCAAGAGCCGCAAACAGAATGGTCGCCTCGATTTCATTGCCGGCACGAGCCTGCTGAAAAAGCTCCGGGTTACGTGCGAGTCGGCGCACTGCCGGCGAGACGAACTTGCCCAGCGTGTCACGTTCGCGCAGACGGCGGGCCATAACATTGAAAGCACGTGAAATTGACCCGAATTCGTCTTCGCGGCTGGCGCGAAGTCTGACGCTGAAGTCGCTTCTCTCAATGCGGCTGATGCCCCAGAGAAGGTGATCGAGCGGACTGCTGACCGATCTGCTGATGTTTACTGCAGCGAGAGAGGCACAGACAATAAACAGGAGCGTTCCCAACAGCAGAATCAGTGCCCGCCAGTCTTCGATCTGCCTTAAATGCGCTGTCGACTGCAGCCCGCCAAGGATATAAAGATTGAAAAAACGCCCGGGCAGGACATAATAAAGGTCTTCGCCACTTTCATGGGTCTGCAGTTTGATCATTCTACGGGTTCTCTGACCGGTTTTCAGCAGCATACCCAGTCTCGCAGAGCCTTTTTCTCCGGAAAACAGCATGTCGCCCCTGACGTTACCATACGCCTGCAGCTTCAATGGTGGCTCAATCACATAATTTGCCGGGTCGAACAGGTCAAAAACAGAATTGATGTTTTTTCTGGAATCAATCAAGCTGCGCCTGTAGCTTGCAAAAACCCTGCCGAGGTAAATGCGACTGATGACGAATTCATCCCATGATACACCACAGAAATAACTTATGACGTTATTTACCCATACCGGAAAAATAGCGAAATTAACCAGACCTATCGAGGTCCTGAAACTGTTCAGTCCCTCAAAATTGGTCAGCATCGAATAAACCTTTTCGTTACCAACCGAAGCAGAAACATGCTTTTTGATTTCTTCGAACTTGAACAGTTCAATTTCGCCGGCCCGCCCTGGCTTCGGCTTGAGGGCCAGGCCTTTAGCCAGCTGATCAGGTCTGAAAAATTTTTCGACAGTGCGGCGGTAAAGGTTGAGAATCAGAAAAATAGGGTCGGTTTCCGGCAGACTGCGGGTAAGAAATGTATAGCTTTTGAAACGATCAAAGTAGCGGGTGAAGTTATCAGGGCCCATAATAATTATGGCGTTGGCCTTGCGATGCATATCTTCAACCAGCTCGATAGTTTCCATGAATGGGGCAAAGATTTCGACCGCCATATTTTGAATCATGTCTCCGGCAGCAATATTGAGAGTCTCTGAGGTCGACCCGTCGGTTGTGGCAACTTCTTTGAGTGCTGCGTCCTGGCGCTCTTCTTCGCGAAGCTGAAGAAGAGTTTTCGTTTTTTTGATCAGACGCTTAAAATTCTGCAGAATATTGGCATGAAAAAGTCTGGCACCAACATCTATACCCCTGACCTGGCCATGCAGATTTCTTTCGAGTTTGAGACGACCACTTTCTGACTCCTCGTTCAAAATCAACCTGAAAATTGAGTTGCCCATCATGAATGGCATGCTTATGGCTGCCAGACTGGCAAGCAAAAGTGCCCGACCAACTGTCATTCTGAAACCACGGGCGAAACAGATCGACTGTACGAAGAAAAACATGGTCAGGCAAACTGCAGAAAAGAATATCAGATTTGCAGCAACCCCTGTTGAAGCAGGTCTGGCATGTTCAACACCAAGCAGAACCACAGGCACCATGCCCGGGTTCATCATTCTGCGTCCGGCAACACCCAGCAGGTCACCTGCCGGAATAATGGCAACATTGCCGTCATCACCCCGGCCAATTTCTTCGCACACATCCCTGATTCCTGCAATTGTTTTGCCTGTCAGGGAAGCAAAAGCCTGATTGCCGACAAACAGGCCGTGTTGAAGATCGTAAAAAGCATAGCAAGCCTTGGTTTGAGAGTTTGATTTAAGATACATCCTTGCCGGGTAAAGATCTGAAAGGTTTGATAAGTCAAAGCGACTGAAAAAATAAGCTTTTCCACCATCCGGCAGAAGCTGACTGTCCCAGTAAAGACCAAGCAGATGCCCACGTGCATCAAACAGACTCATGCGCGATGCGCGCAGATGCAGATATGCCGTGCGATCGGTATTGATGCCGAGAAATTCGGCCAGCAGACGGTCTGCTGCCTCTATCTGCGCTTTATACTCGGGTTCAAGAAAAACTTCCTTCTGCTCGACCGAAACCTGCTGATCAATTCTGATGAATTGTCTGGCAAACTCTTCATTCATTTTTCCCGCAAGATTGACAAAGTTTTTCATGCTACCGGAGGCATCTGTTACAGCGAGAGACAATGTATGAGACGGAAGCAGTTTGAGAAAAGCCGGTTCTTCTCTCATTTCCAGCAACAGAGGCAGGTCATCGACCAGCCTCTCACGAAAGACGTTGAAGGTCGCCTGCACCTGATAATCAAGATTTGCTTCGCCACGCATTTTTTCGGTCATCAGATATGCGTCCTGAAGCCGCTTCTGCTCGTAATCGACAGAGCCTGCCAGATTCCTTTCAATTTTAAACAGGCAGAAAAGAACTGCGACGAACAACAGAGCGTAGAAAAGTGCAGCCGGAAGTCTCATTCTGTCTCCTCCAGACTCGCAAGCTCGTATGCTTCCTGATTTTCGTGCTCGACAAACCTGAAGTTGTCAACCGATTCATAGACCAGTGGCGACACCATAATTCTGGTATAACGACCGTGTCTCGACATTGACTCAAGTTCTTCAGCCGCGTTTCTGGCCGTTCCGACAACGGTATAATCACTGCGCTGCACTGCTGTAACAGTTCCAGACAACAATTCGCCACCTTCTATCCCAACCCCTATGTCGTAAATAAACTTACCCCGTTGACGGCGGCTCAGACAGTTTTCCTGATGGCGCTTCATCATGGCAACACCAGCCTTGACAGCCTTTTCACATGCGTCCGGGAGCGATTTTCCGTGAAAAACAGCGAGAACTGCATCCCCGATAAATTGCTCAACCAGTCCGCCATTTTCCCTGATACATTCAGACATTGCGGCCAGGTGCTCGTTAAGCATTTCGACGACCTCGCGAGCCCCATATTTTTCACCTATCGATGTAAAAGACCTGATATCAGAGCAGAGAACCGCTCCCTCGCGTTTGGCCAACCCTTCTTCACCAATTTCTACAGCATGTGAAACCTGATGATCAAGAGCTGCCGAGACAAAGCGGCCAAGATTTCGCCTTTCCTTCAGACCTTCTACCATCTGGTCGAAAGCCATGGTCATCCGGCCGAGTTCATCTTCCCGGTTCAGATGCAGCTTTGTCGAATAATCTTCTTCAGCGATGCGCTTCAGACCATTTTCGACGCCGAGCAGCGGACTTACCAGGTAATCGGCGGTCAGTCGAGAAATGAGAAACACCGGCAATGCCATCAACAGAACGATGACAGACAGTAACAGTTCCTGACGATAGGCCATCTCACGAAAAGCTCTGAAAAAGACCACGTTTACCACAACCGAAGAGCCAGACTTAACGCAAGGGTAAGCAATCACCAGCTTGTCATCAGACTGTTCGATCAACTGGCTGCGGGTAACAGTCGCAAGATCTATCAACCGGCCGGCAGAATCATTGATAATCCCGGCTTCCCGACTGTGCGGCGGCGGAAACAGCATCTTTGTCTCAGCCCGCTCAACCACAGTTATCGCGTAGAAGTTCTCGTTATAGATTTTCTGCATGCTGGTGATGGTTTCACGCAGATAGTTTTCAAAAATCTCGGTAATGTCGAAACGGAAAAAATACCAGTTCATCGGCTTGCCGCCGACAAGAACGTAATTCTGATAGATGAGCTGCTTTTCTTCGCCAAGATCGACAAATTCAACGTCGCTGCGGTTACTGAGAAAGATTCTCAGAATTTCCTGCCCGGTGCGACCATGAAAAATACTCATTTCGGGCTCAGGCCCGATCATCAGCTCCGGGGCAATCTTGTGATAGGCCTTTTTAACCCAGGTTGAATAAAATCCGCACGCCTGCTCTTCTTCGGCCTTTTTGTCGAGAGAACCGGGCAGAAGATAACACTGATTGCCAAGACCAGACTTATCGGGCGGGTAAATATATATAGCCCCATTCTTGAGTCCGGCTTCAGAAAAATGGCCAATCATGCGATTAGCTGCTTTCTGCCATAAATCCGGATCCCAGGATGAGATTTCCTGCATCCAGTCACTTTTCACCGTCCAGCGACGACAGGCATCGCGAAACTCAGCCATGATTACTTCACCCGAGGCATCAGCCTCTTCGAGTTGTTGCAGAGCGTCTTTTACCGCTTCCTGCTCACGACGGAAAGCGGCAGCATCAATATGAAAAATGCCGGCGACAAAGAATACGAGCAATGGCAAAATCCCCACCACAACAAAAGTCAGGGTCAACCAGTGCTTCAGGCTTATTCCCACAGGTCTGCCGCTGATCAGAACCTTGCAGAAAACCAGAATCCAGCTCGAAAAAAAGAACAGGCGCAGAAGAAAGCTGACTATCGGCTCCTGCAGTTTCATTTCAGGATTATCGCGACTGAGAACCCAGATTTCATAGGGAACGGCATAATCGATAAAATCTCGCATAATCCTGACGCCCTGATAGTCCACAAATTTTCCGGCCGGCACCAGTCGATCCCTTTCGAGGGGCTTGCCAGCTATCTTTTCATAAAGAGCAAGAATTCGCTGTTTCTGCTCTACCGGCACCGTTGCATCAAAAGCCGGTCGAATAGACGGGTCGACAAACTCAAGTGGCATAAGCACCGAACAGATCGAAACGTTTTTTTCGCTGAGAGAATCGGCAACCCGACGCATCAACGGCAACCGGTCTACATCCCCTGCAGGAAACAACTGCAGGTAAGCCAGCAAAGAACCGTCACTGCCGCTGCAGATATCCCAGAATACCAGTTGCAGTTCGTTTTCAAACATTACTCTTGCCACTCTGCCCTTGCGGTGAGACGCCAGCACCTGAAAATCGAGAACGTCGCCAAATGCTCCACGCACAAGACTGTCGAGGGTTGCTGCCTCCACCGGTAGGCCAAGCTCTTCATAAACAAGACCTTCAAGAATACGCTTGAAAAACCTCTGTTTCTGCACGGTAAACCCGGGACCGGAAAACATCCGCAGGCCGGACTCAGGCCTGAATATGCCTGCATAGTTCAGCCGCGGCTGCATTTTCGGAGAAAAGACCGTCTGCATGTCAGCCATGAACCTGGCGCCTGAAAAATCCTTCGTAAAACCGGCTTTCTGTCTGGCTTTCTTAAAAAGGAACTGCCGGTGGCAAATCTGCTGCTCGATTGACCAGAGAGATTTGAAAAGTTGCAGATAATTGCCGGCACGGTGCTCCCATTGCAAAATTTCACGCTCATGCTGAATCAGAGCGCGCTGATGCTGATTATATTCAAGCAGCCCAAATGGCAGAAGCGTCAGGAAGAATGCAAATACCAGAGGTAATGCCATCTTCAGTCGTTGGTTCATCTGTGACCTCTCGATCTGCCAGATATCTTAACCTATTCAGGATTGATTATCCACCAGCCGGGGAGAAGTTTTGACGGTTAAGCAACTTTACAAACCGGGCAAAAACATTTAAATTCGAAGTAACAATTGACTAAGGAACCATAAATGAAATCGCTATACCGCTGTTTTGCTTTAATGTTGCTCGCCCTGCCGGTGCTGTTTTTCACCGGTTGTTGCAGCCGCAAAGCATCTCTGGAAGAAGCTGGCAAAGCTTATCAGAGCGGCGACTTCGCCAAAGCGGCTTCGATTTTTGCTCCTGCCGCCGAAAAAGGTGACCCCGAAGCTCAGGTCAACATGGCTTTTATGTACTACTGTGGCATGCATGTGCCTAAAGATCAAAAAAAAGCAGCTGAACTATATCGCCTGGCCGCTGACCAGAACCATGCCAACGCCCAGTTCAGCCTCGGCACCATGTATGAAAATGGTGAAGGTGTCGAACGCAGTTTTGTTGAAGCCTACTTCTGGTATTCACTGGCCGAAAAGCAGAATGACAAAGACGCCCAGCGCCTGCGCCGTGAGCTTGAGCTCAAGCTCAGCAAAGATCAGGTTACCAATACAAAAAAACGCATCTCTGCCTGGAAGCCGGTAAAATAAAAGCCAGACAGAAATTTTCTCTGTCTGGCCTTGTCTATTTGAGCAACTATTTTCAGCCGTCGCGGGTGATTTTTTCGATCAGTTCTTTAAGCACGGTCGGAGCTTTGTCGTGATCTATCTGACAGGTGCCAGCGGCATGATGGCCACCACCGCCATATTTTAACATCAGTTCACCGACATTGGTTTTTGAAGAACGGTTGACAATCGACTTGCCGACCGCATAAACGGTATTCTGTTTCTGAAAGCCCCAGAGAATGTGAATAGAAATGTTACATTCGGGGTTTAGCGCATAGATCATAAAGCGGTTGCCGGCGTGAATCACCTCTTCATCGCGCAGGTCGAGAACGATCAGGTTGTGATAAATCTTTGAGCAGCGCCGCAGCTGCTCACGAAATTTTTCTTCCTGTTCGAAATAGAGATCGACGCGCGCTTTTACGTCAGGCAGTTCCATGATTTCGATGATGGTAAGATCTTTGCAGCAGTCGATCAGATCCATCATCAACTGATAGTTCGAAATACGGAAATTTCTGAAGCGACCAAGGCCGGTGCGTGGATCCATGAGGTAGTTGAGCAGTACCCAGCCCTGCGGGTGCAGAATTTCATCGACGCTGAACTGAGCAGCATCAGCCTTGTCAACCGCTTCCATCATTTCTTCAGAAATATGCGGAAATCGTTCCCTGCCACCATAATAGTTATAGACGACTCGCGCAGCAGACTTGGCAGTCGCTTCGATGATGTGATTTTCGCGCTGGCCATCATTGCGTATCGTTTCGCTCAGATGATGATCAAAAACCAGATATGCCCCGTTAACATAGGGCAGATTTGTGGTTATATCACGATCAGTGATCTCAATTTTGCCATCCTGCATGTCTTTCGGGTGAACGAATTTGATATCGTCGATCAGGCCGAGATCTTTAAGCAGCACAGCGCAGACAAGGCCGTCGAAATCGCTGCGGGTTACCAGTCGATACTTTTTTTCCTCTGTCATAAAAGCTCCAGCTTGAGAGTTATTGCAGTTAATTTACCATGGTCATGTGGTAAATTCCAGAAAACTGAGGAAAGTTTTGCGACTGTTTTATTGTCGAGGCGGCAATTCTTGCCTTTGCACCCTCCATGCGTGTAAACTGAATAAAGAAACCGGAGGAGATAATGCCAGGAGTGACAGGACAAAGCAGACGTGCCGGGGTTGCCATGTTTTCGGCAATCTTTGTCATGATCATCGTCGGGCTGCTGGCGATGCAGTTTCATTACATGACACGTCAGGCCCAGTCGACCGCATTCCGGTTCCAGACTTCGGAACTGGCAAGACAGCTCGCTGCCTCGGCCATGGAAGAAGCTTTCATGTATGTTCACAACGAAACCGAAAATCCGTCCGGCGCCCTCTTCAACAAGTTAGTCAGCCGTTCAACTGAGATAGACGCATCTACCACCAGCCTGGACAACAAAAACAGCAAAGGCACAACGATTCCCGTTGCCCTGACTCTGGCTCAGGCCGCCGCCATGCCGATTGGCTCACGTCTGAAAATTGAAGCGACTGCCAGAATCGTCGATTTTCGCAATACCGATTCAACCGGCGCCCGTTACTACGAAAACGAAGGGGTTGGCACGATTGAACTACGGGTAACCGTAGAACCGAAACCAGAGTTCAAAAAGCAGCTGCAGGGCGCCTGCACGATAACCAGACACCATGATTACAAGGTCGTAACCATTGTCTCGCGTCGTGACAACTCAACTCAGCGCAATGCATATGCCAACGGTTTCATTCTCGACTACGCTCTTTTCGTTCGCAACGGCCAGGAAGAATTCGAAACCAGCGGCGGATTAAGCCTGAATCCCGTGAAGCAGAAACTCTCTGTCGACCAGACGGGCCTTTCGCCGTCGCAGTTCGGCAAAATCTATCTCGGAAACAGGCGCAACAACAGTGTTTATCTCAACATCGGTTCAGCCAACACCGATTTCATACCCGAGCCACGCAAAAAGGAAAAAATGATCGAAGTCGACGACCAGACCGTCTTCAAGCTGCTGCCCCAGTTTTTTAATCAGGTCAAAGCCCAGGCGCAAAAAATTGTCAACGACAAGGGTGCCAGTCTGAAAGGTTTTTCGATGAACGGGCATAAGGCATATTTTGAATATCAGCGACTGCCGATCACTGACGAAGCCCTGGCGCCAAAGGGCGATCTGAAAGACACGAGATTATTGACGCATGCGGCTGAACTGAAATACAAGAACAAAAAAG
>ERZ795059.3881-NODE-3881-length-14275-cov-8.142124_pt1 | contig 14275 bp, 16 predicted proteins | sample MGYA00375143_ERZ795059 | MGnify/ENA primary metagenome ERZ795059 (study PRJEB30188, sample SAMN05720168) | activated sludge metagenome | isolation source: Anaerobic digester | place: USA | collected 2015-01-07 ... | reverse complement strand
TGCTGGCGATCCTGCTCAACGGTCGCGACACCCTGGTGCAGTTCGCCCCGCCGGTGTCGCTGCGCGGCATCGTCGCCGAGGACCTGCCGCCCGAACGCACCGTGCGCAAGCTCTCGCGCGTGCTGCGCACGCATTTCCGCCGCCTGCGCGAGGTCGTGGTCGGCCCCGACCTGTCGACCCGGCGCATGCTGGTGGACAAGGTGCTGGCCGCCGAACCGGTGCGCGAGGCGATCGCCGACCAGGCGAAACGCGACAAGACCACTGCCGATGCGGCCTGGCAGAAGGCGCACGCCTACGCCTACGAAATCGCCGCCGACTATTCGCACACGGTGGTGCGCTCGGCCAGCTTCCTGCTGACCGGCGTGTGGAACCGGATCTACCGCGGCGTGCTGGTCCAGCACCTCGACGAACTCAAGGCCGCGGCGCCCGGGCACGAAATCGTCTACGTGCCCTCGCACCGCAGCCACATGGACTACCTGCTGCTGAGCTACCTGCTGTACACCCACGGGGTGGTGCCGCCGCACATCTTCGCCGGCATCAACCTCAACCTGCCGGTGGTCGGCACCCTGCTGCGCAAGGGCGGCGCGTTCTTCGCCCGCCGCAGTTTCCGCGGCAATGCGCTGTACGCGGCGGTGTTCCGCGAATACATGGCCCAGCTGATCGCCGGCGGCTACTCGATCGAATACTTCATCGAAGGCGGGCGCTCGCGCACCGGCCGCCTACTGCCGCCGAAGGGCGGTTCGCTGGCGATGACGGTGCGTGCCTACCTGCGCCAGCCGAGCCGGCCGGTGCTGTTCCAGCCGATCTACATCGGCTACGAAAAGCTGATGGAAGGCCGCAGCTACCTGGACGAGCTGACCGGCAAGCCGAAGGAAAAGGAATCGATCTGGCAGCTGCTGGGCGGCATCCCCAAGGTGCTGCGGACCAACTACGGCCAGGTGGTGGTGAACTTCGGCGAGCGCATCCGCCTGGATGAGCTACTGGCCGAACAGGCACCGGACTGGAACGGCAAGGCCGTCGAAGAAGACGAGAAGCCGGGCTGGCTGGCGGACACCGTCGACGCGCTGGCGCAGAAGATCCAGGTCAACGTCAACCGCGCCGCCGACGTGAACCCGATCAACCTGCTGGCGCTGGCGCTGCTGTCCACGCCCAAACACGCCATGGGCGAAGCCGACCTGCTGGCGCAGATCGCGCTGTCGCAAACCCTGTTGCGCGAAGTGCCGTACGCCCCGCACGTCACCGTCACCCCGCACACGCCGGCGCAGATCGTCGCCCACGGCGAGGAGATCGGCACGCTGTTGCGCACGGCGCATCCGCTGGGCGACGTGCTCAGCGTGGACGACGAGAACGCGGTGCTGCTCAGCTACTTCCGCAACAACGTGCTGCACCTGTTCACCGCGCCGGCATGGATCGCGGTGTGCTTCCTCAACAACCGGCGGATGTCGCGCGCGCAACTGCAACGGCTGGGCCGCACGCTCTACCCGTTCCTGCAGGCGGAGCTGTTCCTGCCGTGGGACGAGGACGGCTTCGCCGAACGCATCGACCGCACCATCGACATCTTCGTGCGCGAGGGCCTGCTGCAGCAGGTCAGCGACGACGATGGCGGCATCCTGGCCCGCAACACCGGGCAGACCGACGAAGTGTTCCGCCTGCGCGCGATCGGCCATGCGATGCAGCAGGCGTTCGAGCGCTACTACATCGCGATTTCGGTGCTGGTGAAGAACGGTCCCGGCACGCTCGGCGCCGGCGAACTGGAGAGCCTGTGCCAGCTGGCCGCGCAACGCCTGTCGCTGCTGTACGCCCCGGCCGCCCCGGAGTTCTTCGACAAGGGCCTGTTCCGCGGCTTCATCCAGGAGCTGCGCGCGTTGAAGCTGGTGTGGCCCGACGAGAACAGCAAGCTGGTGTTCGACGACCGCCTGAAGGCGTGGGCGAAGGACGCGCGGGTCGTGCTGGGCCGCGAACTGCGCCACACCATCGAACGGGTCAGCCCGAACAGCGGGCGCAGCACCGGCGAGATCCCGGCCGTGCCGGAGCCACCCGCCGCGCCGCCTGCCGACCAGGCGCCGCCCGCCGAATGAAGGACAGGCGAGGCCGACGCCTCGCCTGTCCAGGTTCAAACCCCGGTCCGGGTCAGATCGTGCCCCAGCACACCCGCGCGCCGTTCTCGCGGATCGCGCAGCTGTGCTTGTCGCCGCTGCTGACGTGCACATAGCGACCTGCGGGCGCATTCGCCTGGCCCCAGGCATTGCTGCCCCAGCAGGCCAGTTCACCGCTGTCGCGGATCGCGCAGGCGTGGTAGCTACCCGAGGCCAGGGCCTTGAATCCACCGGTGGGCGGGGCCGGCATGCCGCCGCCCCAGCAGGCCAGCGCGCCGTTCGACCGCAGGCCGCAGCTGAATTGCTCGCCGCCGCTGATCGCCAGCCAGCTGCCGCCCGGCACGCTGGTCGCGCTGGTGCCGCTGTAGCCCCAGCAGGAACCGCCGCCGTTGTCGAAGATCCCGCACCCGTGGAAGGCGCCCAGGTCGACCTGGCGGTACGCCCGCACGAACGGCGGCAATGCGGGCATGGCCTGGCCATTGCCGTTGTTGCCCCAGCAGGCGGGGACACCACTGGCGGCCAGTGCGCAGCCGCCGGCGGACCCGATCTCCATCAAGGCGAAGGGGCCGGCCGGAGGCGTCGCCCGGTTCACGTCGTTGAATCCCCAGCAGGACAGGCTGCCGCTGGCGGCGCGTGCGCAACTGAAGGCGGCGCCTGCGCCGACATCCGCATAGCTGCCCGCGGGCGGGCTGGATTCGCCGCTGCCGTTGCTGCCCGCACAGACCAGGGTGCCGTCCGCGCCCAGGTCGCAGTTGTGGGAATACCCCGAGGCCACCGCGCCCATGCCGAATGGACCGCGTGGCGCATTGCCCTGGCCGTAGCTGTTGTCGCCCCAGCAGACCACGTTGCCGTTCTGGTTGAGCGCGCAGGTGTGGTAGGAGCCGCTCGCCATCGCGGTGTAACGGTTTCCCTTCACCAGCGGCGGACTGGATTGGCCGTAGTTGTTGAAGCCGCCGCAGACCGCGGTGCCGGTCTGGCTGATCGTGCAGGTATGCACGCCGCCCGCGGCCAGCGCAGTGGAGACCTGGCTACCGGCGATGCTGGCGACCAGGCCGTTGCCCCAGCACACACCCACGCCGGTGGCGCGCAGGCCGCAGGTATGGAAGTTACCTGCCGAGATCGCCGTGAACGTCTCGCCGAACGGGATCGCGGTGGCACCGTTGTTGCTCGCGCCCCAGCACATCGCCGCACCGTCCGCCCGCAGACCGCAGGTATGTTCGACGCCGGCGGTCAAGGCCACGAAGCTCTGCTTGGTCGGCGGCGTGGCTTGGCCTGCGGCGTTGTTGCCCCAGCACACCATCGCGCCGCTGGCACGCAAGCCGCAGCTGTGGGTGCTGCCAGCCGCGATCGCAGTGAATCGTTCACCGGCCGGGACCGACGTCTGTCCGTAGTTGTTGTCGCCCCAACACACCGCCTGGCCATCCGAACGCAGGGCGCAGCTGTGGTAGAGGCCGGCCGCCACGGCGGTGAAATACCCCTTGGTCGGCGGCGTGCTCTCGCCGCCCCAGTTGCTGCCCCAGCACGCCACCGAACCGCTGCTGCGCAATGCGCACGTGTGGTACCCACCCGCCGCCAGCGCCACCACCCGCCCGCGCCCGTCCGGGATTGCCCCCGCGCTGGTTTGCGCCGCTGCCCCGCCCGACCAGCAGCCCGTCGCCGCCAGTACCAGCCACAACAGGCCGCTGCCGACCCGCCGCTTCGCCATCATGTCCATCGCCCCGTCCTCGCCGCCGGCACCACGCCGGCTCCACACCCTCTATCGGGATTCGGAAGCGAATGTGGTCATGGGGTCGGAGCGTTTTCGTCGGCCCTGCGGGACCCACGTGCGGTGCGGGTGCCGTCAGGCGGGTTCGTCCGGGATCAAGGCATTCTCGATCCAGGCGATCTGGTCCTTGAGCTGCAACTTGCGCTTCTTCAGGCGTTTCAGCGCCAGCTCGTCGGCCTGGATGTCGGCGGCCAGGCGTTCGATGGCGACGTCCAGGTCGCGATGCTCCTGGCGCATCTCGACCACGCGTCGTGCCATGCGGGACAGTTCGGCGGGATCGCGCGGCTGGTTCATCGGCCGAGCATAACCCGGCACGACGCGGGCGGCAGCGCTGTCGCCGCGACGGGTAAAATGGCGACCTCATGAATGCCGCCCTCCCCCTCCCGCTGGCCGAACCGCAACCGCTCGCGCTCAAGCGCAAGCACCAGGCGGACAAGCTGGCCAAGCGCCTGCGCCACCAGGTGGGCAAGGCGATCGCCGACTTCGGCATGATCGAGGACGGCGACAGGGTGATGGTCTGCCTGTCCGGCGGCAAGGACAGCTACGCGATGCTGGATGTCCTGCTGCAACTGCAGAAGAAGGCGCCGGTGTCGTTCTCGATCACCGCGGTGAACCTGGACCAGAAGCAGCCGGATTTCCCCGAGCACGTGCTGCCCACCTACCTGCGTTCGATCGGCGTGGACTTCCACATCATCGAGCAGGACACCTATTCGGTCGTCAGCCGGGTCATCCCGGAAGGCAAGACGATGTGCTCGCTGTGTTCGCGGCTGCGGCGCGGCGCGCTGTACACCTACGCCGAGCAGCACGGCTTCACCAAGATCGCGCTGGGCCATCACCGCGACGACCTGGTCAACACCTTCTTCCTCAACCTGTTCTTCCACGCCAAGCTGTCCGGCATGCCGCCGAAATTGCTGTCGGACGACGGCAAGCACGTGGTGATCCGCCCGCTGGCCTACGTGCGCGAAAGCGACATCGAGGCCTATGCCGAGGTGAAGCAGTTCCCGATCATCCCCTGCAACCTGTGCGGCTCGCAGGAGAACCTGCAGCGCGCGCAGGTGAAGAAGATGCTGGCGCAGTGGGAGAAGGATTCGCCGGGACGCATCGAGACCATGTCGCGCGCGCTGGGCGACATCCGTCCCTCGCAACTCTCCGACCCGACCCTGTTCGACTTCCGCTCGCTCGGCAAGCGCGGCGATGCCGTGTTGCCCGATGCGCATGCGTGGTTGGCAGGAACCCACGAAGGCGATGTGGATGCCTGAGGCTTGACGCGACCATCGGCGACATGGGTTCGGCACACTGTGCCGGACGGGTGAACCACGGATGGTTCGCCCCGGCCTTGCCGGTTGCGCAGGAATGCGCAACCGAGCAAGTCGCCGATGAGCCTCCATGGATGGATTCACGGCGTGTCGCGGCAAGCTTCTGGCGTCCGCAGCGCCTCCCCCGATCACAGGATCCTTGATGTTCTTTCGCAATCTCACGCTGTTCCGTTTCCCGACGTCGCTCGACCTGTCCGACCTCGAAACCCGCCTTTCCGAATGCGCGCTCAAGCCGGTCGGCCCGCTGGAACTTTCATCGCGCGGCTTCGTGTCGCCGTTCGGCCACCACGGCGAGGCGCTCAGCCACGCCATGCATGACGCGTTGTGGGTCACCGTGGGCGGCGAGGACAAATTGCTGCCCGGCGCGGTGGTCAACGACCTGCTGCAGAAGAAGCTGGCGGCGATCGAGGAACAGGAGGGCCGCAAGCCCGGCGGGCGCACGCGCAAGCGCCTGAAGGACGACCTCATCACCGAGCTGCTGCCGCGCGCGTTCGTGCGGCCGGTGCGCAGCGATGCGCTGCTCGACACCTCGCTTGGCGTGATCGCGGTGGATACCTCGTCGCGCAAGAACGCGGAATCGGTGGTCAGCGAGATCCGCCGCGCGCTGGGCAGCTTCCCGGCGCTGCCGGTGAATGCCGAAGTCGCGCCGCGCGCCATCCTCACCGGCTGGATCGCCGGCGACCCGCTGCCGGAAGGCCTGAGCCTGGGCGACGAGTGCGAACTGCGCGATCCCACCGACACCGGCGCAGTGGTCAAGGTGCAGCGCATGGATCTGTCCGGGGACGAAATCGCCCGGCACCTGGAGTCCGGCAAGCAGGCGACCCGGCTCGCGCTGGTGCTGGACGACCACGTCAGCTTCGTCATCGGCGAAGACTTGGTCGTGCGCAAGTTCAAGCTGCTGGATGGTGCGGTCGACCAGCTCGAATCGACCGAGCGCGACGACGTGGCGGCCGAACTCGATGCGCGCTTCGCGCTGATGGCCGGCGAGTTCAAGCGCCTGTTCAACGTGCTGGAAAAGGCCTTCAAGCTCAGCAAGGCCGATGCCTGAACTGGCCGGCGGCGGCCATTGCGGACGTAGACTGGGCTGGTTGCATCCGGCAACCGCATCGGGGAATGACATGGGCAAGACACTGATGGTGTTGCTGCTTGGCGTGCTCGCCTGCGCGGGCGCGATGGCGCAGTCGCGCGGCGACTGGGTACTCGGGCAATGGCAGGGCGGCGCGTACTGGTTCCCGGGCGTGGTCCAGGAACGCAATGGCGACCGCGTCACCATCCTCTACGACGACGGCACCCGCGAAACGGTGCCGAGCAAGCGCGTGCGCCCCTACACCTGGGCGCTCGGCACCCGCGTGGAATGCCGGTGGTCCGGTGGCAGCGAGTGGTACACCGGCAAGATCACCGGCATGGCGAAGGACGGCAACGAGATCGACGTGCTCTACGACGACGGCGACCGTGAGCGCATCGCCACCGGCGGCTGCCGCTCCCGCTAGGACACGCATGCAGTCTTTGCTGCGCCTGCTGCAGGCGCCACGCAGTCCCTCCAAGTCTCCCGCCGTCCAGCGCGACAGCGTCGGCTTCGTGCTGGATGACGGCCGCCATGTGGACGTCCTGCGCGTGCGCGACCCGCGCGCGCGCCGGATCAAGCTGTCCGTCGATGAGCGCGGCGCGCGCTTGAGCCTGCCGCTGCGGGCGAGCCTGGTCGCCGGGGAACGCTTCCTGCACGAACACCGCCATTGGCTGGCCGTGCAGTTGGCGGCGCAGGGCGAACACGCCGGCGAAGGGTTGCTGCGTGGCGTCACCGATGCGCTGCCGTTGCGCGGGCTGGACGTGCCGTTGCGCTGGACCGGCGGCCGGGCGATGCGGATCGACATCGACCCCGACGCCGGCCTGCTGTTCGCCGCACCGGTGACGGCAGGCGATGCCGGCCTGCGCCGCGCGCTGCGCGATTTCTACGAAGCGCAGGGCCGTGCCGACGTGGGCCGCTGGTTGCCGGGTTACCTCGAAGAACTCCCACGCGCGCCGCGGCGGATCGTGTTCAAGCGCACCTCGACGCAATGGGGCTCGCTGGCACCGGACGGCACGTTGTCGCTGGACCTGGCGCTGGTACTGGCGCGGCCGTCCGCGTTCGAGTACGTGCTGGTCCACGAGCTCTGCCACCTGCTCCACGCCGACCACTCGCGGCGCTTCTGGCGCGAGGTGGAAGCGCGCTTCCCGACCTGGCGGGACGAACGCCATTACTTCCACGCCGAGGGCCGCCGCCTGAAGGCGCGACTGCGCGGCCTGCTGGCCGGTTGACCCGCCAGCCTGCGTTGCCTCCGGCAGGACAACGAAGGAATTCCGCCATGACCCACCCCGCCATCCGCCTGTCGATCGCCGTCGCAGTCGCCGCCCTCCTGGTCGCGCCCGGCTGCAAGAAGGCGCAGGACGCCGCACTCGAGACCGCGATCGAAGGCGCCACCGGCAACAAGGTGGACGTCCAGAAGGACGGCAACGAAATGACCATCAAGACTGAGCAGGGCGACCTCAGGATTGCGACGGCCGAGGATGGCGGCAGCGTGGCGATGCCGGCCAATTTCCCCAAGGACGTATTCCTGCCGGCCGAGAACACCCTCGCCAGCGCGATGGACATGGGCGGCATGCAGATGCTCAACATGACCACCCCGCAGGAATTGACCGCCGTCTCCGCCGACATCGAGAAGTCGATGCAGGGCCAGGGCTGGAAGCGCGAGATGGCGATGCAGGCCGGCGGCGGCAATACCCTGATGTACAGCAAGGACAAGCGCCAGGTCGTCTACCAGATGCTCAAGGCAGATGAGGGCGGCACCCAACTGGCGATCCGCACCGGCGAGGACGGCTGAGCCAGCCCGCCGATACGCGGCCGGCGGCTCAACGCTGCAGGAAATCGCCGATCGCCGCCGCTACGTCGGCCGCTTGCTGCATGTGCAGGTGGTGGCCGCCGGCGATGACCTTCAATTCGCCGTTCGGCAGCAGGCCAACCCGGCGGCGGCGTAGCGCGTCGGGCAGGTAGGGTTGCGCGGGGTCGGCGAAGATCGCCAGCGTCGGGCATTCGATCCCCGCCACCAGGTCTTCGACCTGCGGTTCGGTCATCCGCACCATGGTCGGCAGGGTCAGCCGCGGATCGCTGCTCCACTCGTAGCCCACGGATTCGCCATCGACGCGAACCTCGCGCAGGCCGCGTTCGACCAGCAGGCGCACCGAGGCCTCGTCCAGCCCGCTGCCCGGCACCAGGCTGGCGAACTGCCGCGTGCGCACCGCACTGTCGATGTCGGCAAACATGCGCAGGCGCTTGTCCTTGATCCTGCGATGGGCGACCACCGCGTCGCGCATGCGCGCCACCGTGCGCTCCGGGGCTTCGGCCAGCGCGCCCAACGCCTCGATCGCGACCAGCCGCCCGATCCGTTGCGGGCACGACGCGGCCAGCATGCTGGCGATGCCGGCACCCATCGAATGCCCGAGCAGGGCGAAGCGCTCCCAGCCCAGCGTATCGGCGACATCGAGCACCGCGTTCATCGCACCGACGAAGGAATAGTCGCTGCCGGGCGGCAGGTGCGCGCTGCGGCCGTGGCCGGGCTGGTCGATCGCCACCAGGTCGATGCCATGCAGGTGCGCCGACAGCGGAACGAAGCTCGCCGCGTTGTCCAGCCAGCCGTGCAGGGCCAGCACCTTCGGCGCGCCCGGTTCGCCGCTGCGCAAGGCGCCGATGCGACCGAGCGGGATCTCGATCTCGATGTCGCGCATCACGACCAGCCCACGTCGCCTTGCACCAGCGCCGCCAATGCTTCCGCATGCGCATCGCCCGCATTGAGGCACGGGATGTAGCGCAGGGTTTCGCCGCCGGCCGCGGCGAACGCATGCGCGTTCTCCACCGCGATTTCCTCCAGCGTTTCCAGGCAATCCACCGCAAAACCGGGGCAGGCGACGTCGATCGTGCGCACGCCCTCGCGCCCCAGCGCTTCCAGCGCCTGCTGCGTGTACGGCTGCAACCAGCGTTCCTTGCCGAAGCGCGACTGGAACGTCAGCAGGATGTCGCCGCGTGGGATGCCCAGGGCCTCGGCGATGGCGACGGTGCTGGCCTCGCACTGGAGCGCGTAGGGATCGCCGCCATCGACCAGGCGCTGCGGGATGCCGTGGAACGACAGCAGCAGGCGCTCGCCGCGGCCGTGGGTCGCCCAGTGCGTGCGGATCGAATCGGCGACCGCCGCGGCCCAGCCGGGATCGCGGTGGTAGTCGTGGAGCATCGCCACCTGCAAGCCCCTGGCATGCTTGGCGATGGCATCGGCGACGCTGGCGGTCGTCGTGGTCGAGTACTGCGGATACAGCGGCAGCACCCGCACCGAGCGCACGCCCTGCGCACGCAGCACATCCAGCGCAGCGGCGATCGACGGTTCGCCGTAGCGCATCGCATGCAGCACGCGCCGGCCGGGCAAGCGCTCGCGCACCGAATCGGCCAGCGCCGCGGTATGCACTGCCAGCGGTGAGCCGCCGGGCAACCAGACCGAGGCATATTTCACCGCGACCTTCGGGCTGCGCAGCGGCAGGATCACGAAGTGCAGCAACGGGCACCACAGCCAGCGGCTGAGCTGGACCACGCGGTGGTCGTGGAGGAATTCGGCGAGGTAGCGGCGCACCGCGGGCGCGGTCGGCGCGGCGGGCGTTCCCAGGTTGACCAGCAGCAGCGCCGGCGGCGATTCGGAAGCGGGATTCATCCCGACAGGATGACATGCGGAAGCGGCAAACCCCGATGGCGATGGCCTCCCATGGTCGGCAGGCTGTCGGCCGGATTCGGGGGTAAAGTGAGGCGATGGAGATGAGCGAACTCGTGCTGGAACATCTGCGTGCCCTGCGGGCGGTCATCGACAGCATCAACGGGAAGGTCGATCAGCTGACCGTGCGCGTCGGCGGTATCGAACAAGGCATCGCCGTCCTCCACCAGGACGTCTCCAACCTGCGCAGCATCGTCGCCGAACAGGGTACGCGGCTGGATCGCCTGACCGACCGCCTCGGGCGCATCGAACAACGGCTCGAACTGGCCGGCTGAGCGGGATGTCCCGGCGCGGTTCCTTGTCGGTTCATCGCGGCGCGCCTAGCCTGAACGCCCCGCCACCGGAAGCCACGCCCATGCCCCATGCTCCCCGCCGCCTTGCCCTCGCCCTGGCCCTGGCGGTCGCTACCAGCGGGGCCCTTGCAGGCGAACGCGAGGACGTGCGCGCCGGCGAAGCGGTGCGCGTGGTCGAGCAGATCCAGGCCATCCCCGAATCGGCCATCCCCGACCGCCTGCTCGACGAGGCCAAGGCGATCGTGGTCGTCCCCGACACCATCAAGGCCGGCTTCGTGTTCGGTGGCCGCCGTGGCCTGGGCCTGATGTCGGTGAAGACACCGGAGGGCACCTGGTCGAACCCGGTGTTCGTGAAACTGGCGGGCGCCAGCTTTGGCCTGCAGGCCGGCGTGCAGTCGGCCGACGTGATCCTGGTGTTCCGCAGCGAGCGCGGGCTGGACTCGATCGTCAACGGCAAGGTCACCTTGGGCGCCGATGCCGGCGTGGCCGCCGGGCCGGTCGGGCGCAATGCCGCCGCCGCCACCGACGGGCAGCTGAAAGCGGAGATCTGGTCCTGGTCGCGCGCCCGCGGGTTGTTCGCCGGGATCGCCCTGGACGGCGCGGTGCTGTCGATCGACAACGGCGCCAACCGCAGCACCTACGGCAATGCCGTGACCCCGCGCGCGGTGTTCGAGGGCCGTGCGCCGCAGGCACCGTCCGCGGCCATCGTGGCGTTCCGCGATGCGCTGGAGGAAGCCACGGCCTCGGCACGCCAGGCGCGCGGCGGCACCCCGGCCCCGGTTGCCGCGCCGGCGGAACCGGGCGCGGCCAGCGTGCAACCGCTGTACAACGACAACCCGGCCACCACCACGCCACTTGACGCCGCGCCGGCGCAGCCGGTCAAGCCCTGAGGCGATCGGCGTTAGAATCGCAGCCCCCTCCCTCCACAAAGGCACATCATGGGCAGCTTCAGCATCTGGCACTGGCTGATCGTGTTGGTGATCGTGCTGCTGGTGTTCGGCACCAAGCGCCTGACCTCGGGCGCGCGCGACATCGGCAAGGCGGTGGACGAGTTCAAGAAAGGCATGCGCGGCGATGACGACAAGCCGGCCGCGCGGCTCGGCGGCGACAAGACCCCGTCCGAGAGCGAGCAACGCGACCGCGACGACGTCGCCCGCTAAGCCGCGCCGCGGCATCCGATGTTCGATTTTTCCTTCGGCGAGTTGATGGTCGTCGCCCTGGTGGCGCTGATCGTGCTCGGCCCCGAGCGCCTGCCCAAGGCGGCACGCTTCACCGGCCTGTGGGTGCGGCGCGCACGCGCGCAGTGGTATTCGGTGAAGTCGGAACTGGAGCAGGAACTGGCCAGCGACGAACTCAAGCGCAGCCTGCATGCCGGGCGTGACGCCATGCGCGAGGCGGAAACCCACTTGCGCGACTTCGCCAGCGACATCGAACGCCCCGCCCCGGCACCGGACGCGGCGGCGGATACCGCGCCCCGCACGGATGAACCGGCCGCGCCCACGGAACCGCGCCGCGATGACTGATGCCGCCGACGACAGCGAACGCCCACTGATCGCGCACCTGCTGGAACTGCGGTCGCGGCTGCTGCGCGGGGTGGTCGGCCTGGTCGTGGTGCTGCTCGGCCTGTTGCCGTTCGCCAACAAGTTGTACGCGCTGCTGGCGCAGCCGCTGCTGGACAAGCTGCCCAAGGGCGGCCAGCTGATCGCCACCCAGGTCGCCAGCCCGTTCTTCGCACCGATGAAGCTGGCGTTCTTCGTGGCCTTGGTGGTGGCGATGCCGTGGCTGCTCTACCAGGCCTGGGCCTTCGTCGCGCCGGGGCTGTACCGCCGCGAGAAGCGCCTGGCCCTCCCCTTGCTGAGTTCCGCGTTGCTGCTGTTCTACGCCGGCTGCGCGTTCGCCTACTTCCTGGTGCTGCCGACCGTGTTCGGCTTCCTCGCCCGGGTCACCCCGGACGGGGTCGCGATGATGACCGACATCAGCAGCTACCTCGATTTCGTGCTGGTGCTCTTCCTGGCCTTCGGGCTGGCGTTCGAACTGCCGGTGGCGCTGGTGATCCTGGTCCTGCTCGGCTGGGTCACGCCCGCGCAACTGCGCGAAGGGCGCGGTTACGCGGTGGTCGGGATCTTCGTGGTCGCGGCGGTCGTCACCCCGCCGGACGTGGTTTCGCAGCTGATGCTGGCGATCCCGATGTGCCTGCTGTACGAAGCCGGGATCCTGGCGGCGTCGCTGGTGTCGCCGCGGACGAGCGCCAATGGCGCACGCACCGACTGAGCGTCCACTGGCGCGGCTCATGCCGCGCACCGTGGCATGGACGCTCGACGCGGCCTGCCTGCTGCCCTTGGTCGCCTTGCTGGGCAGCGCGCGCATGGCCGATGCGGTCGCCCGCGCCCGCGCGGCGATGGACGCACTCGCGGCGGCCTTGCCGCGCCTGCTGGAGCAGGCACTCGGCGGCGCGCCCGACGCGATGGTGCTGGCACGCGCCTGGTTGACCGATCCTGCCTTGGCGGCCGCGAGCGCCGCACTGCAATCCGCCTTGTGGGACCTGCTGCTGACGCCGTTGTTGCTGTACGCGCTGCTGGCTTGTGTCTGGACGGTCGGTTTCGAGGCCTCGTCCTGGCAGGCCACGCCGGGCAAGCGTGCGCTGGGCCTGTCCGTGGTCGACCGCGAGGGGCGCCGCCTGCGCAGCGGTGGCGCGCTGCTGCGCTTCCTTGCCGCCGGGCTGTCGTGGCTGAGCCTCAACATCGGCCATGCGCTGGCCGGGTTCCCGCCCTACCTGGCGCTGCACGACCATGCCAGCGGCACGCGTGTCCTTGCCGCGCGGGAGGGGACGCGCCTGCCTGCGTGGGCGTGGGCGTGGCTGGCGCTGCTTGGCCTCGCCTTCGCGGTCGCGGTGGCATGGGGTTTCGTGTGGTTGCAGGCCACCATGCAGGCAGCGATGCAACGCGCACTGGGCGGGTGAATCAGGCCTCGAAGCCGTGCACCACGACCGGAGGCGGCATCGATGCATCGCCGAAGGTGTCGCGCCAGGCCAGGTAGGCGGCGCCGACCAGCAGGACCAGCACCAGCGCGGCAAACCCGAGCATCGCCAGCATGCTCAGCGCCCCGCCCACCGCCGTGTGGATCGCACTGCCGAGCACCCCCAGCAACGCGGCCACCATCGTCACCACGATCGCAGCGACCACCAGCGCACCGACGAACAGCACGCCGGCCAGCAGGTTGGCGCCCACGTTGCGCACCGCGGCGAGCAGGCTGTTGCGCAGCGCTTCGCCCAGGGTGTTGCCGGAAAACAGCATCAGCGGGATCGAGAACAGCATCAGCGCGTAGCTGAAGTAGTTGAAGACCAGTTGCACCAGGAACAGCAGGCCACCATTGGCCGGCTGCGGCAGGGTCGGCGGCTTACCGCCCATCGCCTGTTGCATCGCCTGCAGGTAGTCGCGCCAGTAGTCGCTGCCGGCGATGCCGACCATCAGCACGCCGCCGAGTACGGTCATCGCGACCTGCACCAGCCCGAGCAGGGCCAGGCTGCGGCCACGGGCGCTGCGCAGCGGCGCGAACACATCGCGGGCGCGCACCGGGCGACCCGCCTCGGCCTCGCGGACCACGTGCATCAGCCCGCCCAGCAGGATCGGCACCAGGAACATCACCAGCAGGGTCAACGGGATCGCGACCGCCATCACCAGCCGCAGGTCGGGTGCCTGGCCCTCGGCCGCGCCGCCCGCGCCGACCATCACCGCCAGCACCAGCGCCATCACCATCGCTGCGGTGTACAGCGCCAGGATCAGCAGCAGCGCGGCGCCGAACACCGCGCGCGGGTTCCTGCCGCCCAGGTCGATGGCCTGCTTGAACCAGGCAAGGCCCTGGGTAACCGGCAACGCGCGAATATCCATGATGAAGCCCGGGGGAGAGGCGGTCAGGATACCGGAGCGTGGCCTCGGCCTCGCGCGTGGGCGACGAAACGGCGCAGGATCCGGCGGGCCTGCGGCGCGGCATGGACCTCGCCGGCCAGCCGCTTGCCGCAGCG
>ERZ795059.3874-NODE-3874-length-14294-cov-77.045509_pt1 | contig 14294 bp, 12 predicted proteins | sample MGYA00375143_ERZ795059 | MGnify/ENA primary metagenome ERZ795059 (study PRJEB30188, sample SAMN05720168) | activated sludge metagenome | isolation source: Anaerobic digester | place: USA | collected 2015-01-07 ... | reverse complement strand
ATTCTAAAGTGTAATGAAAAACTGTTTTTCCTAATGTTAATGCATGATTACCTATTGCCATTAGCACCCATGAATTATGAGATAAAATTCCAGACGAGTAATAACATTGTACATCTTCAACTGTCATGTCATATAACATAACATCTTTATTTTTTTCATGTATATGTTTTATTTTAGTGTGTCCAGTTTCAGTTTCAATGATATCATTTTCTATATCAATATCTTTTACAGCTTTCCATTCTCCATTAACTAATAATAAATGATTTAAACTAGTTTCTAATACTTTATTATTCTTAAAATAAATTGAAACTGAATTTTGTTTTTCCGTTCTGAATAAATTTTTTATTTTTTTATAACCATATGGGGTTTTAACATTTAACATAATAGGAGAAGAAAACACAAAGTTTTCTTTTTCTGGAATTTTTAAATAATCAAATAATTGTTTTATTTTTACAGTTTTTTTAACTATTCTTGTTTTAAGCATCGTTGTAAATTTTCCTTTATTAATTCAGTTGTATTATTCCAATCATATTCCCAAATGACAATAACTTCATAACCTTTAGATTTTAGCATTTGTATTTTATCGTTATCAACAGTCCAAATTTTTTGTGCCGTATTTTTATTAGCTTTATTAATATCGGTTGCTTTATAAAATCTTGGATTCATATGCCAAAAATCGCCAAAAAATAAATATAAATATATAAAAAATATTTTTATATAGATTTACCGCCATCTGCAGTATTAATTTTATCAATTATAAATTGCATAAATTTATAACTTGGCATCGTGATATTATCAATACATACAATTTCCCATGGTTCGAACCATATGGTATACCCGTTTATTTCCACGCCAATTTGTTCATATTCTATATCTATTTCTGTATTAGGCCCAACACACTTTCCCGCTCCGGGAGCTGCAATAATAGTATATAATTCTTTTTTGCCAAAACCACCATCCATTAATTCATTTAAAGGTTGCCATGGTGAAGGTATGGTAATACGCTTATCTTCGTTTAATATTCTATGAACTGATGTTTCTAATAAATTTTTTCCTAAATCATTTGATTGACCAGCTTTCAATGCATCATCGAATAATTTTTTAATAGCAGTAAAATTATTAGTTTTAATATAATCTATTGAATCATATACAGCTTTTTTAAAATTTTGATGTATACAAAATTCTCTAAAGCTATCTTTAACATATTGTAAATCAGTTGAATTTTTATATTCATATGATTCTTTTAATTTTTGTTTAATATTAATTTTTAATAAATCATTTTCTTCTTTATCAAATTCATTTTTAAAAACATCTAATGATGGTACATTTTTATATGTTTTATAATATTTTTTTATAACTTTAACAATCCACTTTCGGCCGTCTGACTCAAAATACTCAGGGTCTAAAATATCATATATTGATTGTAAAAATTTAAAATCAGTTTGTAATGAAATTATAACTTTATTTTGAAATGAATTATCAAATTCTAAATTAACAGTGTCTGTCATCAATAACCTTTATTTTTAAAATAATTAAATTAAATTAAACTATTTATTTAAGTTTTTAAATGAATCTAAATATGAAAATTTTTCTGATATCCAAACGTGGATATTTTTAAAATTATTAACGACTTTATCTTTAATTAATAAATTAATCAAAGATATCTTTTGTAATGTAGGAGGTTTATTATTCCATAAAGTAAGAATATGCATTCGAGTATTTTGATTTATAAATTTAGAATCTAATTTAATTAATTTATAATTTAATAAAAACTGTTCATAATTTTCTAATAATGTATTATGAGCCTTAGATTTTTTTTCTAAATTTTTAGTCCATTCAATTAATGTTTCACATGTTAAATTTTCATTAGATGATAATATATTAAAATTCTTTAATATAGTTTTAACGCCTAATCCTTTTAATCCTGGTATATTATCTCCGTCGTCTCCTAATAATGATTTTAATAAAATAAAATTATTTTTATTAATATTATTAAATTCAGTGGAAAATAATTTTTCATCTATTATACATTTTTTGATTGGATTATAAATACTAACGCTTTTATTAATTAATTGATAAAAATCTCTATCAGTTGACATAATATATAATTTATTATTAGTGTCATTAAAAAATTCATGTGCAACATATCCAATGATATCATCGGCTTCAATATTATCATGCATCATTATAGTAACAGGTAATACTTTCAAATACTGTAATAATTTTTGCATTTCAAATGCCATAGATTTAGATGCATCTTCATCTTTTTGAAACTCATATTTTCTATTAGTCTTTGGGGGTGCATTTCTGTTAGCTTTATATTCAGGATATAATGATTTTCTATATTTTGAACCGCCTTTACCATCAAACGCTATTATTATTCTAGTTGGATTAATTACAGAAATTGCGCTACCCATTGATTGTAAAAACCCAACACAACCACCCATGTGGTCACCGTCATCATTTGTTAATGGATATGCAACCCAATTTCTAATAAAATTATTTAACCCATCTATTATTAATACGCGCGAATTTATGGATTCCTGAGGTTCGTTTTTTATTTCTGCTATAATATCATTCATTAAATTAATAATATCCATATTACTCCATATTATGTTAATGGCTATCATACGATAGCCATTTAAATTTAATCTTCAGTTTCTATGTCGTCATCACCAACATCAACCTCAACGCCTTCAACATCAAATTCATCATCGGCTGGTTTATATTTGAAAATAATTTCTTCTGCTAATCTATCATATAAATATGATTTTATTTTTTCATCTTTTAATATATTTTTTAATTCAGTTTGTTCAAATTTTATCTCCGGCATAGAATCTATAGACCATAAACCTTTTACCTTTTTGCTTGTCTTTTTACCCTTTTCGTTTTCAGATTCTTCCGTAGCAGGAACTATTAATTTATATTTTTTACAATGTTCAAACCAAGTTGTATATTGGTCCATGCCATGTGAATAATATATATCAAATTCTACTTGACGGTATGCTGGGCCTAATCTAGATTTTATAGCTTCAGATTTAACTTTAATTCCAATAACATCAGAACCTCTTTTTAATCTACCAATATGTTTTAATCTTACGCGCAATGAAGAATGAAATGGTATAGCCTTTCCTCCAGAAGTTTGATACGGATCACCCACTATGAATCCGCCAACCTTTGTTCTTAATTGATTTGTAAATACTAATGCTACGCGCTGATTACCTATCATTGCATTTATCTTTCTCATCGCCTTGCTTATAATTATAGATTTCTGAGTAGCATATCCACTTTTATCAAATGTACTTTCCATCTCAGTTTTATCAGACGCTCCCATGATAGAGTCAACGAATATACCAACTAATACATCATTAGATTTTTTTCTAATAGTTTCAATTATATTTTGGATTGACTCAAAAATAGTTTCAATTACGGATGTCTGAATATATATTAATTTTTTTAAATCTACACCAAGTGCCGTTAAGAATTCTTTTGATATTGCTTGTTCACTATCAATTAATACTGCTATACCGCCCTTCTTTTGTGTTTCGGCAATCATATGAGCAACAAGTAGAGATTTTCCGCTACTCTCAAGTCCCATTATCTCAGTTATACGGCCAACTGGTATACCACCATACTTTCTATTAGAAAGATATAAATCCAATATTTCATTACCCGTCGATATCCAATCAACGATATCAGACGGGTTCCAAGCATCTTCTCCTAAATTATAGGCAATAGACTCTTCTGAATTAATAGATTTATAAATTTCATTTATTAAATTATCTTCAGTCGATTTTGCCATAAATTATTTCTCATCAAACATTTTATCAAAATCATTCAATCCACTACTTTCTTCTTTTAGTGTCGTTCCAGCCGATTGTATTTTAACTTCAGGTTTTTCTGTTACTTCAGCTTCTTCTTCGGTACCAGAACTAGTACTTAACCAATCTGTTAAACGAGCATTCATTTCTTCTAATGTTGGCATTTTGAATATTTCAAAAATATCTTTTTGATTTTCTAACCACTTTTCTACTAATATAGGGTCATCTGATAATGGAGATGCATTACGACGTGGCGTAATAGTAACTTTACCCCATGCAGTACCTTCTTCTTCAGGAGAGCTCCATTTTATAGTTAAATCAGTACCTTTTGAAACGTCAGTAATATCACCAAATTCATCGTTAGCCATTAATTCTAATAATTGTTCATAAATCTGTTTACCAAATCCCCAAAATCTAACGCCTTTATCTTCTTCTCCTCTAACTATAACCGGTACATATACTCTAAGTTTTGGAAATAAATTTTTAGCAATATTCATATCTTTAGTATTACCAGATTTATATAATTTATAAGCTAAATTATATATAGGGTCTGGCTTTCCTACGGATCTTGGTGATAACATACTTTTACCAATTCCGTAATGAAATTGTAATTCACTAAATGGATATTCTAAATTATATTTATATGGTACCAATCTTATAATAGTAGTAGGTTTCTCAGGTTTCCATAAATCTGAATTTTCACTATTACCACCACTATAACCTTTTTTAACACTGTTTAATTTTTCTTTAATCATGTTAATATTAAATTTGCTGCTCATAAGTAACTCCAATTATTTAATTGTTTAATAACCGTTTTAAATAAATAACCAATAAAATTCTAATCTTAAGTTAGATTGTAATAATATCTTTTAAAATTGTATTAATAATTTTTAATTCTTTATTTTTAATAATTAAAATATTATTTTTATATTTATTCCAATTTAGCTGCTTTTTAGTATTATATTCATTATATTCTAAATATAATAATTTATTTAATGCATTAATTGTGTATATAGTATTTGTTTGTTTTTTTCTATGACAACTTAACGTATTATTTGGTATTGATTCTGTGTTAACATTATTTAAATTAATATTATATGATAATATTATAGAATCATTGTCATATTTATCATATAATATATAAATCTTATTATCAATTACATTATAAGATAATTCAATTAATTTTATAGTTGTACCAATATCTTTTATATCAGTAAATGTTATTAATAGTTGTGTAGTATCATTCATTAGTTAGCCAATTTATCTTTTGTTGTTTTTAATTCTTTAGCAAATTCTGGATGTATTTGCATTTCTAATTTCCAAGTTTCACCGTAACCTATACCATCAGGCCTAGATTTAATTATAGCAACTGGTATTTGTTTTTTACCATTTACAGTATATACAATAGCTGGTGGTGGAGGAGTTGTAACGATTGTTAATTTTTCTTTAACTTTATCAAAATTATCAACGCCAAATAATTTAGTTAAAATTCTATCATTAGCAATTAAATCACCTAATATCATTGTCTCTTCGCCTTCCAATAAAGCTTTTATTGGAAAATCATTTTTTATAGATTCTATTAAACCAGATTTGGCGCTTTCATCATTTAATAAATATTCAGCAACTGCATTTGAGTGAGTATATGAATTTTGTTTTATTTCATCTAATGCGGCTTTACATTTTCCTTTCGGATTCATTGCAGCTGCAAGAGCGGTAATTATCATTGCTGTTTTATTAATATCTCTACTAACACCGCTTTCTATTGCTAATTTAATTGAATTAAAATCTAAATCCCCAGTTGATAATTTATCAATTAATTCTGGCATACTTTTTAATAATTCAGGCGCAAAACTAGCACCTTGGTTTAATTCACTTGATATTGTTATAGCTAATTTTTCTTGTTCTGTACTTGATAATTTACTAAACTTTTTTAGTGAATTTTGTAATTCATTTTTATTTTTAGTTAAATTATTTAAATGTAATTCTTTCTGTTTAGTTTTAACTTTTTCTACATTAACTTCATCTGGTATATCAGTGGTATATTTAGATTGCATTTCTTTATACCATTTCTTTTCTTCAGCCGTTAAATTAGAAAATATGGACCATCCATTTGTCTTTGTAGCTAGCTCTTCATATTTTTGTAATTCTTGTTTAGTTGCACGTCCTCTAATAAGAATATCAGTAACTCTTCCAGTAGTAATATTTAAAAAATTTGCTAATGCGTCTTTTTTTAATGAAATTTCATTTAAATGAAATTTTCCGTTTGCATCGATAACTTTAATGTAAATGTCAGTTGAAAATCCTTTATTTTTTTCATAATCACTTAAACCTAAACTTTCAACTTCATTTTTAGTATCCCATGCAGAACCGGCCAATTTCCATTTACCTTTTCCATATTTAATATTAAATTCATCAAATAAAGTAGTTCGAACTTTATAAGCAGACTTTACCCAATTAACATCTATAATATTATCTTTACCATTATCTTTAATATGTTTAATTAGCTTATCAGCAAAATCTTTAGCAACTTTATCATCTGATATAGATGACATCATTAATGTTAATAATTCTCCAGTGGTAGATGCTAATGTTCCAGCTCCAGCAACATCTGTGAAATTTGTTATTGCTAATTTTGGAGATTTAATAGTGTTTAATAAACGATCTAATACTTTTATATATTTTTTTGGAAACACTGTAGTTTTACCAAAAATTTTTTCATAATCTGATTCTTTTAAATCTAATTTATTTTTTACTGATTTAACATTTGGATTTTTATTAAAATTTTCATCGCTAATGCCGTCGCTCGAAAATGTTTTATTACTATTAAATTCTTTTATAGAATTAATCGGTTTTAACGTTTTATCTTTTATTTCGGGTTTAGTATTTTTATTTGAGGATACGTCTTTTTTAGATTTATCAACCGTATTAGATTTTTCCGTTGCTTTATCAGTCTTATGCGTTGATGTAGATTTAGTCGCTGATTTAGGCTTAGCTCCTGATTTAGGTTTAATATGAATTTTGGGGTCAAAGTTTTTTGATTTTATAGTATATGTTTGTCCCGATTTTTTATTAATAACTTCAATATCAGAATCATTTGCTGCAGCTTCAGCTAATAATTTAATTTCTTCAGCTGATATAATATTACCTAATTTTTCTTTTATAATATTTTGTAATATATCATATGATAATTCTCCATAGTTAGAATGTGCTATAGCTTCTATGATGATATCATCAAGTAATTTATCAAATTTCATTTATAATAACTCCATACCATATGATTTATAATAAATATTATAAGTTAGCAAAATCATCTGAAAACTTTACAGATACATCATATAATTCAGATTTTATTATTTCGATTAATTTATAAACTAGATTTTTACCATCTTTAATATTAAAATCAAATATAAATGAATCATATATATTTAATATTAATTTAGTTTTATATGGTTTTAAATATTCATTTAATTTAATAATAATATCAATAACAGTTTCAAATTCATAAGATTGAAGTAAATTATTATATACGTTATTCATATTAGGATTTTTAATATTAAATTTTCTATTATAAATTAATGTATTAATACTATTATTACATTTATAATAATCCCACACCTCAGTTTTAAATTTAATAACTTCTTTAAAAAAATCAATATCTCTTAATTCGTTAACATCTCCGTATAAATTTTTAAATGTTACTTTTTTAATTTCCTTTATAATATCCGGCGTTAATTCTTCTTTATCACCTAATATACATTTAGCTATATAATTATATGGATATTCATTAAATTTATAATTTATTAAATTTGATATTAGATATAAATGAAATGCTTTAAAATCAATTAATAATAATTTACCATCACTCCCATATCTACTCTTTATATGTTTAGCATATTCAGTCGTCTTTTGCATAGAGAAAAAATTAAATCCATTTGTTATAGATGACATTCTTCCTGCTGGATGATATATATTTATAGTTTGATAAATTAAATTGTTATAAGAAATAAGCTCTTTGAATGACGAGTCTACATAAATTCCGTTTAATTCTACATCACTTAATGCATTTATAATGTTATTATTATATGAATTAAATTCATTGCTATTAATATAATAATTTAATTTATTATAATTATTAATGATATCATAACTAACTTCATTTAATAATTTTATAAAACTGGGTATTGGATATAAATCGTTTGAATTTATTATTTTTTTATAATTATTAAATATTTTTAATTTTATAATATCTACATTATTTAAATAGCATAATATATTAATATCAACTAAATTAATATTATTATGATTAATATTATTAAATTTAAAATAATTTATTATAGATTTTTTATCTAAAACAATTAAGTCACGATTAATATTAAAATTATTATTAATAAACGTGTCATAATAATTAGTTAAACAATCCATATGATTTTTTGATATTACATACCATTCTTTAGAATCTACATTTATAAAATATAAAAAACTAATATCATTAATAATTGAATGTTTATTATTAGACCTAAAAATTGGTATAAATATAAATTTAGAATTAGAATTATATGATTCTAAAAATATAGAATATAATTCATCAGTTTCGATAAACATTTTAAAATAACCTTTTAAATAAATAAATTAATAAATACTATTTATCAAGCGTTTCATTTGATTTTTTAGATTCTATTTTAGAATTAGTATTCACATTAGCATCGGCTGCCGTTTTGGATTTTCCTTTTATTCTATAAATTGCACTTATAGTCGTTTTCCAACCACTTGAAGTTATTTCGTCTGATAATTCAGTAATTTGTAATACTCCATTTTGTTCATATACACTTGGTAACACATCTAACATAAATGCATTACCAATATTAATTCCAGACATTCCATCAATCGTCATCGAAATTGTTATTGGATTTAAAGCAGTCCATTCACTTTGTCTATCAGATTTTCTAAATACATCTCTTTTTAATATACCAGGCAAATCTAAATTTAAATCATTCTTATCATATTGCACCATGACATGCGTTAAAAAATCTTTACTTAAATTTTTATCATTTGAATATTCCGATATAGCTGCTCCAATATTTATAGTTTTATTATTAGTATTTGAACCAGCTGAAGAATTAGTTTTATTTGCATATTTGTCTAATGATTTAATTACTTGTCTTTCTTTTTCTCTACCAGGTACTAATGATACATGAATCCACCATACATAATTTCCGCTATCATTAATATAATATTCAGTTATTAATTGTGTATAACCATACAAATCTCTAATATGTTCAAATACCTGTGTAAATAATGTATCATCAGACGTGTTTAATATTTGAAAATCAACAGCTGCACCAATCATATGATGAGATGTTTCAGACCCTTGTATTTTATCATTTAGTGTTTTTGAGCGTTTAAAGCTAATTATGCATATTTGATTTTTAGTTAATAATTTTTTATCTTTTATAAAATATTTAAATGTAGGTAATAATATATTATTAGCAAGACGTCCACCATTTATTATATGGTCATCGGATGCATCTCTAGTTTGATAATTTGGTTGAGATGTTGTATAAAATATTTTTTCAAAATTATATTGAGCTTTAGTATACGGTGAAGCTGCATAACAATATTCAGCCAATTTATTTATTTTTTTAATTGCAGTATTTTTATCCATTATGGCATTTCTTTATATTGTATATTAGTATCATTGGTTAATTGTACAGTATAATTATTTAAATCATATATAACATCTTTATATAAATCTTTATCAATTCCCCATATTGCACTCATTTTATTACTATTACCATTAACCGTCATCGCATCAGACGCAGTTATAGCTACTTGAGTAGCAATTTCATTACCAGCATTAGTAGAAAAACTTAAATTTGAAATTATAGATTGTTCAGTACCTAATACATTTATTTTAAATGTTTCATCGTTTGGATTAAAATCACTTACACAATTAGTATCCATTGTATAAATTTTTCGTAATTCATCGCTATATGTTAATTTAAAATTCCAAAATTCCGCAAAACATGAATTTATTTTAGAATATAATCCATTAAAAAAATCTAATACAGAACGAGATACTTTAATTAAATTTGATATCTCAAATAGATTAATATACATATGTCTAATATATCCATACGTATTATTATTATAATTAAATAAAAATGGTAAAAAAGTATGTTTGTTAAAAACTTTATTAGATTCATTCCATATAAAACATATAGATGGGTCAAGAGATCTTAATTTAGCATGATTTCCAACTAATACTTGTTTAACATTACTACCTTTTAATACTTCTACGTCTAACCAAGATGAAATTTTATATAGTGATTCATTGGTATTTATTTTTTTAATACTACTTAATGAATTTATTAAAAATTCAACAAATGCAAACGATACATATTTAACATCATTATCTCCATTTGCTTTTTCTATATAAAAATGAGATTTATCAAATTTATCAATATTATCTATATCATTCAATTCATTATTATTTAATTTACCATTAAATTTATTCGTCACAAATTCTGGCAATATTTCATCGGTAAATTTTGATAATGCAGTTTTTTTAGTTGGTTCATCAGATGGTGAAGCAAACATATCACCTCCTAATTGGTTATTTAGCATAAATGAAAAACCAGTTCTACCAATTGAATCTGCAGTAATTTCACATGTATAAGTATTATTAGTATTATATGTAATATTAAAATTAGAAATTATACCTCTAAAATTTGCATATTTACAATTTGAATTTTTTATTTTTTCATTTGTCTTTAAATGAAAAGTTTCTTCATCTTTAAATAAAGTTGAATATTCTGAAATTTTTGTATCATATATAAATGCTTCGTTGTGCATTCCATACTCTATAAATACAGATGCGCCTGGCTGAAAGTAATATGGAGCATATTCATCTAATTGAGTTTTACTATATATTATAAACGAAAATGATGCTTGGCGCAATGAACTTAATTCATCTATATATTTTATAGTTAAGCTAGATAATATAGGAATTTTAGGTCGACCTAAAAATGAATCTATATCTGGGCTATATTTTAATTGTTTATACGAGCTTTCACTAGTACTAGATGCAGTTTTAAGTATTCTACCACTTGTTATAATTGCCCATGGATTTCTACTTTGAATAGCATATGTATTAAGTTTTCGTTTTGAAAGCTCTTTTTTAACAAATTCTGGCAATGGCCCAAACGAATAAATAAAACTATTAACTTCTGTTGACATTATTTATATCATTAAAATTATTAATAATGGTTGATAATCTATTTGAATTTGGAATACATATTTGAGTACCGGGTGTTAGAAATAAAGTACCAAATATATTATTACATTTAGCAATAATCCAATATAATGAAGTATCATCATAATATTTTTTAGCTAAAATATCTAATCTATCATATCCGTTCGCAATTATATATATATCATTAATTTCTTTAGTTATATTCGGATATATTAAATTTGGATAATATTTATTATTTATAGTTTTTATATTATTATATCTATCCATTAAAAGCTCATAGAATTTTGAAACATTGGATTATTATCATATTCTGCATATGGTGAATTATCATAGTCCGTTCGAGGTGGTGGTGAATCTGACGGTAAATTAGTAAATGATTCTCTTTCCGGTCTAGTAGTTCGACTTGTAGCTGCTCCCGTATTAGTACTTGCTGCAGATGATTTAGCACTAGTGCTTTGTGGAACGTTATCAACTTGTTTTGATGTATCTTCATATTTATCAAAATCGACGTCGCGCGCAAAATGATTATCATCAAATGTTATTAATTTATCATTAACATTTTCTTGCATAATTGTAAATTCAATTGATATATTAGCTCCCATTGGTAATTGTACATATTTATCAATATCCCATGTGTATTCATCCGGAATATCCATTGATACATTACTTAAGAACCCAACTAAATCATTGTATAAATTTCCAATAGTTAATTTAACAATTGGCGGTTGAATACCAGTTCCTCGTTGATAACTATATGGATATGCGCACCCGAATAATATATTTAATTTATCCCACATAGGTTGCATTTCTGATTTTGAAGTAGCAATAACATTAAAATCAAATGATAGTTTTCTTTCCCAGCCTTTATATAAATATTTCTTCTGTGCATTACCAATGTATTCCACAGATTCCCATGAAGGTGAAGGAGAATCTTTTATAGATTTTAAAGTAGCTCTAAATATTAAAGGTTTATTATTTACTGTAAATTTAAATGTTATTCTATCACTTACATTACCACCTGGTATATCAGTATAGTCTTCTCCATATTTTAATGAAGTTATTAGGTCAGATATATATCTTGATGTAGACGGTACATTATAACCTAACATATTAAAATTATCAGCTGATACATTTGTGTTACTAGTTGTATGATTATACCCAATTCTTTGCATTGCATATATATCATCATATGATGAACTACTTAATAAACTTGTTTCATTTAATTTAATCCAATTTATAATAGAGTCCGATATTACATCGAGTCTTGATTTCTTTGCTGGATTGCTAGTATTAGTTTCAGCTATATATGATTGTGAAGATTGATTATTACGTGAAGAATAATTTGCATATAAATTAGTAAATAAAAATGAATTAAAAACGTCATCAGTACCTAATAATTTTAAGTATGTAAAATTTGCAGAATATAATCTAGGAAGATATGTTCTATAATTTATTTTATCACTAAATAGTGCAGGTTCTCCATTTGATAATGCAGTATAAGGAAATTTCATTGCTAAACCTTGAGTATACTTTTCTCCCGTTTTAGCTAATGTTTCCATTGTTAATTTATTTATAGCTGAATTAGTTAATGATTCTGCGTCAGAAATAGTTAATTTATTTTTTCCTCCCATGAAAGAAGCCGCAGTATTTTTTACTATATCTCCATATGGATTATAGTCAGGTATATCATTTAATATATTACTATTTTCGAATGGTACTTGTTCTCCAATTACATTATATCTATAATTTGGCGGATTATTTTGTAATAAAATTTTATTAAAATATAACTGAGTAATTATACCAGTGCCATTTTTTAAAAAATCCAATGGTATAGTTGATGAAATTGCTTCATTTACTTTATCATCAATATTTAATTTATTAACTAAATTTGTACCAGTACGTAATACAGCACCAACTATAGGATTACCGCTTGATAATATACCTGCCATCGATGAAGCTACATCGGTAATACTTCCATTTCCTAATAAGAATGATGTTGTTGTGGCAGCTGTAGCAATATAACCTCTATTTTGTACATATGTATTATATATGCCAGTGTTATTAAATGGTTGTCGTTTATAATCATTTAATGTATTAGTTATATCAACTGTTACAGGATTTGAATTAATATTATCAAGCGCGCTATCTCTATCAACTATTGGTAATTCAGCAGTACCAACATTCTTAAAAATTGAACGCTTCGATTTATTATATTGTTCTAATATGGTCATATATTATATCCTTATATAGTAGCATTTGCTATTACTTTACCAACTGCTCTACCATCCATTTCAACTTTAATATTTTTTATTGATTGTGCAATCATCGTTAATAATTTTAATTGCTCGGCCTCAAATGTAGAAATTTCATTTTTAGTATTATTAGTTTTTCCAGCTGTTGTTGATTTATTTTTATTAGATGTAGAATCTAACGTTAACATATTTTTATTAATTGAGTTTACACTATCAGCAATTACTTTAAATTCATTTGCTTTATTTGATAATTCAATTAAATGCTTAAACGGATTTTCTTTAGGAATATTAAACGATGATAATGTATTAGCTATATCTTTAATTGATTTACTAATAGTCGATACATTATTCAAATTAGCTAAACTTTTATTAAATTTTATCAATCTTCCTAATGGATCACCTGCTATAAAATTTGCAGCTCCAAGTGCAGCAACGGCTGCCGTAACTGTCATAATAGAACCGGCAAATGTAACTAATCCTGTTGCTGCAAATGGTAATAATACAGCAGTCCCAAGAAATGTTGATAATGTAGTTAATATTTCATTAAATCCCGATACTAATGCTGGAATAACTTTATCAGCTACAACAGAAAATAATTTTGCTAATGGTTCAAATCCAACTGATGCTAAAGCGAACGCAGCGGCCAAGCCGATGATAGCAAGTACTAATATTCCTAAAGGTTTAACTGCAGCTAATGAAGATGGGCCCGCTTTAGCTAAACTATCAAAAAATGCAGATATACCAGTCCCAATACTTTTCATCACTGAAACAAATCCTTTACCAATCCCTTTAATTATATTTCCAAGCGTTTCCATAATTCCAGAAGCTATTGATTTTGCGCCATTAAAAAATTCTTTTATATTTTTAATTAATCCACTAAACATAGACTTTCCAACTTTACCAAGTTTTTTAAAATTTTTAATTAATCCACTAAACATAGACTTTCCAACTTTACCAAGTTTTTTAAAC
>ERZ795059.3872-NODE-3872-length-14299-cov-5.713704_pt1 | contig 14299 bp, 13 predicted proteins | sample MGYA00375143_ERZ795059 | MGnify/ENA primary metagenome ERZ795059 (study PRJEB30188, sample SAMN05720168) | activated sludge metagenome | isolation source: Anaerobic digester | place: USA | collected 2015-01-07 ... | reverse complement strand
GAAAGACACGCCGGTCCCTGACGACTTGGCCGAGTACGAGGCAGCGGCAGTCGAGTGGTTCTTGCTGGGGCTCGTCGAACTACCGCCCGCTGGTGTTCATAACTTGGATTCCCGAACGGTCACCAATTGAAGGTCCCCGATGGCTGTCCAGTCCGCACAGCTCAACGAGTCCATCGTCGAACATGAAGCCCTGACGTGGTTCAGCCAACTGGGGTACGTCTATCTACGCGGCGAGGACATCGCCCCTGGCGAGCCAGCAGCGGAACGGGACGCTTACGACCAAGTGGTTCTTGTTGGCCGGCTGCGGGATGCCGTCCAGCGGCTGAACCCGGAGATTCCGGCTGAGGCCCGTGACGAAGCTATCCGCAAGGTTCTGCATCCGGAATCGCCGTCGCTGGTGGGGAACAACCGCAAGTTCCACGCCATGCTGCGGGATGGGGTGGAAGTGGAATACCGGCGGCGCGACGGGAGTATCGCTGGGGATCGGGTACGGCTGATCGACTACGACGACCCGGACAACAACGACTGGCTGGTGGTGAATCAGTTCACGGTGGTCGAAGCAGGGCACAACCGGCGGGCCGATGTCGTGGTGTTCATCAACGGCTTGCCGCTGGGCATCCTGGAATTGAAAAACCCCGGCGACGAGAACGCGACGATTTGGGACGCTTTCACGCAACTCCAGACCTACAAGCAGCAGATTCCTTCGCTGTTCGTCTACAACGAGACGCTGGTGATTTCCGATGGGTTGCAGGCCCGTGTTGGCTCGTTGACCGCCAACAAGGAATGGTTCAAGCCGTGGCGGACGATCGAGGGCGACGACGTGGCTCCGCCCACGATGCTGGAACTGGAAGTGCTGGTCAAGGGCTTGTTCGAGAAGGGCCGGCACCTGGAATTCTTGCGCAACTTTGTGGCCTTCGAGGAAGACCCGCACAGCGATACGCTCATCAAAATCCTGGCCGGCTACCACCAATTCCACGCGGTCCAGCAGGCGGTGGAGGCCACCATCAAGGCGACCAGCCCCGCTGGGGATCGGCGTTGCGGCGTTGTCTGGCACACGCAAGGCTCCGGCAAGAGTCTGTCGATGTTGTTCTACGCTGGCGAAATCATCCTGGACCCGGCGATGGAAAACCCCACCATCATTTGCCTTACCGACCGCAACGACTTGGACGATCAGCTGTTCGGCCAGTTCGCCCGGTGCCATGAACTGTTGCGGCAGCGGCCGGTCCAGGCGGAATCGCGGTCACACCTGCGCGAATTGCTGACGGTGGCTTCCGGGGGCGTGGTGTTCACGACGATCCAGAAGTTTGCACCCGACGCCAAGGGCGACCGCAACCCGGTGCTGTCGTATCGGTCGAACATCGTGGTCATCGCGGACGAGGCCCATCGCAGCCAGTACGACTTGATCGACGGGCTGGCCCGCTACATGCGCGACGCCCTGCCCAACGCCTCGTTCATCGGCTTCACTGGCACGCCCATCGAGAAGACGGACGCCAATACGCGGGCCGTGTTCGGGGACTATATCAGCGTTTACGACATTCAGCGGGCGGTCCAGGATCAGGCCACGGTCCCGATTTACTACGAGAGCCGGATTGCCAAGCTGGCCCTGAAAGACGAGCAGATCCCGAAGCTGGACCCGGAATTTGAGGAAATCACCGAAGGGGAAGAGCAGGAACGCAAGGAAAAACTAAAAACGAAATGGGCCGCCCTGGAAGTGCTGGTAGGCGACAAGCGGCGTTTGGAGTTGATCGCTGCCGATCTGGTCGAGCATTTTGAGCGCCGGTTGGAAGCGATGGACGGCAAGGCGATGGTCGTCTGTATGAGCCGGCGCATCTGTGTGGACCTGTACAACGAGCTTGTCAAACTGCGCCCCGACTGGCACAGCGAAGACGATGCCGAGGGGGCGCTGAAGATCGTAATGACGGGCTCCGCGTCGGATCTGCCGGAATGGCAGCAGCACATCCGCAACAAGGAACGTCGCGGCAAGCTGGCCAAGCGGTTCAAGAAGCCCAGCGACCCGTTCAAGATCGTCATCGTCCGCGATATGTGGCTGACGGGGTTCGACGCCCCCTGCCTGCACACCATGTACGTGGATAAGCCCATGCAGGGACACGGGCTGATGCAGGCCATTGCCCGTGTAAATCGCGTGTTCCGTGACAAGCCGGGTGGGCTGGTGGTCGATTATCTGGGGCTGGCCGATCAGTTGCGCAAGGCACTGGCCACATACACCGAAAGCGGCGGCAAGGGTCAAACCACGATCGACACGGAGGAAGCCGTCGCGGTGATGCTGGAGAAGTACGAGATTTGCTGCGGCATGTTCCACGAATTCGACTGGTCGATCTGGGCTACCGGCACACCGGGGGAGCGTTTGGCGCTGATTCCGCCGGCGCAGGAACACATCCTGGATCAGGAAGACGGCAAATCGCGCTACTGTCAGGCTGTCACCCAGTTGTCGCAGGCGTTCGCCCTGTGCGCCGCCCACGATGAAGCGAAGCGGATTCGGGACGACGTATCGTTCTTCCAACACGTCCGGGCAGCGTTGGTCAAGTCCAGCCCTGGCGGGAAGTCGGACGAGGAACTTGACCAAGCCATCCGCCAACTGGTGTCGAAAGCCATCGCCGCGCCGGATGAAGTGGTGGACATCTTCGCGGCGGCGGGGTTGAAGAAGCCCGACATTTCGATCTTGTCCGACGAGTTCCTGGCCGAAGTCAAGGCGTTGCCCCACCGGAACGTGGCCGTGGAACTGCTGCGCAAGCTGCTGGCCAGCGAGATCAAGACCCGCTCGAAAAAGAACGTCGTTCAGGCGCGTTCGTTTGCGGAAATGCTGAAACGCACTGTGCTGGCCTACCAGAATCGGGCCATAGCGACCTATGAAGTCATTGACGAGTTGATCAAGCTGGCCCAGGAAATGCGTGAGGCGGTTCGGCGTGGCGAAGACTTGGGACTGAGCGACGACGAATTGGCTTTCTACGACGCGCTGGCGCAAAACGAGAGCGCCGTGCAGGTGATGGGCGTGGATGAACTGAAGGTCATCGCCACGGAATTGGTGCTGAACGTTCGCAAGAGCGTCACCATCGACTGGACGATCCGCGAATCGGCCCGTGCCAAGATTCGGGTGATGGTGCGGCGGATTCTGCGACGCCACGGCTACCCGCCCGATTTGCAGGCGGAGGCGACGAAGCTGGTCCTGGAACAGGCCGAGGCGTTGTGTGCGGAATGGGCGGGGATTGAGTGAAGGATTTGCGGGGGACCCATTAGAAAGGCCGAACCGATGGCCAATCCTGAACACCTTGCACTCGTCATCCAGGGGGCGGCAGCGATTCGCGAATGGCGAAAGAAGAATCGCAACGAGCGACTTGCTCTCGCCGGAGCGAACCTCTGTTGGGCGAACCTTGTCGGCGCTGACCTCAGCGGCGCTGACCTCAGCGGGGCAGATTTTTGCTGCGCGGATTTGAGCGACTCGGATCTCAGCTGGGCAGACCTCCGCAACGCAAACCTCACGGGCGTCATCCTGTGCGAGGCGTACCTGCGTTGGGCGGACCTCAGTGACGCGGATCTCAACAACGCCGATATCAGCGGCTCAGACTTGAGTGGGGCAGACGTTAGCAGCGCGTTTCTCAGAGGAGCAGATGTCAGCTGGGCCGACTTGAGTGGAACGAACCTTCGCGGTGCATACCTGTTCGGCGCGGAATTCAGCGAGGTTGACTTCAGCGGGGCGGACCTCAGCGACACGGATCTCAGCGAGGTGGACCTCAGCGAGGCGGACCTCGGTGGCGCGGATTTGAGCAGCGCGAACCTCAGCAACGCGAATCTTAGCAACGCAAACCTCAGCAGGGCGAACCTCATCGGGGCGGACCTCAGCGGGACGGACCTCAGCGAGGTGGACCTCAGCGAGGCGGACCTCGGTGGCGCGGATTTGAGCAGCGCGAACCTCAGCAACGCGAATCTTAGCAACGCAAACCTCAGCAGGGCGAACCTCATCGGGGCGGACCTTCGCGGGGCGGACCTCCGTGGGGCGGACCTGCGCAGAGTGGACCTCCGCGGGGCGGACCTCAACGGCGCGAACTTGATAGGGGCAAACCTCGGCAAGGTAGACTTCAGCGGGCAGGACCTCCGCGGGCGGGACCTCCGCGAGGTTGGCCTCCGCGGAGCAGACCTCAGCGAGGCCGACCTCCGCGGAGCGGGCCTCAGCTGGGCGGACCTCAGCTGGGCGGACCTCCGCGGGGCGAACCTCCGCGGGGCGGATCTCAACGGGACAAACCTCCGCGGGGCGGACCTCCGCGGGGCGAACCTCCGCAAGACGAGATTGGATGATGCGATCCTTAGTAAGGAAACAAGACTCGATGACAAGCGGCGAATGCACTTTCGTAGCAGGGCGGACCTCAGCGGGGCAAACGTCCGAGACGTGGATTTCAGCGGCGTGGGCCGCGACGACGAAGGTTTTGACGACGAAGGTCTTGACGACGAAGGTCTTGACGACGAAGGTTTTGACGACGAAGGTTTTGACGACGAAGGTCTTGACGGGGCGGCCCTCAGCGGGGCGGATCTCAGCGGGGATGACTTCAGCGGGGCGGACCTCAGTGGGGCCGATCTCAGCGAGGCGGACCTCAGCGGGGCGAACCTCAGCGGGGCGGACCTCAGTGGCGCGGATCTTAGCGGGGCGGATCTCAGCGGGGCAAACCTCAGCGAAACAAACCTCAGCGGGGCGAACCTCAGCCGCGCTAACCTCAGCGGGGCGGATCTGAGCTGGGCGGACGTGAGCGGGGCGAATCTCAGCGGGGCGAACCTCAGCGGGGCGGACCTCAGTGGGGCGGATCTCAGCGAGGGCGATTTCAGCTGGGTGAACCTCAGCGAGGCGAACCTTAGCAGGGCGAACCTCAGCCGTGCAAACCTCAGCCGTGCGAATCTCAGCAGGGCAGACCTCAGCGGGGTGGACCTCAGCGGGGCGGATTTGAGCGCGGCGGACCTTAGTAGGGTGGACCTCAGCGGGGCGGACCTCCGCTGGGATGACTTCAGCGGGGCGGACCTCAGTGGGGCCGATCTCAGCGAGGCGGACATCCGCTGGGCGAATCTCAGCGAGGCGGACCTCAGCGGGGCGAACCTCAGCGGGGCGGACCTCAGTGGCGCGGATCTTAGCGGGGCGGATCTCAGCGGGGCAAACCTCAGCGAAACAAACCTCAGCGGGGCGAACCTCAGCCGCGCTAACCTCAGCGGGGCGGATCTGAGCTGGGCGGACGTGAGCGGGGCGAATCTCAGCGGGGCGAACCTCAGCGGGGCGGACCTCAGTGGGGCGGATCTCAGCGAGGGCGATTTCAGCTGGGTGAACCTCAGCGAGGCGAACCTTAGCAGGGCGAACCTCAGCCGTGCAAACCTCAGCCGTGCGAATCTCAGCAGGGCAGACCTCAGCGGGGTGGACCTCAGCGGGGCGGATTTGAGCGCGGCGGACCTTAGTAGGGTGGACCTCAGCGGCACGGATCTTAGCCGGGCGAACCTCAACTGGGCGAACCTCAACCGGACGAACCTGGCCGACGCGGACCTCAGCGGTGCGGACCTCAGCAAGGCGACGTTGGATGATGCGATCCTAAGTAAGCAAACAAGACTTGATGACAAGTGGCGAACGGGCAAAGTTCGATGGCTGCCTTTCGATACGTGGTAGCGGAGCATCAGGCTTCACTCACAGCCAGATCAGTTCCCAAACGTCCGTGCCGCCATCGTCGAGTTGCGTCCGCCCGTCAGCGGGCCGCTGCCAGGTGCCAGACAACTCGTCAATCGGCTTGCCCACGTGACTCTTGTGGCACCGTTTACTACGCGCGCGAGAAAACAGGCGCGACAAATGTCCGTAGGGCGGGAAAAGAGTCACCAGCGGCATCAGAGTCACCAGGGCATAGACGGCGACTTGTGCGACGGCGGCGCTCACGACTGGGCAGACACGCCAGAATCGGACGGTAAGACTCGGCGTTTCTGTCGCCGTTGCCGCGATTTCGGCGGGTTCGTTCAACCCGACGGGAGCGTCGTCGATGTGGCGTGATCGCTGGCGACCGTTGGTTCCGAACGGTTCCGAGTGGGGACCCCAGTCTCGCACCGGCTGCTGCTGGTTTAGGCCGTAGATCGTGAGGCGGACGGACCGCGCAGAGACACTAATTGCTGCTCGCGGCGAAGTTCATCGCCATCGGCCGCGACGGATCGACGCCACAAAGTTGGCACAACCGCCGTACTTCACCGTCAACCAATTCGTCGGGTGCGTCCATCGCCAGGTACATCGCCAACCGCTCGGTGGCGCGGATTGCGAAGCGGCGAGTTTCGTCGCCTGTTGGCGGCCTGTCGCCGTCCCCGTCGAAGCGGCTGTCGTCTTCCGAGTCTGGCTGCGCGCCGGAATGCTCATCTGCGCCGGCCAGTATCAGGGCGATGGCCGTCTGCGCCCATTCATCATAGTCGGGGTCGGCTCTCATCTGGCATCCGATTTCGCCGGCTTTTGCCTCGGCATCCAGGACGGACGCACGCATCGCCAGCACGTTCGGGTGCCGGTCGTCGGCGTACAGTCGTTCCGCCAACTCGGCGGCATCGCGGAGTTGGCGGGCATCGCGACAGTAAGCCTCATGGCATAGGGAAAGTTGATCGAGTTCGTCGTGTGACATAAAGATCCCTCCAAAGAAGAAAACAGCCGAGAACCGCCGCCTGGATTCCGTTGCCCAGCAAGGCGGAGCAAAACAGATCTGCCTGTCGTATTCTGCCCCGAAGCGAGGCGGAATTTAGAGCGGGGAATTGCAGATCGAAGGGAACCGTGGGCGGAATGCCCGAAAAGTTCAAAACGGGGCCGATTACCGGGTCCAGCCCCAGCTGCACCAGTTACGGGGCCACCGCTGATTTTCACTGAATCTCAGCCTGGTTGCCACCGCTCGCCTGCAATTGCCAAACACGACGTGGCGAAAACTGGACAGCGCACCCAACCATGCTTACGTGACGGTGTCCATTTTCAGAGGACAGGACCTCCGGTGTTTCGAGCCGTGACCAACACCGAGGGGGCGGTGCCGATGGCCGACGGCGATACGCTGACGCTGCTGATTGACCATCAGCAAGAGCGCACGCGACTTGACCAAGCCACGACTACATGTTGTGCGACTTTGGCATCCTTTGTATACTATGGGTGTTGTGAGTCAGTGTTTCTCACCTAGAGAAAGCTGGCGACATCACGCGACGACATAACCAAAGCCGGAGTCGCCGAGCCTGAAAAGGCCACGGTGTCTCCGCTTTCTCATTTCTGGAGGCCCAGAAATGCCAGTCGTCGCAGATCGCCCCCGACTCCTTAACGCGACAGAGATGGCGCAGGAGATTGGAGTCAGGCCCACGACTCTTAAATCATGGGCACGGAAGAAGCTCGTACCGTGCGTCAAGCCCACCCGACGAACACTCAGGTTCGATCCTCAGCAGGTCTTTCTCGCCCTACAGGCTGCTGATCGGGGAGGCCCTGCACAATGATCGCCGGACACACCACTGGCCTGGCCAATTCAAGGCCGGCTGAACGTGAATGCAGGAAAGGGCGTCTGCCGAAACCGACCGAAGGGTCCCAGGAATCGACGGAACCAATCCGGCCACTTACGATTCGTCAGCTAGTCAATCGCTACCCCAAAATGCGAGCACCAAGCATTCACGGACTGCTGCGCGAAGGTGAGACCATGAACGTCATCGCGCCGCCCAAGGTCGGCAAATCGTGGCTCGTGTCTGATCTCGCCTTATGCAAGCCCGCCGGCCGGCGCTGGTTGGGCCAGTTCGACGTGGTATCGGGACCGGTTCTCATCATCGACAACGAGCTTCACGGCGAGACGATTGCGAACCGATTACCAAAGGTTGCCGATGCTCGTGGGATCCCAGCGGCCGAATACCTGGACGCAATCCAAGTCGTTAACCTACGCGGGCGTCTGACCGACATCTTTGGGCTGGGCGACATTTTCGCGCAGTTCAGGCCCGGCGAGCTCACGGGCGGTATCGTCATCCTCGATGCCTTCTACCGTGCCGTGCCCAAGGACACGGACGAAAACGACAACGGCGCTGTGGCAGGATTGTACAACGTGATCGACAACTATGCCCTTGAGCAGGGTTGTTCGTTCGTGTTGATTCACCATGCGAGTAAAGGCAATCAATCGAGCAAGGCCGTTACCGATGTTGGCGCAGGGGCCGGATCGCAGTCTCGCGCCGCCGACACGCATTTGATTTTGCGTCAGCACGTCGAGTCGGGCGCGTACGTGCTGGATGCCGCCGCGAGAAGCTGGCCACCGATCGAGCCCCGAGTGTTACGCTGGGACTTCCCCGTCTGGACGTTGGCTGATGATCTGGACCCCACCGATCTGAAGCCAGACCGACCGCCCCGCCGACGACAAAGACCTGAGCCGAAATCCGAACCGAGCGAACCCGCGCCCGCCGCGTGGACACCGGCGCGGTTTGCCCGTGAGTTCGTGACCGACAAGCCGGAGAGCAAGCACGCGATCATCGCCCGCGCTATGGCTGGCGGGCTGACCGACAATCGCGCGGCTAAGTTGTTCCAGTTGGCTGTCGGCGCCGAACTACTCCACGATTGGCCGACAGCTGATCGGCGAGTGAGGCATTATGCGACTGTCTGCCCGCCGCTCGAAGTCGCAAACAATGACTAGAAAGCCAAGAAGTATATGTGTGTGCGCCCCCCTAGTACCCCCCACGGCGGCAACAGAAGTTGCGCCGTGGGTGCTGCCGGACGCACACACACACATACACGCATCGCTTGTGGTGTGATCGACAGGGCAGAATCAGCACCGGCTGAGAAGTTAGATTCGGCTCGATAACTGGGAGCCAAGGACCTCGCCTCTGCCCGCGTCCGATTTGCTGATTTTCACCACACCGGGTCTGCCTTCCGCTCGCCTACGCCCCCACCGCAGAAACGCCGCCTGGAATGCGGTGCCAAGCAGCGCGGGGCAACACAGATGGTGTCTGTTGTATTCTGACCCGATGCGAGGCGGCTTTTAGAACGGGAATGGCAGATCCCCGAAAAGTTCAAGTCGGGTTCAATAACTCAGGGCCAGGCACCCCGCCGCCGCCTGCCGCGTTTTCGCTGATTTTGACCGCACCGCTGCCCCGCCTACGCACTCAAAGCCCGATTGCGGTTTTGGGGACCCGTCCCAACGTCGAACGCGGCCAGACGCACGCTGGGCGCACGGCAACGCCCCCTGCCCGGCGATACGGACAGGGGGCGACCGTGATTGGCCCGACTAAGCCTTGGCCTTGCGACTCTTTCGGTTTTCGCGGCTTTCGGCCAGTTCGGCGCGGACCTGATCGAGTTCGGCCAGCAGTCGGACCTGCGCGGCCTTGAGTTCGGCCAGTTCGTCGGCGAACAACGCTTGTTGTGACGGCTTTTTCTCACCCTTGGGCTTGCTCGCCTTGGCAGACTTCTCCGCTTTCGGCTTGACGGCCTTGGGGAACTTGCGCTCTCGTACACACTTGGCCAGAAACCTCGCACGTCCCCGCGCCGCCTGCACGGACGCACACGGGAATTCTGTATCATCGGCCGAGGGATACACGGCCCACGATTCGGAAACCGCGTACTCGCTTTCCACCGATGCGGTATTCTGCCAGAGCGTGTACCCTTCGCATTCTTCTGCCGGCCGCCATTTCGGGGCGAACAGATGTTGACGGATGACATATCGGCCCGACCGGACGACGATTTGACTGTGACACATAGCGTAACTCCCTTGCTGAACAGAGATTGCGACCACTTCCGCCACCGGACTATTGCCATTGGGCCAGAAAGAACTTTTGACCGTTGGCGCATGAAAAAAGGGCAGGCAAGCCGTGCTTGCTGCCCTTTGTCCCCGTACCTTCCGGAGCGTCGCCGGCCTTTCCCGGTTGTCCGCAAGCCTCTACACCGCTTAGCTTTGTGTCCTGGAGACTGCCAAGTCAGGACCCCGCGCTCTCGCTCCCTGTTATCCGGACAGGCTCTCCAGCGGGGATCTCTCGCACGTCCAACGGGCCTCAGCGGCTGATCAGACCGCATCATCGGCAACTGCTTATTGCCGGCCGGACTAGGCGAGTTCAAAAGTTCACTGTGAACATTTGATCGGTGGGCGCATGAAAAAGGACGCTCGGCGATGCCGAACGCCCGTTTCCGACCCTTTGGCCCACCGGCCTATCGAATCTACCCCTGCCCCACGTCGCCTTGAAACTCGTCCCAGTTCTGCTGGAATTCCCGCCGCAGCTGGCTAATGCGTCCGGGTGACACGCGGAACCGCTTGGCAGCCTTCTTGGTCGTCTCGCCCGTCCCCAACGTCTCTGCAATGCGGCGCTTGCCTTTGGGCAGACGAGCGAACCACTCGCCGATGTCCAACCGGGCGGCGGCAGTGTCAGCGGGGCCAGCTTCCCGGCTTTCGACCACGACTTCGCGCCACTCGCCGTCCTGTACGTCGAAGCGGTCCAACCGTTCGACGATGAAGCCTTTTTCCCGCTGGGCGTACTCGCTGGACACGTCGCGGTTATTCAGCTTGGCCCCGACTCGGCGGCCCTCCCGAACCTGCCGGATGGCATATTGAGCCAAGGGCGTGGGGTAAATGGCGTTGATGAGACCACGCTCGACCAGCCGCGCGAAGGCAACGAAGGCGTTCGCCACGACTTCTGCAATCAGTTCCTGGCGCCGGCCCGACCGCTCTTTGCGGAAGGCGAACCGCGCTTGATCCTGTAACTGGGGCAACATGGACATGAAGAACTCGTTTTGTTCGGATGTACACTTCATTCACAAACCCTTTCCCGAAGTTCGATGCAATTGACAGAACCACATCCCACGTCGAACTATTGCCATCAACGGGTGGCACGTAAAAGAAGAAAGCCGGCCTTGCCTTGCAACAAGGTCGGCCTTCTGAAAGAGCGAAAGGAATGGAGCAACCTGCTTAGTTTTGCGGACTACCGGTCAAACGGTCACCTTGACCCATTGATCGGTGGGCGCACAAAAAATGGGCGTCCGGCCATGCCGAACGCCCAATTCCGAACCCTAGCCCACAACCACAAACCGCCGCCGGCCGCAATCGAGGACCTCTTGCGCGGCTTCCATGTCCCACGAGCCATCGAACCGAAGCGCCTGCCAACGTAGCAGCCGCGCTACCTGCCCTAAGGTCACTGTCACCGGCTGGAAACCGGGAAGCCCGAACCCATCGAACTGCGATAGATCGAACTTGGATAGATCTGTTTCCGTGCCCGCCAATTCAAACGCACTTCGGAACTCAGCTTTTGTCATATCGTGTCCCCTCATGGCCAAGTAGGTTTACCACCAACCTACTGTTGCCGTTTGCCGGCACGATGTAATCGTGGCCCAGGGCAAAAGAAAAGGGGCGGCCCAGGATAAGCTGGACCGCCCTTTGACGGGACTGCGCCGCTTAGATCGGATCGAACTCGACCCGCATGTTCGCCGGGTCCGAGCAATCCATCCACACATCCCCGCGCCATCCCTGGACGAATACATCCCCGGTCTGAGGATTGTGGCCCCAGATCAGACGCTCGACCCCATCAGGACACCGCACGTAGACCGGCTTTCGATCGGACGGCAGGCGGCCAGACACCGCCGCAAAGAAGTCTGCAACCGACATTAGCTCGCCTTTCCGTCAACCGACAACCAGTTGAGCGCCCAGACAATGAATTCACTGCTGTACCGCGTCGGATAGCCCGGCAGTCTGCGGCAAGCGTCAATCGCGAACAACCGCAACGCCACCGCCGACCGGACCACCGCCGCCAGATCGTTGACACCGCATTCCGACCAGTCGCACCAGTCCGCCGCCATCAGCGAGAGCCGTGACGAGAGCCGAAACCCCGAGCGAAACTCCAGCATGATACACCTCCTTCTTTCGATTAACACCGAACTTGTCCAGGCACCTATTGCCGCCAGCGCCGTTGGTGTAAGTGGAGACTGACCGCGCACGAAAAGGGGGCGGCCCGCGAGTCACCGCAGACCGCCCCCAGAGAAATGAACTGACTACGCCCGCAGCGCGAGATCCACTGCGGCTTGCGTGATTTCCTGCGCCCGCCCGTCCAGAATCGACATCATGCGGTTTTCGGCCCGCTGGCGGTTGCTGCCCTTGTAACGGATCTTGTCCGAATGATCCGCAAACTCGGACACCGCATTGACGGCCGCCCACGCGGTGCCCGCGATTGCGGGATTGCCGTTGCACCGATCAGACTCATAACGCGCCAAGATGTCGTCCAACCATTCCCGACGTTTGGCCCTGACACGATCCAAGTCGTCTTGTGCTCCCCAGTGTTTGGCAGGGGGCAGCGCCCGGATGGCTTCGGCCAACTTGCCCGTGTTGATCGCTTCCGCCGTCACCTTGACGCCAGCGACTTCGCCCCCGACGGCCTTGTCCAACAACTGTTGGAAGAAATCGTCCGGTTTCGACATCGGCTTCTGGCCGAGCAGACGAGCGGTATCGGCGAACTCATCGCACGCGGCGGACGCCAAACCCAACGCCTCTTGAGCCGCCTTGATGTTCTCCCGGATGTTGTTCGTGTGACGCATCGAGATGCCGCCACGGCACCCCGCCAACGCGGCGCGATAGGTGTTTTGGCAAACAACACGCACCGTCGTGGGGAAGCATTTGACCGCCATGCTGCCATCATGCGACGTGCAGAACATGATGTACTTTTCGAGCACATCGCCCCGCGCCACTTCCGCCGAATCGGGGAACTTGGCCAGCAGCCAGACTTGCTCGCCCTGCCCCAGCGCCCCCGCCGTCTCGTACCGCGCCCCCCCCGGACCGACAACCGAATCCAGGAAATCGAAGCATTGCTCGTTCGAGACGATCTCGTAACGCCCGCCCACCGTGCCGAGCACCGCGCCAGTGTCGCCCCGGACAATCCCGTATCGGTCGCAGGGCACATCGACGCCGTTGACGTTGACGAAGCACTGGACCTTGGACAGATTCCATCCGGCCAGATTCGCGAAGTCCAGCGCTTCCGCGCTCGTGGCGGCTTGCGAAATCACAACGCCGAGCCCGTGCCAAGGCGCTTTCAACGTCGAGAACATCGAGGACCGCCCGTTGGCATACGCGATGTTTGCGCACCCATTGTCCGTCGGCGCGTGCTTCTGACTCAGGACCGTTGCACCGCCGCCGTCGTTGCCGAGGCGATAGCCGCCGAGGAGGGACGACACGGGGCGACTCAGAAGACCACCGAGCAGAGTACCTTGATCTAACATGACTACACCCTTTCCAGAGACCGAGAGCAGAAACTGAATTACCACCGGTTGACTATTGCCATAAGAAGGGCGTCTGTAATCGAGATTCTGCGGCTCAGACATGAGACGGCCGCGCAAAAAAAAAAAGAAGCCGGCCAACCCGCAGGCTGACCGGCCCAGAAAGGCACCGCATCAATCAAACATTGGACCACTCATGTTCGGCCATCGACCAGTAACTGTCACCGTCGCCGATAAGCACATGGTCGAGAACCGGGATGTCGAGCAGTTGCCCGCATTCGCGCAGGCGAGACGTTAACGCTACGTCCTTGTCGCTAGGCGTTGGATCGCCCGAGGGATGATTGTGGGCCAGGATCACCGACTTGGCCGCGCACGCGATTGCCGGGCGGAAGACTTCGCGCGGATGAACGACAGTCTGGTCCAGCAGCCCAAGCGAGACGAGTTCGATAGTTTTGATATGATTCTTCGTGTCAAGGGCCAGGCACCAAAAGTGCTCTTTGTCGCGATCCATTTCCCCTTCCGCGTCCAAGATGGCGCGGAACACCGGAGCAACTTCGGTCGAGCCGTTGATTCTCTTTTTCATCGTCGTACACTTCATCGCAGCAACCTTTCCACAGTAGAGAGTCGAAATCACTTCCAATGCCCTACTATTGCCCTCTTGGGTCCCCCCTAAACGACGATGGGCGGATAGGCTGAAGCCTACCCGCCCCCAAGGGGTTTACTTATCACAGATGCAGCGACTTGACTTGCCGCAGCAGATCGGCCTGCAACTCGCAAGACGAATCCAGCACGTCGATATCCCAGTCGTCCCCCAGCTTGGCCCGCTCTTCGAGATACGCCTTGCTGCGCCGATTGCACGGCTCAGCAAGAACCGTAACCACCTGCTGACGAATCGGGTGGATCGCTTCGTGTGACTTCGCCCGCAGCGTATATCGGACGCCGTCGATACTGACGGGCTTGCCGTCGTGTTCTAGCCAATGCTTGTAGTAGACTGCGCTTTTTGCCATTTCGCCACCGCCCTTTCCAGAAGAAGAAGAGAATCGAGCCAACGCAGGACTGTTGCCCGCAGGCACGCGGCTGTAATCCATCCTCACCGGAAAGCAAGCG
>ERZ795059.3871-NODE-3871-length-14302-cov-6.931354_pt1 | contig 14302 bp, 7 predicted proteins | sample MGYA00375143_ERZ795059 | MGnify/ENA primary metagenome ERZ795059 (study PRJEB30188, sample SAMN05720168) | activated sludge metagenome | isolation source: Anaerobic digester | place: USA | collected 2015-01-07 ... | reverse complement strand
AAATTTTTTAGCTAAAATTATTCTTTAACAAAGAAAATGTAAACCTTATTTTTATCATAAACCTTAGTAGAAAAATATTAACCTGTTGAAAAAACCTTATTTTCTCCTTCCCAAGTTGCACTTGGGAAGGAAGCTTTCTTTAAAGTTTTACTTTCAAATTATTCTAATATTGGAAAACCAAGCGAATTCCTTTTATGCTTGTTAATTGATGTTCTAATAGAAGTAAAGTAAAACTTTTGTGAAAATACCCTTCCCAAGTTAAACTTGGGAAGGAGAAAAATAGCAGATATTCCAAATCTGGAAGATATGGAATATCTATACTTTTTTCTTTCTCTTTTGTACCTTGAAATGGAATTTTTTAAATTTTTGCAATTAAATTTTTGTTAATTTTATAATTATTAAAAATTCAAAAAAATATTTAATTTTTAAGGAGAATTTATGTCTTTTTCAACAAAAAAATCAATTCAAGTATTTGCAATTATATTACTGTTATCATTATCTTTTGTTTCTTGCAGCAAAGAAAGTCAAGATGAAAAAGTAGAAATAGCGGAACAGGTAGAAACCTTGCTCGATGATGAGAATTTAAAATATCTTGAAAGTTCCGTGGATTTTATGGAATTCGCAACTTTGCTAAAGAAGTTAGAAGCTCCGGCAGTCGATTGCATAGGAAATCCTGAGCAATATGATAAATCAGACAACAGAACAAAGATGCTTATACGCTTCGGAATGTTATGTACCGATATGGCATATTTGAAAATAGTAAATGGTGTTACTCAAACTCCTGAATACGACAAGCAATTTCAAAGATATGTGGCAGATTTGAATTTATCTTCTATTGTAAAAAATTATTTTGAAGAGTATAAAGATGCTTTTACAATTAGAGAAGTAAATGATGATTTGTTTAACGATTTGAAAAAGAAATTCAAAGCAGATAGAATACAAGTCATTCAAAAGGCAAAAAATTCAAATGAAGACTTTCTTGTATATTTTGCTATCGGGTATATGACTGAAGCATATTATATTTTAAATTGTTTTCAGGATTCAGACAAAAAACAACAAGTAATGACAAAATTTATTGAGTATCTTAATGCAAATGGTGTCCCACTTCAACATCTTTTAAAAAACATCTGGGATAAACTTGGCGATAAACCAATTCACAAAGAATATAAAGAGTATTTATCGAAAATTAAGCCAGCTTTTGTCATATTTAAGCAAAAATTAAATAACAACATCCCATTTACTGAAGAAGAGCTAAAATCATTCAGCAAAAATATTTCCAGTTTAAGAAATGAAATATTGAATTGATTAAATGAACGTTATGAGAAAAAGCCAGATGTTCAAAACTTGAAGAAAAGGAACTCTGGCTTTTAACTTTCGCAGATTTAGGAAATTTTATGAAAGTTTTAAATCTAAACTCAAAACTCTTGACCCCTCGTAGTTTGCTATTTCGTATGCTTGTCATTTTGAACCCCCTGATAAAGTAAGACCTTTATTTAAATGGGAGATGACATCACTAAAAGTCTCATTCTGAAGCAGTGTTTTTCAGTCATACTATCAGCAATCTGATAGCAAGACAAGACATAAGTCATGCTATCAACTTGTTGATAGTATGACTGAGAAAAGATGTCATTGGTAACGAAGTGAGAAATCTCACAAGTCATTGCTACCACAGAGTTTGAGATTCCTCACTTCGTATCGGAATGACACCTTTTCTTTATGATTTCTAAAACTTATATCATTTCCTATTAAATTAAGCATTTGAATTTTTATGGAATTCGAAATGTCAACTTTTAGAACTCACTTAATTTTTTAAATTTTATTCATCACATCAACAATAATACTGAATAATTCATTTTGTTCAATCGGTTTTGAAATGAAGGCATCGCAACCTGCTTCGAGAGCTGCCTGTTTTTCATCTTGGTGCGAATAAGCAGTCTGAGCGATTATAGGTAAATTAGGATTTGCCTCCTTTATCATTTTTGTAGCTTCAAAACCGCTTAAAAGAGGCATTTTTAAATCCATAAGAATTAAATCGAATTTATCTTCTTTAACTTTATTAACTGCATCAAAACCGTTTTTTACCCAGGTAATACGGACATTCTCTTTTTTCAATAATTGCTTAAAATAAAGATAATTTGTATCTTCATCTTCAACTACAAGCACATTCATTTCTGGAAGTATAATTTTTTCTTTTTTTTCAGTAATATTTTTTTGCATTATGTTTCCTCCTTTAACATAACTAAGTGGAATACTAAGAATAAATATTGAACCAACATTTAATTCAGAAACAACAGATAAATTGAATCCTAAGAGATTCGCAGTTTCTTTACAAATAGATAAGCCGAGCCCGGTTCCTCCAAATTTTTCATTTGAAAATGCTTCATATTGCCAAAATCTTTCAAAAACTTTATCCAGATACTCATCCTTTATTCCAATCCCAGTATCTCTTATTGAAAATTTAAAGTTATCATCTTCAATAAAGCAAGCAAATTCAATTTCACCTTTTTCGGTAAATTTAGTCGCATTGTTTAATAAATTAATAATTATTTGATAAAGTTTGTCTTTGTCTGTTATTAAGTATAATTTTGAATAATCATCTGGCAGATTTGAAATATAATTAATTCCTTTTTTTTGGATTGAGTCATAATAAAGAGAATTAATATAATGGAACATTTCAGATAAAGAAAAATTTGAAATATTAACTTTAGCAATACCGCTATCAAGACGAGATATTTCCAATACGTCACTGACAATAGCCAATAGTCTTTTAGAAGAATTAATTATTAAATCAATATACTCATATCTTTCTTCATCAATTAATTCATCAAAATCACGAAGCAAACTAGAAAATCCCATAATGCCATTTAAAGGAGTTCTAATTTCATGAGACATATTTTGCAGGAAAGAAGTTTTTAATTTATCGCTTTGCTCAGCTTTATTTTTTGCGATTAATAACTCATTCTCCATTTTAATTCTTTTAGAAAAATCAATACCAACTCCCATTAAGAAAGTTTCTTGATTTGTGTCAAAACGTTGTCCGGTAATATGGTATGAACAAATTTCGCCGTCATATCGTATAAGTTTGAGAATACCTTGAGCAGAACCTTTTTCATAAGCAACTTTTATTGCATCTATTAAAAGTTGTTTATCGGAATCATCAATTGAATCAAAAATATTGTGAGTTCTTATTGAATCTGGATTTAAGCCGAGGAATATTTCTTTATTTTTATTCCAGCGGACAATTTGCAAATTTGAATCGAACATAAAGAAAAGTCCGGGCAAGCTTTCAATCAGTTTGTCGGAAAAATACTTCTCATTCCTTAACACTTCATCATATTTTTCCATTTGAGTAATGAAGCGAGCTTGCTGAACGTTTTGATAAGCAATATTAGACAATTGATTTGCTAAAGTAAAAAGAGCTTGAGCAACTTTCTCAAATTTTCCTCTTGACATTGAAGGCACTTTGCGAAAAGCTTCTAAGAAAACATCTTTATCAAAATTGATTTCTTCAGCATATTTTATCATATTTTCATCGGTTTGAGTTTCATCTCGAACCTGCCCAATCAGCCAGTTAGCAATGTGTTTTCCACCGACTGAAATTCCAGCACCGGCATCCCAGAGACCACCACTAAAGCATGGCTGTATTCTCGGACCATCTAAAGATACTTTACCCATTTCTGCATCAGATTTATAACAATTTATAAGTCCTTTTTCGGATTTTCTAATAATATCCTTGCATAAAATACAGAAATTACTCGGCTTTGTGATTGGAATTCCATCAGGATAAGTGATTATAGAAGCTACGCCGGTAGCATTTGCAAAATCATCTTGTATTTTTTGTATTTCGTCTATATTAAATAAATCTTCAAATGTAATGCTGGTGCTGTCATTTATTGGTTGAGTTAAAGCAATAATCCTTTTTTCAAGTGCTTCTTCAGCTCGCTTTTGTTTTGTAATATCAATTACAGTCGATACCATTGAATCCTGTTCTATCAAAGGAATATTTGCTATATTAATAAATTTATTTTCACCGTTTTGTGTTATTATTTTTAAATTTTCCCAATGCATCTTGTTTTCATCTAAGGATTTCATATCAATGTTTATTCTTGTTCTAATTTCGCTCCTGTATTTTTCATCTGGAATAGTATTCAAAAAGAGTTTATCTATGTCATATAAAACTTCTTTATCCCAGCCATTGATTTCTTCAAATTTATGATTGAAATATAGAACCTGATTATCACTAATAGAATTTATAGCAATTCCAATTGGTAAGTTGTCTAAAATTTTTTGAATAAATTCGTTTTTTTGTTTGAGTTCTTCTTCATCCTTTTTTTGTTGGGTAATGTCGGTTGAAATACCGCAGAGTGCAATCGGATTATTATTCAAATCAAAAATCGTTGATACTCTACAGTCTAAAATAAATTCTTCACCTTGTTTATTATAATTGACAACTTCACCTCTCCAATGCCCATATTTCAGAGTATTTTCTAATATTTCATTTTGCGAAGCTCCTTTTTGAATGTCCTCACCATACATATTAACAGATGAGCCAATAATTTCTTCTTTTGTATAGCCGAGTAGCTCAAGTTCAGCATTATTAACATCAATAATGGTCCCATTTAAATCTGTTATAGTAACCTTATCCTGTATTTGATTAAGGACTAATGATTTAAGATAAATTTGTTCTTCAGTTTTTTTCTTTTCGGTAATATCTCTAATAACAAAGACCATTCCAACAGGTTGATTATTAACATCAAGAATTATATCACCGTTAACTTCACAAATTATCTCAATTCCATCATCAAATCTGAGCTTGTATTCTTTTATACCCAGCTGTTTTTCAAACATTTTTAAAGTATTTTCTTTTGCTCTTTCTCTGTCTTCTTCTGCTATGAAATTTAAAAAATTATTTCCATAAACTTTTTCTATTGATAACATATTGAATAATGGGAAAGAAGTTTCATTAACAAAAGTAATATGGCCATTAATATCAGTTCTAATGATAATGTCCGGAACAGTCATTAAGAGTTTTCTGTGCAATTCTTCGCTGTCCCTTAATGCTTCTTCAATTTGTTTTCTTTGATGAGTTTCTAAGCATAAAGAAATGAATGAAGCAAGAGTTAAGGATAACTGAATTTCATCGGGTAACCATTTTCTATGCTGCCCGGTATTTTCAAAACATAAAATAGCAGCAAGACGTCCTTGCGTCCAAACCGGAGAATCAAGCAATGATTTGGTATCTTTTTCAATAAAATATGATGAAGAGATTTGATTAGTTATCGGGTCTTCATAAACGTTTTCGACAGCAATAATTCTTCCGGATTTATGTTCTTCAACATAATTTGGAAATTCATTAGTAAACAATTTTAAACCTTTGCTAAACGAGTCTTTTGATTTCTCATAAAGAGTTTTACAATACATTTCTGTATAATTTTGATTATAAATCCAGATACCTACTCTTTCAGTATCTAACATAACAGAAGCTGCTTTAACGATTTTCCTTAAATTATCACTAAATTTTCCAGATACAAATTCTCCGTCTTTAATAAGTTCTGAAATATATTTGTTATATTTTTGCTGTCTTATGCTATCTTCTTTTATTTTTACTTCGGCAATTTTTCGTTCAGTAATATCTCTCATTATACCAAGAACTAATATTGATTCCTTATCTTCAAGAACAACGGTGCTAACTTCAAGAGCTTTCTTTTCATTATTTTTATTTACAATTTCAATTTCATATAAATTACTTAGTTCCTGATGAGAATATCTTGCTTCGTATCTCTTTCTCATTAATTCTTTACTGCTTTCAGTTAGCAATACATTGAAATCAAAATCTTCAGAAAGCAATTCCTCACGGGTATATCCGGTAATTTCGCAGAATTTTTCATTTACAAATTCATATTTTTTGTCTCTTATTAAGTAAATACCATCAAAAGCATTTTCAACCAAGCCTCTGAATCGGGCTTCATTTGTTTTTATTTTTTCAATAAACTTTCTTTGTTCAGTAATATCTTTAATAATAGCACCAACTCCTATTTTCCCTTTAGATAGTTTTATTGGAAATTTAGTAACTTCAAAGATTTGATTACCGACTTGTTCTTCTACAAAATAAGTTTTTCCGGACAATAGAGCTTTTCTGTCACTTTCTTTACAGTTATCAGCATATTCTTTTGGCATTAGCTGATAATCTGTTTTATTCAGAATATCCTTTCGATCTTTATTTACAAAATTACAGTAAGCATCATTAACAACAATATACCGGAGGGCATCATCTTTAACAAAAATAATATCAGAATGAGTATTAATAAATCTGTTATATCTTTCTTCACTTTCACGAACTAATTCTTCTGCTTTCTTTCTTACTGTAATATCATGAATAACTGAATAAAGCAATGGCTTTTCGTTTATGGTTATTGGGCCGCTATAAACTTCTACATCTCTAAAAGTTCCATCAGCAATCAAATGTTTAAAAATAAAACAATTTCTTTTTTCCTGCTGAGCCAAATTCATTTCCTTTTGAACATCATTTTCGCTTAATATATTAATTTCAGAAATTTTCTTTTGTAAAAGTTCTTCTCTACTCCATCTGTAAAATTTAACTGCAGCTGGATTAACTTCAATAATTTCTCCATTTTTGGGGTCAATAATCATCATTACAGCATGATTATTTTCGAATAAGCTGCGGTATCTTTCTTCGCTTTCTTTTATTGTCTGTTCAGCAAGTTTTTGTTCAGTAATATCAGTGAATGTAACAGCAAAGTAACCTTTTTGGGGACAAAATGCTTTAATATTGTAAAATTTATTTAACTCTTTTGAATAATCATAAAAATTTACTGATTTTCCAGTAAGAGCTACGTCGCCATAAGTTTTTATCCAGTTTTCTTCTGTTTTCGGTAAAACTTCTAAAACTCGTTTCCCAATCACTTCTTCTCTTTTTAAGCCGGTTAATTCTTCAAAAACTGAATTTATTTCTATAAACCTGTAATCAACTGGTTCATTATTTTCGTCTAAAATTATTTCGTGCAGCGCAAATGCTTCGTTCATATTTTCAAATAGAGTCCTATACTTTTTCTCGCTTTCTTTTAAATCAATTTCATTTTCTTTAAGTTTAGTAATATCACGGGCAACAGCAAAAATAACTTTTTCTTCCGGATAAGGATAGATGTTCCATGAGAGCCATTTAAAAGTTCCATCTTTACATAAAAATCTGATTCTATAATTTAACAAATCAATTTCATCAATGGTTCTTCCATAAATATCATCTGCGTGAATAAACTCTTTGTATGGCTTTGAAAGAAGTGTTTGCAAATCCCAGCCGAGAGTTTTCTCCCATGCCGGATTAAGATGAGTAAAGTATCCATCGTAATTAGCAGTGCAAAGCATATCAACGCTGTAGTTAAAAACTCTATCGCTTGCTTTGAGCTTTTCTTTAAGTATTATTTCTTCTGTAATATCGCTTGCAAATCCAAGAATCGTGTTATCAGTTATTTTTACAGCTCTTACTGACCAATTCCTAACTGAACCGTCTTTTAATTTAAAACGGAAATTACCGAAAGCTTCGCCTTTTTCTATTATAGTTTGAAAGTGATTTAATCCAATTTGTAAATCTTCTTCATATACTATTTCCCGTAAATTCAATTTTGAAAGCTCTTCCTGAGAATAACCAGACATTATTGTTGCTGATCTATTAACATTTACAAAATTTCCCTGATTGTCAGTTATAAAAACACCATCGGGAGCATTATCAATATAACTCCTAAATCGTTTTTCACTTTCTGTTAAATCTTTTCTTGCCTTGTGGCTATCTGATACATCAGAGAAAACAATTACTACTCCTTTGATATTACCAAAAAAGTCTTTTATTGGTGCAGCGCCATCGGAAATGTTGTATTCTTTGCCATCTTTAGAAACTAATATTGTATGATTGGATAGTCCAACAATTTTCCCTGATGCAAGAACTTGATTAACAGGACATTGTATATCTTCTTTTGTTGTTTCGTCATAAATTTTAAAATAGTTGCAAAATTTATTTCCCTTTGCTTCTTCAATTTTATAACCCAAAATCTTTTCTGCTGCCGGATTCATCATTACTACGTTTCCGTTTTCATCAGTTGAAACTACGGCATCTGAGATTGAATGTAAAGTAATAGATAAATTTTCCTCACTTTGAAGGATTCGGTTATTTATTATTTCTTCATTTAATTGGTTTCTGATTAATATTCCAAGTAAAACAGTTGCGATTGGATAGATTATTAAAACTGGTAAACTTATGTTCTCTAAAACTTCAATAGCTTTTTCATAAGGCATTAAAAGCATCAGTGCCAGCATAACAATATGGACGATAATACCAATTAAATATAATTCCCAGTTTTTTATCTTAACAAGTGGTGTTTTGCGAAAATGGCGCCAAGCCAAACCGATTAGTCCAGATGCTAAGATTACAGATACTCCCGTTACTGCTGCTGTTCCGCTAAGCACTATTCTATATGAAATAGCAATAATCATTGTTATTATAGTCGGAATTGCACCAAAGAACAAACCACTAATACAAAGCAAAACAGAACGTGTATCGAAAATAATTCCTTTTTCCAAAGTCCAGGGTGTTGCCATTAATGCAATACATACGATACCCATTAAAGCACCAACAAGTATTTTGCCTAATATTGCTGTTTCAAACTGCCATTTTCTTAATGTAATATTAAAAATAAAAGCGATTGCAAGCAGTAAAGCCGCGTTATGCAATAAATCCAAATAAATACTATTATTCATTTTATTTAATTAATAATAAATTATACTCTAAAAGCAAATATAGATTTATTTAAAAAAAAAAGCAAGTATTATTTTTTTTTATATGAAAAAGTTTAAATAAGATTGGAGTCGGCTATCGGCTGTCGGCAATTAACTATTGGTTATTAGTTTTTTATAACCAATAATAATTAAACACCTGTTTTCAGCATTGGGACACCCTAAAAGTATTTTTCTATAATTTTGTATAGCTCAGCTTACTTTTCATCCATTTGCAATATTTTTTAATTAATCTATTAGTTTCAGGAATCGTATAAGTCAATTCAAACATATTGTATGTTAACTCCACTGCATTTACTATTGATATATCTAACTTTTCTTCATTAAAACACGCTCTAATTCTATATTTGTTATATATCCTATCAAGCCATCCCAACAGGAATCAGCTTCATATTTGTTATAATCAATTTCAATATTTACTTTTCCATTAATCTTTAAATATTTATTATATCCTCTGTTATTAATCGTTAGATTGCCTGATTTAATTTGTTTTTCTAATCGTTTCAATCCTTTTGCCAATTATAGATATCTTTTTTTGCCATAGCTGGCGAATATGAAACTATTAGCTTTTCATTTGCATTCTTTTCTATTACTATTGGCTTTTCTGTTGATGGATTGTGAGATAGTATTTTTTGCTTGATTTCAGTCCTCTCATTCTTTATTCGACCACCAAGAATATATTTATAACCCATCTCACGAAGTGATTGCGTATTCTTGCTTGATAGCAAACCACTGTCGGCTAACAATATCGGTTTGTCAAGATTGAACTTTTTTCTTATCCCCTCAATATATGGTATCAAGGTATGTCTTTCACTTAACTTCCCCTTATAAATCTGATAACCTATTGCATACCCACCCAAACCTACCAATAGACTTAGATAAATCTGTGGATTAGTATGTTTACCATCTTTTCTAAAACCAGACATTCGTAAATCGTCTTCATCGCTCGCTTCAAAATAAAGCGAAAAAAGCATATTTATTTGAATCAACAAGAAAAGGTAGCAAATCGTTTTTGATAGCTTCCTGGGTTTCTTCATTTACTAAAGAATTGGAAACATTCAGATTCATTTCCTTTGCTAAAAGGACAGAATCTTCGCAATAAATTTTTAACTTGTTGTAAGACAGTGGTCTGATTATTAAGCGTCTTGTTTCTATCATAGCACTATTTATAATCTGTATTATAAACTCTTGCTAATTGTCCACAGGCAGCGAAAATATTTGCACCGGCAGAATTGCGTATATTTACAATAACGTTTAATTTCCTTAACTTTTCAGCAAAATCCAAAATCTTTTCCGGACTTGCTGCTTTTAAAACAAAATCACTACCTTTAGATTGGATAAATGAAATATCATTAAAGGGAATCAGATTGACTTTAGAATTTACAGTTTTGGTGATTTTAGCAAGTCGCTTAATGTCTTCACTCGTATCATTAAAACCTTCAAACAAAATATATTCGTAAGTTACCGGAACTGAAATAGAATTATAGTAATACTCAACTGCTCCGATTAAATCATTAATATTATACTTTTTAGCAATAGGAATAATCTTTTCTCTTTTGAAATCATTAGTAGCGTGAAGAGAAATAGCAAGTTTTATCCTTATATTTTCATCAGCAAGCTTCTTTATTTCAGGAACTAATCCTACGGTCGAAAGAGTAATTTTTGTTCTGGAAATATTTATTTTATTTAAAAAAATGTTTATTGCTTTTAAAACGTTTTGAAAATTTAAAAGTGGCTCTCCCATACCCATAAACACAATATTAGAAATGTCTTTGTCGCTAATTCTTTCAGTCATTAAGAATTGGTCAATAATTTCAGCAACATCTAAATTTCTCATAAAATCAATTTTCCCTGAGGCGCAGAATTTACAAGCTACAGGGCAACCAACCTGAGTAGAAACACAAATTGTATTGCGATTCTCCGACGGTATTAGAACAGATTCAATTTTCTGTCCATCAGTTAACTCAAATAAATATTTCGTGGTTTCATCTTCATTATCAACAATACATTCTTTTTTCTCAACTAATTTTAAGGAATCTAAATCAAAATTATTTTGAATTTTTTCTCTTAATATTTTTGGAAAATTTGAAATCTGAGAAAAATCACTAATCCTTTGATTATAAATAGCATTTTCGAGTTGCTCTACTCTATATTTCTTTTCATATATGCTAATAAAGTAATCTTCTATTTGATTTTTTGAAAAATTTTTAATATTCTGTTTGCAATTCATAAAAAATTCAATTAAGTTTAATTTTATAAAATTTAAAATTAATGAAAAATTGGATATGAAAATAAAAATATCTATACGATTGACACTTTGGTATATGACTGCTTCAACGATTATTATGTTTTCTGTATCGGCGGCAATGTATTGGCTCTACGAAAAGCAAAGCTTAACGGCAATTGATAACGATTTAGCTGAATATGCAAAATTTTTAGTTTCCGATTTAAAAAAAGAAAGCGCCGACCTTGATGAACTTTTCTACGAATTGCTTGAAAAAGAAGAAATTCCTTTATCTGTTCTTAAGTCTCATAAATTCTTTTTAACTTCTAACGATTCAATTATTTTTGAAGAAAATTCAATTAAAGACATTAGAAATATTTTAATAATTTACAACCAAAGAGAATCTTTCGGAAAAAAATTTTTTACTATTAAATATAAAGACGTTGATTACAGATTATACTCTGCACCAATCCAATTAAACGACGGTTACAACTACAAACTGATTGTAATTACTTCACTTGACAAATTTAATGAATCATTAATCCAGCTTTTTATTTCAATTGCAGTTTTTGTTCCAATTGCAATCCTGATTTCCGGAATAATTGGTTTTGTAATCGCAAGGAAGGCATTTGAACCAGTAATACGGCTGACAGATACAGCCGCTTCAATCAGATATAACAAACTTAACAAAAGAGTGCCAATCAATAATTCTAATGATGAACTAAATAAGCTTGCACTGACATTTAATGATATGATTGACAGATTGGAAAAAGCGTTTAAAAGTCAGCAGCGATTTATTGCAGATGCTTCACACGATATTCGAACTCCTATTACTGTCGTTCTGCTCGAATTAGAATTGCTATTGCAGAATGATTTGCCAATTGAAATCGAACTGACAATCAATAAATGCATCAATGAGCTGCAAAATCTAAACAAACTCACACAGGATTTGCTTATTTTAACCCGCTACGATTCTAAAATGCTTATTCCAAAGCCCCACTTTTTCAAATATGATGAGTTGATTTATGAATGTATTGATTCAGTGGACAGTTTAGCAAAAAATAAAAATATTGTTATTAAATTTCAAATTGATGGTTCGACAGAAGTATCTGCGGACAGGGCTTTGATTAAAAGAGCTATTTTAAATTTACTTGATAATGCAATAAAATTCTCGAAAGAAGACAATGTTATTTCTATAAAATTATACGAATTTAAAAACGATGTAATGTTCAGAATCTACAATGAAAGTGATTCTATAGATAAAGACAAACTACAGGATTTATTCAGGCGTTTCCATAGGGCAGATTTATCAAGGTCTGGTTCCGGCTTTGGTTTGGGACTTTCAATAGTTCAGGCTATTATTGAATCCCATGAATCCAAAATTTCTGTCGATGCTATGGAAAACGGTGGCATTACTTTTACTTTCGGACTAAGAAAATACAAATCAAGATAGTGATTAGTGTCAGTTGTCGGCAATCGGCTGTCAGCTTTTGGTTTATGGTTATCGGTTTATAGTTTTTGGTTTATGGTTATCGGTTTATGGCAATTAGTCATTAGGCATTAGTCATTAGTATTATTACAAATAACCAAAAAGTAAGATGGATTCTGGCATACGCCAGAATGACAAGTAAAGATGTCATTTCGAGCGTAGCGAGAAATCTCAAAAGTCATTATTACCACCTAAACTTTCGCAAAGTTCAAGAACTTTATGAAAATAAGAAAAGTCATACTATTATCTTGCCGATAGTATGAATGAGAATTGTATGTCAATTAGGGAGCTATTAAAATTCTTAAAAAAAATAATTTTATAATGTTTTCTCTTGCATTTTTCAAAAAAATTTCTTAATATAATAACAGATTATTTTACATAATAAATTTTTAAAAACGGCAGAAAATCTATAGCTTAATAACATTTGAAATATACTTTCATTCAAATATAGATTGAATGGGATTTTTAATTTATTCTTATTAACAATATGAGGTTTAAACTATGAAAAAATATTTCTGTTTATTTTATTTTTTCTATGCTTATCTGCTCTTTTAAACTCACAGGAATTCGGTAATTGGAAAAAAGAAAACTGGAAGCAAATCTTTTATGTTAGAGAATACTTCGATAAAGATACACTAATTGGGATTGATACTATAAAACAATATTTAACAGCAACAAAATTAGAATGTGTGGACTCATTAAACTGTGCATTATTTTGCTGTATTGGTAAAGGTGCTTTTATTTTTAAAACTACTGATGGTGGTTTAAACTGGCGAATTGTTTTAGATAATGGAATTGTAAATAAATATGATAACGTTCTTGCATATTCATTTCCATCTCCAGATTTTATTATAATTTCTTCTGTAAATGATGATATTCAAAGAACAATTGATGGTGGTTTAACTTGGGATACTCTGAGAACGAATTTGAATTGTTTATTAGGTCCATTTGATTTTAACAAGAATGGATTTGGAATTTCCCATGCCTATTTGTTTGAACAAGATTCTTTTGTTTTAATTCAATCAACTGACTTTGGCTCTACTTGGTCAATACTAGAGAATCAGCCAAATTTTGATGTTAAAATTGACCCTAAAATACTTTCAGATTCAGTATTAACTTGTATATCATATAATTTAGATTCAATGTTTTATTATTTTTGTCGTTCAGATGATAAAGGTAAGACATGGAATCATTTTCCGATATTTATAATAAAAAACCGGGAAAGCCCGCAAACATACTTTTTCATTAATAATGATGTTGGTTGGTTTACATTATTTCGACCAGATTCATTATACCCTCATATCGGAGAAAATACTATTTTAAAAACTACAGATGGTGGGAAAACTTGGCTAAAAAAGTTAGATAAACGTTTTGACCCACCTTTTCCATTATTAAATATTGAATTTGCAGATTTATCAAAAGGAATGTGCACAAGTAGAAGTAATTTATTAGTTTATACTACAGATGGCGGAGAAACCTGGGTGCAGGATTCATCGTTTATATTGGACGATATTAGCGATATAGTAACATATTTAACCTTTCCTACGCCAAGAAAATTTATGATAAGCACTTTTGATGGTAAAGTTTTTAAATATGATGAAGATGGTTTTTCTAGCATAAATGAAGAATTAGAACAAATAAACTCTTCACAGGTTTTTCCAAATCCTGCATCAAGCAAATTTGAATATAAATTTAATTTGAATTATCCGCAGTCATTCAAAATCGAAATTTTCGATATATTGGGCAATTCTGCGTTACCAGCAATAAATTGTTTTTCAGAAGCA
>ERZ795059.3856-NODE-3856-length-14348-cov-13.812286_pt1 | contig 14348 bp, 11 predicted proteins | sample MGYA00375143_ERZ795059 | MGnify/ENA primary metagenome ERZ795059 (study PRJEB30188, sample SAMN05720168) | activated sludge metagenome | isolation source: Anaerobic digester | place: USA | collected 2015-01-07 ... | reverse complement strand
ATTCCTCATCGAGGCCCACACTGGTATTGGCCCACCGCCATTCGTTGGTCTGCCCTCCAAGCATTGCAGCCGCAAAAACAAACAAAGCCAAAATAATAAACCAACGCATTGGTTCCTCCCCTGAGTGCTCTGTCGCGCCGGACAAACTCAAAAGAAGCTCAATCCGCACCGGCAGTGCTCTTCTTTTTGTATCCCAAGCTATCATTTCCAGTGCTTGTTGTCAAGTATTTTCTTGAACGATCTACTTAGATTGTATCCTCATTTGTTACTGGATGATTGCCCAGATTCACATCCATCGCCAAATACACCTCACCCATGCCGCCTTTTCCAATCAGGCTTCGAATCTCATTTCCCGCAAGCGGGTGCCAGGTATCAGGCTCATTTGCCACACTCCCGGCAATAGTTTTGCTGCTTCTTCCGGAAGTGACAAATCCGTCGAGAATTATCCCGCATTCCCTTCCGGAGAGCTTTGCCGCTGTAGAGGGTTTAAGGAAGAATGTATCGCCGAATGCCGATGCAATCAGTTTGGCAACATATTCTGCAGTAGTATCTCGCCTCTGCTTTCTCTGCTTTATCTGTAGTTACTGGATCGATCCACCCATCAGACCCCGCCGTTCATTTATGTCATAAAAGCCCTTTTGAAAAGGAATAAGAGATGACAGTGGGATAGGGCTTTTATAACTCAAATGTACTGGTTCCTCAGTAGTATCACTTTCCAAAGTGATTCCGTGTGCCACATCCCGCTGAAGTCGAAGTCCAGCCGGCCCCAAAGCTATCGTCTTTTACCTCGGGCAGCGGAAAACCAAATCATCGGGACTTGTGTTTGGCTTTGCCAGGCCGTTTGTACTCCTAAAGATACTTCTTCCGTAGGGGTTTACCACGGGAACAGAATACTCACTCCGATCGTTTCCGGATCTGGCAGATACAAGCCAAAATCCACTGCCTTCACTTTGCGTTGAGATTTGATGATGGAACGCTCGATGATATACCAGGTGAGCAGGGTTCCGGCACCGATGCCTGCGACCAGTGTATAATCGTCGTAAGTCTGGAAGTCCTGCTTATGCATCAGCATGTCGGTGGTATTGGTGGCGTCCTTGTATTTCTGGTAGCTGCGGTCCGCCATGTAATAGGTGAAACCTCCGGCCCCGGCACACACAAGGCTGCCGTATCCGCTGATCTTGGACAGGGAATTGTGGATATTTGGCTTCGGCAGCATATAGAAGGTGAGGGAATTCACCGTGCCTTCCTGCTGCCGCAATTTGATGCCCATGTCGCCAGCCGCGATATTGATGTTATTGCGTAGAGTGCGAATCATGTCCAGGTAGGAGATGCGGTATTCGTATTTGTTTACGCCCACGGAGTAACCATCGAAGGATTGGACGCCCTGCATTTTGTCGAATATCGAATCCAGACGCTCCTGCTCCCTGAGAGATAGTTCACCGATGAAGGTTACGGTATAAAGCTCTTCGCGAGTATTGATCCTTGCGATAGCGGCTGCGGTGGCTTTGGTGGCTGCACTGGCTGCGGCTTTTTCGTTGTCCTCACGGTCGCTTCCGGTTTCTGATACAATGGCATTGATCTGGCCGGTGCGTACGCTGATCACTTTTAGCTCGCATACATAACGCTTGTCGCTATAGCTGGCACTTTTATCCGTGATCTGAAACCATATCACCTTGTCCGCCATGTTCTTCTTGCCATATTCGATAGAGGCGGCAGCGATGTCCAGATCCCGCTTTTCCCGCAGTTCCTTCAAGGCCAGTTCCACGTAGTATTTGTCGATCACGCTGATCTCATTCTCGATGAGGTAGGAATTGATGGCGTTGAAAGCCGCGTTGAGCACGGTGTCGGTGCGTTCGGCCTTGTAGATCGTGGGATCCGGGATCACCATGACCACGATCTTGCTGCGCTTGGGGGACTGGCAGTAGGCGGAGCAGACACAGAGCAAGGCTAAAAGTATCAGTATGGCAATCTTGAGAGCACTCATGTTATCTCCTTTATCAACCAGAGAGGTGATTATTGTTCATCATTAATAAACTCCCGACATTAACACCATTTACTAATGTTTCCCAATCAGGATGGAGCATAACAACCATTTTCAAGACCAATGCCTTGATCCCCTGGGCAATCCTGAGTGAATCACGGGCTTCCTTTTCATAAACCGGAACAAAATCATCAGGATAACGGCTCTCGACCGCATAGGGTGTAAGCTCTACAGCATGGCCATAATTCTCTATCTCAGGTATGTGGGGTTCCAGTAGATCCAGCAGAACTTCAATATTGTGGGTTTTGGGGAAGTCAATATCGAGAATAACCAGTAAGCCTTTCAAGTACTTCTCTGCAACTTGCTGGCAGTGGAAACACACAGTATCGTAGGGGATGTCATTGGTATCAGCATCAAGAACCAGTTCGGCGTTCCTGAGATCATTTTCTGCCTTGATGAACCAAGTTTTTGCCAATAGCAGTTTGTCATCCATATAAGACCACCCCCTTGTTTATAGTATCGGTAATAAAGGCTGCCTTTACCTTCTTCCAGCGATCGATCTCGTCCCTGGAATAAACCAGAATATCCTTGGAAAAGTGGTATTTCCTGAGTTTATAGAGGAGCGACAACCCCCTTTTCCTGCGTGGAAGATGTTTCTCCTTGTCGGAGATGATCAGCAGATCCAGATCGCTGTCCGGGTTCGCATTTCCCTCGGCATACGATCCGAAGAGGATGATACGTTCGGGTTGATAATCCTCAACAATGAGTTTGGTTATCTCTTGAATCGTTTCTTTTGTTATCATAAAATCACCTTATGGGTTGCCGGTCCAGCCACCTTCGTGGTAAAGGGCTTGGATCTCTGCTTCGGTAAGGGCACGGTTGTAGATACGGATATCGTCAATTTTTCCGGAAAAGAACCTGTCGTTATATCTGCTTTCGCCGATCACGAAGGTGCTGGCATGGGAGGTCGAGCCATTAACTTGGGTTTCTAAAAAACCGTCCCTATAAACTGTTATCATTGAACCACTGGAGATAATGATTGCATGTGTCCATCTCCCAACATTATTTGTTATTGCCATGTTTGTATGAATATTGCCATCATACCATACTTCTTCCCAGTTAGGAATAGCGGTATAATAACACCCATTAGTATCCCAACCTTGATAGGTCGAAAACAATCCAGTGTTGTTCAGATTCTGTGCTGCAACATTGTACCAGATCGAGATGGAAAATACATTGGGAATCATCCAACCTGTGGTAATACTGGCATTGTTATTGAACTGATAGGAGGAACCAGGATTCTGAAAGCGATCTGCTGTGGGCACAGCATTGTCAACCGTGCCATGATGTCCATTCCCACTCTCATCATTAGCGTTTCCATTGAAGGGATAATATGCAATCAGACCATCCGTGGGAAGTATGGTATGAATCTGGGCAGTTACTTCATTGGAGTAGGTAGAATGGATGTTATCTTTTTTAGCCCGGACGCGATAGGCATAGGTCCCGACCTCGGTGATGACATCGGAATAGCTTTGGACGCTTGCAGCCACGGTCTGGAGCAGCGCAAAGCTGCCATTGTCCTTCTTTCTTTCGATTTCATATCCTGTGGCGATGCTGCTGTTGCGGGTCCAGGCGATGGTCAGGTGGGAAGCTGTGCTGTCGGTGATTGCTAAATCGGTGGGAGCACCCAAACCGCTGTACGTAACGCTATTCTCCACCCAGATGGAATTGAGGGTGTTGTTGATAGATTTTATCCGGTAGGAGAGGTTGACCGGCGTTGCCGGCATTCCAGTGATGGTGTGCAAATAGGAGGATGTATTGGCAGGCAGGTTGGCTAGCTCGGTGAAGCCGTTGTTGTTTTCGTTCTTCTCTATCCTGTAGCCCGTTTCAATCGAGCTGTTGTCCTGCCAGGAAAGCCTAATGCCCTGCATTTCAACTGAAGAGGCGGTAAAGCCGGAGGGGGCATTGATGGTAGTGGAGACATACACGAAGCTTTTATCCGGAGAATAATCGGTAGTGTATTCATCCTTTCTTATCCTGACACGATAGACCAGATTGTGATTCTGCTCCAAGTCCAGAGTGCTATCCAACCAGATGCTGGCAGTAAGTTTTTGACAGGCAACCGGCTCGAAAGTATTGGTGAGTTTACGCTCGAACAGAATCTCAGCGGTTTCAGAATAAGACAAGCCCAATTGCAGCTTGATCCCGGTAGCGATATCCAATTCGATACTTACGATCTCAGGGCGCTGCCTGAGGTCCGCGTCCGTGTCCAGAGGATTGGTAAGATCCCGAGAACAGGATGTTAGAAGCATGGTAAGGATGAGGGCTAACATAGTGATAAAGGAAGATCTCATATTACACCTCAATGTGATCGGATAGTTAAGTACTGGACAGTTCTGATTCACTACTTGCATCTCTATCACCAATGCACTCAATTGCCCGTCCAGCCACCTTCGTGGTAAAGGGCTTGGATCTCTGCTTCGGTAAGGGCACGGTTGTAGATACGGACGTCGTCGATTTTTCCATGAAAATACGTTACGTCAGGATTGGTAAAAGGTGCTTCACCATAAGCTCCAACGCAAACCCCAATAGTCATATTTTTATTTGTGACGATTGTGTTATTAACAAAGGTACCGTTTGATGCCACAAGCTCTCCATTCAAATACACCTGGGTGCCTAAGGATGATGTTTTTGCAATGAGAGACTGCCATTCTGCTAATAAACTGTATCCGTAATTATAATAAGGAGTTACAGGGGAATCGCAATGACAGGCTACTCCAATTCTACTAGAACCAACAAACATAAACCAAGAAGCGCCAGTCCAACTGAAAGTATCCAAACCTCCATATCCAAAAAGCACAGATGCTGGGTTACTTAACAGGCTATTTGCGAAAAACCATAAACTTGTAGTCCTTTCTGCAGTTGGTAATCCTGTAGAAGATGAACTTAAGTAATCGTCTATGCCATCAAATTCATAACTAGTATTCGCGTACCCAAATCTATCCATTGACAAAACAGCACCATATGTAGTGCAATTACGCCCGTTACCACTCTCATCATTAGCACTACCGTTAAAGGGATAATATGCAATCAGACCATCCGTGGGAAGTATGGTATGAATCTGGGCAGTTACTTCATTGGAGTAGGTAGAATGGATGTTATCTTTTTTAGCCCGGACGCGATAGGCATAGGTCCCGACCTCGGTGATGACATCGGAATAGCTTTGGACGCTTGCAGCCACGGTCTGGAGCAGCGCAAAGCTGCCATTGTCCTTCTTTCTTTCGATTTCATATCCTGTGGCGATGCTGCTGTTGCGGGTCCAGGCGATGGTCAGGTGGGAAGCTGTGCTGTCGGTGATTGCTAAATCGGTGGGAGCACCCAAACCGCTGTACGTAACGCTATTCTCCACCCAGATGGAATTGAGGGTGTTGTTGATAGATTTTATCCGGTAGGAGAGGTTGATCGGCGTTGGCGGCATTCCAGTGATGGCGTGCAAATAGGAGGATGTATTGGCAGGCAGGTTGGCTAGCTCGGTGAAGCCGCTGTTGTCCTCGTTATTCTCTATCCTGTAGCCCGTCTCGATCGAGCTGTTGTCCTGCCAGGTCATGCGTACTCCCTGCAATTCGATCGTAGTGGTTGAGAAACCCGAGGGGGCATTGATGATAGTGGACTGATAGCTGAATAACTTTTCGGGAGAATATTCGGTAGTATAGCCTCCCTTGCTGATCCTCACCCGGTAAGCCAACTCGTGGTTGAGTTCCAAATCAAGAGTGTTATCGGCAAAGGTACTGGCCGTAAGAGGTTGACAGACAATAGGCTCAAACGCATCAAGCAGTTTGCGTTCGAACAAGATCACCACTTGCCCGGAATAAGCAAAATCCAACCTGAGCACCAGTTGGTCGTTGATGATCTGAATATTTGTGATCAGCGGCCGATGATTAAGGTCCGCATCCGTGTCCAGGGGATTGGTAAGATCCCGGGAACAGGATAAGGTAAGTAAAAGAAGAGCAGCAATAGCAATGAAATGTTTCATAATAACCTCAGAGTATTCATAGGCGGTTCATAGCTTCAATAAAAGCGGGACTACTGAAAACTGATTCGAAGCTGAGAGCAGCCTGGATGGCCTGTTCCGGAGTTTTTCCCACACCCCGAATATCCGGAAGAGCGTTATTCGGATAGCTGTTTTGCCAGATCACAGTTCCGGTGCTGAGGTCGATAACGCTCAGGGAAAGGCTGGGAAAGGCGATGTGAACGCCCTGGGACTGGTTATAGCGGTTGGAAGTGATCTCAGCCGTTCCGCTGATTAGGAAGTGGCATCCGGCATCCTTGGCAGCTTGAATAAGGTTTGGACTGATCAAAGCAGCCTGAAGATTTACTGCCACTGCTTCCAAATCTGAAACCTGTTTGCCCAAGGCAGCCACAGCAGTGGAAAGATAGCTATGGCCGTCGTGGATCATAAGCCCCACCATCTTACCAGCAAAACGGTTCTCCAGTTTCAGATCAACGGGAATATCGAAATACCTGACGCTTATATAAGGGCTGAAGCGCTCAAACTCAGGATAGATCCTGATAGTGGTTGCGCCGGAGTGAAGAGGTTTGAGCGTGCCTATGAGCTGTGTTCCGGACCTAGTGATGGAGATGGTTTCCACCAATGGACTGGCACTAACCTCCTCCAGATGAGCATTCAGCATCACAGCTTTGTTATTCAGCAGAAATCTGGTAGTGATCACATTGGTCTGGGGATAATCGCAGATACAATCCAGCATGTCCAGAAAGGCTGAGATCAATCCCCTGTACATATCTGACCGGGTACGGATGAATGCTGTAAACAGATTGGGAGTGGAAAACATATCCTGGTATCTGGTCTGTAGGTCTGTATAGAACCTGGTGGCTTCTTCAAGATCACGAAGATATGCGCCAGAGTATTCATCTGGGTGCTCCAGCCTGGCTTCCACTGTTTTGATCTCATCACTGTAGCCGGATTCCAGCGTTTTGAGAAATTGCTCCTGTGTCCCATGGTCAAAGGGAATGCGGCACCAACTGAGATATTGGGTTGTGCCTCCGTCTTTCCACTCCTCGGTATAGTATTCCACCTCACATACCTGGAAGAAGCTGCGGGAGAATACTGATATCTCCTTTTTCAGGATTTCCGAGCTTGTTTCCTGCAGCATGTCAGAAACAGATACGAGGCTGGATGCGAGTTCCACCTTTATCTCTGCGCCACTGAACAGTGAGATCTGGGACAAAGCGTCCAGAAAGGCTTCCTGGCGTGATCCGGATTCGGTATCACTGTGGAGAGAAACTCCGGTGAAAGCAAGACCAGATCTTTTAATACCCGGATCGCCTGAATGCGAAACAAGAGAATTGTGAGAACATGCACAGAGAATAAGGATCAGGGACAGCAAGGGATAATATAGCAATTTGCGAATAATTCGCATCCCCGGATATCTCGTTGAGTTCCGGATGCAGGGCTTAAATAACTGGCAGAGACGCAAAGCCGGCACAAATTCCATCCTGTCCTTCCCTGTTTTACTGTTAGTATATTTTGTATTAGTCCGGCTCTAAGTGTGACTATGCGCTGGAGGCATAGCATACAACGAACCGAATGGACGCATTTTTAAATCAATCAATAAGCTGTCAAGTATTTCCTAATCCTCACATCCCCCCATTTTCTAGACAGGGTAATCATTACCATGTCATTAGTAAGTGCGTTATCCAGCTTCTTGATTCATTACAATGGCGTGATTTTAAAACAAAGTACCACATCCAGCGTATGCGGCAGCCATTATAGTGAGGAGTAGCATCAGGATGGGAACAAGGCATCCCCCTGTGGCCACCTTGGAATATCCACCAGTGCTATAATTGATAGCTTTGCTGCAATGCGGGCAGTTGTACTGGCCATAATCTCTCATGGGCGCGTTCACAAAGCCATCGCAATGCGGGCATTTTGCTCCATACTTACGGGGACTCCATTCCAATAGAGTATCCCATTTTTTAGGGTTGATCGCATAAAGATAATTGTATTCGCGTTTCATTATCCTGATGGCTTGCTGTATCTCGGCATTTGGAGAGGACACATCTATTTGTGAAAATAACAGTTCTTGTAACTTGTCCAGATTTTCCTTTTCTTCATCTGAAATGCTTCCAAAGTAGTACATGGTGAGCAGCAGGGTTACTAAACGAACCAGTTCATTGCAATCTTTACGGTCAAAAAACTCCTGAGTTTGGGACACGATCATGGCATTTTTTGGCCAGTCCATATCATCGTCCAATTTGCCCAAAAATCTGTAGAGAACCGCGCTTTCTTTAAAATATTGAAATCTGACCGCCAAATCGATAAGCCCCAGAATGGACGACATCACCATTTTTTTGTCATCGTCCCGGTTGATAATTGCGCTCATCTGGTTCAACCTTTTTTGCATCTGAACAATCTCATTGCCAAATAAATGCATCCTCAGGAGGTCAAGTATATAAAAGAAATCCTGAAAGTCCAGCCTACCATCGCGGTCGATAGCCTGTTCAAGTTCCTTTATAGCGTCCTTTTTCCTGTCGGCCTGAAACCAGTACATGAAGGCCAGGCCTCGGATTGCTTCGATGTTTGATTCATCCAGATCGGCGGCTTGCCGGTAATAATGTTCTGCCTCGGCAAAGCTTTTCATTTCCCTGTATGCATAGGCAATATCCACCAGATTGGAGGAATCATCGGGATCTATCTCTGCCGCTGTTTTATAGGACTTCAAGGCCAGATCGTACTTCTCCATATTCAAGTATACCTGTCCAAGTCTTTTTCGCAACAGTGAGCTTTTAGGTTGAAAATTTATCAGTTTCTTCAGGGTTGCTTCCGCCTTGGACCAGTTTTCATCCTCGATTGCCTGATCAAGTTGTTTATTGAGGGTTTCTATTTCTGGTCCATACATCAGACGGCTGTCATAGTCTTCTCGCGTGACTGGATTCTTGAGAATGTCATAAGCTTCACGAATCAGTTTGTATTCATCCGGTGATTTCTGGGGTGGGTATTCGCGGACCATTGAAAAGAAAGCCGCCTTAATTTCTTCCTGAGAAGCTTTTGGGGTAATACCCAAACGAACATAGTAATCCGAGCTGGTTATTTCAGCCATGTAGAATCTCCATAACTTTAGAATTTAGATATTGCCTGTATTCCGGTTTGGAAGGCATACTATTCACCCAGTTCAAGAGCCTTTCAGCCACTGCTTTCTGCTTGGCAGGGTCCAGATGGGTGGGGCTTGAGTAAATGCGAATCAATGTGATACACGCGTCACCGTAGAAAGATGGGAAGTCCGCGTTGTTTAAGGTCCATTCATCCAGGGATGCTATCGACCTTTTGGCTTCAGCAGGATCAGCGGCCGGAGATGTGGCAGCTTTGTAGATCAACATAAATCTGGCTGCGCGTGTAAACCAGCTTTGGCTCTCGATCCTACCCAGTTGCTCATAATTTCCCTGGTTCCACATTTCACGCAAGATCACTTCCTGCTCCCGGGTGGGCATTGACGCTATAAAAGCCTGTAGACTCACTTCCCTCAAAGAGTCTGCCTTGGGATGTTCAATTTCCGGTGTGGGAGTCTGAGTCTTAGTTTGTCCGGGGGGATCTATCACCTGATTGTTTCGAAGCCCGTTTTTGGTTATTTGCCAAACGTTTAACAGCCCCAAGGCAATAACTACACCAGCTGCTATCCAGTACCAATTTCGAGCGGGTGTGCTAGAGGCCGAGATGGTGGGAAGGTCTGGCTGAGTTGTGGATACACAGTGCAATTCCCTTATCCGGCTATGCACCATCAGGTCTGAAACGTTGTCTAACCGTGCGTCCGCGTCCTCCAATAACAAGTTGTATAGTTGCAGTTCATTGTGTAGTTGGTCCAGTGCGTTTTGATACTCAGTGGGATCGAGCTCTTGCTTATAGGACTCCAGTATGTTTTGGGCATCGTTGAAGTAGCCAAGCTCGCGGGATAACCTCCAAGCCAGCAGAACAATTTCTGGTTGTAAGGGGAAAATGTTGATCGCTTGCGTTGTATCCTGCCAGGCGCGTTCCCAATCCTCTTCCTGGATCATCTGCAGCGCATGGTTATAACGTATCAATGCCATGTCTTCTGTGGCGATCACAAGGCGCAGGTCTCTTCCACAGGCCTGGCATGTATAGGTAAGTTCTGTGGCCTCAGAACAGAACGGGCAGCGTATGGACACTACTTCCATATATCTTTTACCACCGTGTTTAAGGATTGAACAAATACGAGTTTCATATGACGTTTCACCTCATCGGGCAAAGCTTGCGTATCTGGATGATTCGCTGCGGGAAGCCACACTTGTTGCACGTTGCTATACCAAGCTGCCAAGATCTTGTTTTTGATTCCACCCACAGGATAAATCTCTCCCTTCAGACCGATCTCACCTGTAAATGCAATTTTGCCAGGCATATCCAGATCTTTCATTACTGCCATGATCCCCATGCCAAAAGCCATTCCAGCCGAAGGCCCATCCTTGAAGCTAATGCTTTGAGGGATGTTTACCAATATGCCATGCTGGGGGGACAATCTGCCAACAACCATGTTTTTTACGCAATTAAAAGCCACTTGCACGGAATCATACAGTACCATGCTCACGTTTCCGGTTACCTGGCATCCCGGAGTGTCTGTGCGCACAAACTCCACAGGCATAAGGCTTCCACCGCCATCGTGCACCACAAGGCCAAACACTTTCTTCACAGCGGGACCATCGGTCGTGTTATTTAAAAAATTCTCCAGAGCAGAGATGCTGCAAGCATCCAGTTTACCGCTCCGTTTAAGCCTTTGAACGCAGGCTGCGGCCTGCGAGTGCTTCCCCATCCTACCATAACATTCCACTAGTTCCAGCCATGTCTGCACCGAACCATTATCATAGTTCAGACTGTATTGATAATGGCGGGCAGCCTCTTTATACTTGGACTGCCGGGCAGAAATGTCCCCCAAGCGATCATGGATAACTGCCGAGCTGGGATATTCCGCAAGTATGGAATCGAATGCCGCCTCCGCTTTGTCCAGCATACCGGCCAGCAGGTATCGCTCTGCGGTAAGATATCTGCTGAGCAGAGTGTGGGGATCATCCGCTATGATATTCTGCAATATATGGTTGCATTCCTCGATCAAGCCTTGTTTCAGCAGATTGTATGATTTTTTTAGTAATGGGGACAGGTGATCCTGCCGCTGCGACCAATACCTCAGTTCTGCGGCAAATTGCTGCATCAGCCTGTCTATACCAGGCTCGCAGTAACCGGGCTCCTGGTGTTGGTTTACCGGAATTGCAGGATCCCGCTTGGTCACGTTTTCATGCAGCAGATTCAGTTCCGTTATGTTTCCGGTATGAGAATAATACTCCTCATAAAGGCCGAGCACATTTATGGATTGATAGGGCGAAGCGGCGTGCGTGAACAAAGCTTCATAAGCCTTGGCATAGTATTTCTGTGCCAGCAGCAAGCGCACGTACTCCACCAATACAGCTTCGTCCTTGGTCTGCTGCAGGGCTTTCTCACAAAACAGCAATCCATCCTGATAACGCCGGCCCTGTAGCAACTGGTGCAAGCCCGCTATGAACTCCATACGGTTGAAGGGCATATTGTATCAACTAATTTCAAATAGATAGGTGTTGATCTCGTCATCCAGCCTGCTAACCGCGGCGCTGTCGTTTCTAGCGGCAGCATCCTGCATCATTTTCAGCTTGCCCATCAGAACCATTTGGTGTTCGGGAGCGATATCCGGTAAGCGCTTTTGTACAAGTTCCTGCACGATTTGGACCTGTCTCGCCATTTCGGAGTTTTCCCACGTTTGAGAAACCAGATTGGCGTTAGTTTCAGATTTGTATGAACGTTTAGCGGAAAAACGGATGTCTTTGCCAGTGGAATCCAATTTTGCTTTTACATCCACAGTACCATTCAGGTTATAACTGAAAGTTATCGTTACGGACTGCTCTCCGGCAGGAGCTGGTGGGATGCCGGACAACAGGCAATCGTCCGGATTATCGGGAACTAGTTGTTCCATCTCACTCACAAACAAACTATTGTTCATGCTGGCTTTCTGGAATACGTTCACTTCTATTTGTTGCTGGTTTTCCACCACAGTGAAGTATGTGGAGCTAAACTCCCGCTGCATTGGTGAGTTGGCTGGTATGATCTCTGAAAACAAGCCGCCTATCATGCTTCCATTAATAGATGTAACCACTTCAGTGCCAATGGAGTGGGGTACCACATCCATAATAATTGTATTGTCTGTGTGCACCCCATCGATGATGGCTGCCTGGATGCCTGCACCTATGGCAACCGCACGATCCGGGTCTATATTATGCAGCACCTTCTTTTGGCCGAACATGGCTGTTACCTTCTCTCTTACAAGTGGTATTCTGGATGATCCTCCCACGAGCAGCACATAATCGATATCAGATTCAGACAGCTTGGCCATGGACAAAGCCTTTGCCACACACTGGAATGACCTGTCAATCAGGGTGGAAATCAGTTCTTCAAAGGAATGCCTTTGCACTGTCTTGTCCAATGAATATGGCGCCCCGTTAAGAACAGCTAAGTATGGGATGTTTATTCCCACCTGAGGCTGGAAGGACAGGTTGATCTTGGCAGTTTCCATTTCCAGTTCCAAGCGCCTTTTCCTTTTCAGATTGTCCTCACTGGCTTCGCCTGTGTCCAGATTTACTCCGTCTTCGCTTCTCGCGTGGCTGAGCACATGGTTGTAGAGCGCCATGTCAAAATCTATGCCACCCAAATGAGTATCACCTTCAGATACAATTACATCCACCACTTGTCGCGAGTAGTCCAGGATAGTGATGTCAAATGTGCCGCCTCCCAGATCATAAACCAGCACCTTTCCCTCAAGCTCTTTGTGGGTCTCCGAAAACGCCAGAGCGGCGGCTGTGGGCTCGTGAATGATCCTCTCCACCTTCAAGCCTGCAAGTTCTCCCGCTCGCAAAGTTGCGTTTCTCTGGCTCTCAGTGAAGTTGGCTGGGATCGTGATCACGGCCCGGTCCACGGTTTCGCCAAGGTAATTTTCAGCGTACTTCTTGATATATTTCAACAGCAACGATGATAACTCGATGGCGTTGTATTCATGGTTACCCAGGCGGGTCTTCTCATCCGTTCCCATCCGGCGTTTGAATTCCTTGGCAACATCCTTGTAGGCTTGTTTGGCGGGTCTTCCAAACTGCAGAGTAAGTGAGCTGTCCAATGATATAAAGGATGGTGTGATATCTTCGGAGTACTCATTCTTGATCATTTCGATCTTGCCGTTTCTGTAAATAGACGCTTCAGACGTGGTGGTACCCAGGTCGATGCCAATAAATGCCATGTTGATCTCCTTATAGGTTATATGTAAACTATTATTTCCGCCTTGCGTATCACGCGGTCACCACACCTGTATCCCTGCCTGATAATGCCCGCGATCATATCTTTCTGCGATGGATCGGGAGTTGGTTTGGTATGCAGGGCATAATGCAGGTCCGTATCAGCTTTCATGTTCTGCGTTGGTATGATGGACCACCCGAGAGTGTCACAGATAATGGTCAGCTTTTTGTTGAATGGCCGGAGAAAATCCTCGATTTCTTTGTTATCAGTCTCCTTCAAAATTGCCATCATGTTGTCCACAGTGTCCAATATGTCCAGAATGGCCTTTTCATATCTGCCCAAGTTGTTTTTGAGCTCGGTTCTTTCCAATATCAGAGCCTGGGTGAGTTCCCGGGATTTCTCCAGGCTGTTGTTGGCTTCCAAGCGCAGATCTTCCATTTTTTGCAAGTTTTTCTGCTGGATAAGGTTAAACCGGTTCAAAATGTTGATAAACTGGCCATAATCCGAGCCACCGACAGCCCCTTCGTCATGCATCTGAATTGGCATAAAATCAGCTAGGGTTTTATCTTTCCACCTCATATACACTCCAAAAATTTTGCTCGCATGAAATACGACGCATGTTTTTGTGTCAAGAAAATAAGTAGTGAGGACTACTAATACTTGAATTATCCGGGTTTGCGTTCTCACTAATTTTTTCAAATCTTATCACCATTTTTTCAAGTCGGCAGTTTTGTGGGTTTGCGATATCACGATTTTTGCAAACGAGTATCACGATTTTTGCAAATCATCTTATCACTTCTAAAACATAAGGTAATCCATCTCTTCTAACTCGCAACCAGGAACTTGCATAAATCTGTATAGCAGTCTATCAGCAACCTCATTCACCCGCTTTCATTATCCTCGGCTTCGGTTTTATGCCTGATTCTTTTCGCATTTTTCCCAGTATGCCGGGTTGGATGAAGGTGCCCAACTTCAGGATTCCCTCTTTTGATAAGACTTTGTACCCGCTGCAGTCGATGCCCACCATATCGATAG
>ERZ795059.3852-NODE-3852-length-14357-cov-9.997063_pt1 | contig 14357 bp, 12 predicted proteins | sample MGYA00375143_ERZ795059 | MGnify/ENA primary metagenome ERZ795059 (study PRJEB30188, sample SAMN05720168) | activated sludge metagenome | isolation source: Anaerobic digester | place: USA | collected 2015-01-07 ... | reverse complement strand
GGATCGGATAGTTGATCTCGGGCTGGTGCGCATGGGCTTGCGCGCATGGATGTTTGTTGCACTCGCGCCTTTGGGCGCAGTTGCCTGCGACGCGCCGCCCTCGGCCGAACCCATCGGCGCGGCCATTGTCGATCTTCCCCCAATACGCGAGCCCTTGCCCGAAGCGGTTGAGCAAACCGTCGAGAAGCTACGCGAGATAGGCGCGCACGGCAGCTATCGCGACATGGCGCGGCTCGCTGACAAGACGCAGGGCTTCCGTTCAAACAGCGGGTCTATGAGCCACAAGGACTATTGGTATCTGAAAATGCGCGCTGGCGACTGGCCGATGGCTCAGGTCGAAAGGCTGCTCGGCTACGCCTACACCGTCGCCGACACCGAACACGGCAAGGTCTTCGTCTGGCCGTGGGTTGCTGCGCTCAAGCCATACGAGATCACCCCGGCGGCCGAACGCGATATCGCAACCCTGCTGGGTGAGGGGCAGGCCGAAGCCCTGCGCCGTGGCCGCCCATGGCCAGGCTACGTCCTCGGCATCGCCGAGGACGGCACATGGCTCTATTTCGTGTCAGGATCTGGCGGTTAGGCCGCGTCAGTCTTGCCGATGCGCGGCAGTCCGCCTTGAGCAGCCTGCGAAGGACCGAAGGCGCGATCCAACACGCGCGTCGAATCCAGGGCGAGGCCGATCGACTCGCTGAGGTGCGAGAGGATTTTCATGTTGTTGGTCATGACATGCAGCGCTTCCGGGCGCATGTCTGATGCAATCGCCTCGCAGCGGTGCAGGATGTCGGCCCGCAGCTGCATAAGCAGGTCTTCAAGCTTGTGGCCTTCGGGCTTTTTGTCGGAGCGCAGAAAATGGGTCACGGAAAATCTCCCTGTCATTTCGCACTATGACCGAAATTAGCTGACGGATTGTTGCGTGGCGTCATGCGCTTTCGCGCTAAGTTCCTGTTAACCTGTCAAGCCGGGTAAGCTTGGCGCGGTAACGAATGAGCAAGGAGCCCGCTTGTGACAAAAGCTATCGGCGCAAAGGCCGCGATCGCGCAGCTCAAGGGCTGGACCGAAACACCAGGCCGCGACGCCATTACGAAAACCTACAAGTTCGCGGACTTCAATTCCGCCTTCGGTTTCATGACGCGCGTTGCGCTGAAAGCTGACAAGATGGACCACCACCCGGAATGGTCCAACGTCTACAACAGGGTCGAGATCGTCCTGACAACGCATGACGCGAACGGCGTCACCACGAAGGATATCGAACTGGCAAGGTTCATGGATGACGCCACGGGCTGACCTTGCTGGTCGCCGGTCACGGGCTACTGCTGGAACACGATCACGCTGGCCAGCGCCACACGGGCCTTGCCGGCGCCCAGCGTCTGGTCAACTGCCTTCTGCAGCTTGCTGCGCAGCATGTCGGCATCCGGCTTCTCGCCGACCATATAGGCGAGCGAGGCATAGTTCAGTACAGCATCCCGCATCGCGCTGATCAGGCGCGGACGGATTGCATCCGCCGTCTTGCGCACGGCTTCTTCCGGCACGTCGAGTCCGGCGTCCACCGCCAGCACGCCATGCACCTTGAGGCCGCGCGAGATCGATGCGCGCAGGCCGAAAGTCGGGATATATTTTTCAGAGCCCGTGATGCGCTTGGCCTGCGGGTCCATCTCCGGCTTCACGGGAGTAGCCGGCGGCGGAGCAGCCGCGGCGCGCCCGGCGGCCAACGAGGAAGCTAGGAGGAGGGCGAGTGCCTTGCGCATGGCCGGCACACTGAACCTCAAGGCTTAACGGCGGCTTTAGGTCTTCGCGGCGGCCCTCTTCTTGACGCGCGACCAGTCAGGGACTAGCAAACCGGCTCCCAAATAGCCGGCAGCGCCGGGTATTCCGGAAACGGGGCCGTAGCTCAGTTGGGAGAGCGCGTCGTTCGCAATGACGAGGTCAGGGGTTCGATTCCCCTCGGCTCCACCATCCACCTGATACCGTGAATTTGGTGCTTTACACGCGATTGGCGGCGCGAGAGCCTTCTCATATTAGCCTGGGGATGCTCGTCGTGATCCGTATCAACGCCGCCGCATTGGCTCTTGCTGCCGTCGCAGTGTTCGTTGCTTCCGCGGAAGCTCAACTCGTGGGATCGGCTCAGGGGCGTCGGGATTTCGGCAGAATGCAGGCGTTGAACACTGCCACCCAAACCTCGCTGCGTAACCGCGCCCAGGAAGCGGCCCGTGACGCACGATCGGTCATCGATGGCTCCCGCATCTCATGCGATGTGACGAGGGCCCGCTTGATCGGTCACACACGCAACGACCAGCTCCTGCTCGAGATCGCCTGCAAGTCATCGCCCGGTTTCATCGTCGACACGTCCACGCCGTCGCCACGCGCGTTCGACTGTCGCGTCCTTGCGGCCGGCGCTGCTGAAGCACGCGCCAAAGGCGCCAAGGTCCCGGCGACGTCAGTTTGCATGCTTCCCGAAAATCTTCCTGGCTAGGTTGCCGCTATTCGCTCTTGCGGGCCTTGGCCAGCAACGCCACGCGCACCGCCTCTGGCGAGAGCACATCCTCCGGACCCAGCCGTGCTTTTACGAACGACGGCTGAGACGCATACGAGCCTCCCGCATGATTCGCCGCCCAGCCATTGGCGTGAGCCAGCTCGTGGCACAGCGCCTCGGAATACCAACCACGCTCTACGGCCATACACGGGTTTACGGCTGTGAGTACGGGTGATCGCGTGCATACGACAGCTGCGGGTCCATCGCGCAAACGGCAGTGCCCTTCCGCTATATCAGGGTGCACGAATGCGATCGTTATTTGCTGGGACTGTAGACTGCCAATGCCCGCGCATAAGTCGCGAGCATAAGCATCGTCATGTGCCGCGCACGGGTCAGGCATGGTGATCAGTTCGCTCGATCCGCACGCGCGCGAGTTAAAGCCGGGCAGGCCAAGATAGGTAACGCCGCGCTCGGCGCATCTCTGCCCAACGGCATCACTACCAACGAATTCAACCAGGACGATGCTATCCAGTTGAAACTGCGTCGGCGGCGACAGTACCGGCTCGATCATTCCGAGAGTCGAGCACGCCGTGAGCGCCGCCATGCCGGCGAGCAGGCCGGCCAGCCTGACCATTTCCTCGAAGCGTAGTGGCATGACGTGTTCCCGAATAGGAACACGCTTCTAGGAGTCGGCCTGCTGCGCACCGTGAAAGGAGCGTATGTCGGCGGTTATCCAGTGAAGAAATCAACGCCCCTGCCGGGTCCGCGAATCACCTGACAGCACGTACAGCTTCAGGCCCGTTGAGAGAAACTCATACCGGCTGGCGATCGCCGACAGTTCGTTTGTCGTGTATTCGCTTTGAACTTCCACCAGCTCTCGCAACGTCCGCGCGCGTTCTTCATAGGCCTGCCGCAACAGTTTCAGCTGATCCCGCTTGTAGTCAGCCGCAGATCGCCGGGTGTCGAGCTGCACGCGCCCGAGTTCGAAAGCCTGCACGGCGCGCCGCAGATCCTGTTCGATTTCCAGCGCCGCGACATTCTTCGTTTTCTGCGCCTGTCGCGCTCGCGCCGAAGCTGCTCCCTCACGCGCAGTCTGCCCACCGCCGGAAAAAATGGGCATGCTGAACTCCAGTCCAAAACTGCTGCGGTCCCGCCAGTCGCTCAGCCCATTGTCCTGACCGTAGGCATAGGTCCCCACGCCACGCAGTGTCGGCAGCCAGGCGCGCTTCTCGAAACTGGCATCAGCTGATCGCGCCGACACGGCATGCATCGCCGCCCGCACGCGCGGATGATCCATGATGGCCTGCTGAAGCGCGCCCTCTGAAGCCGCCAGCCGCGCATGCGAAACTGCAAGCTCACCGTCGAGGTTGGGCGAAGAGCAGGGTGAGAACGTCGCCAATCCCGTCAGCAGCCGCGCCGTCAGGATTGCCTGCGTTTCCATCAATGTCAGTTGAGATATCTGTGCCTGCATGGCAGCGAGCCTTGCGTTCGCCTCAAGCGTTTCGTCTGCCGTCGCCTCGCCCTTGGCGGATAGCTCCTGAAGCGCGCTCGCAAGAATGCCAAGGAATGTCAGCTCCTCGGCCAAGGCCGCCTTCTGTTCGTGCGCCCTCAACGCATCGAGATAGGCCGAACCTGCTTCCAGGGCCGTAATGTCGCGCGAAGCCTCGACCAGCAACCGCGCGCTCTGCAGATCATACTGCGCTGCTTCTTCGCGGAGTTGCCGTTTGGAAAAATCGAACACGTCCTGCGTCAGCCGCACGCCAACCTGATTGGCCATTCGCACATCAGCAAGGTCTGCATCGCCCGCAAGCGATCTTCCGAACAACGAAACCTGCGGCCACGCAAATGCGCGCAACTCGTCCAACCTCGCCAGGGCCTCATCGCGTTGCGCAAGCTCGACCTGCGCATCCGGCGAAAATGCCGCCGCCATCGAAAGCGCCGTAGTGAATGGAATGCACCCGGCCTCCTGCGTCTGCGCAGCCACCGGCGCGGCCAGTGCAATCGCTGAAACGAAGGCCGCAAGCGTCTTCATGACTGACGCATTCCACGGAACCAGGATTCAAAGATCGGTTCGCCAATCTGCTCGAACAATGTCCGCCGCACGCCCGAGAATATGAAGGCCTGGACCGGCATTCCGGGCAGCGACCTGGCTTCGCCAAGTTTCGAGGTTTCTTCGCCGGGAATCAGGATGCGCGCTTCATAGTAGGAAGTGTTGGTTGCCGGATCGACCTTCAGATCCGCACTCACGCCAACAACCTGACCCGTCAGGCGAGGAGCCTGCCACCCCTTGTAGGCAACCAGCTGCGTTCGCACGGATTGTCCGATTTGTACGGATGCCCGCTCGTTCGGTGGGATGCGAACGGCTGCAATCATGCCGGAACTGTCCGGCACGATTTCCATCATCGTTTCGCCGGGCCGCACCACTCCGCCTACCGTCGCGACGGACAGGTTTAATACTTCTCCGTCCATTGGCGCCGTGATGACGGTGCGCGCCAACACGTCTTCAGCGGCGCCAAGCGCTTGCCGCCGGCTGTTCAGCTCCGCGCTGGCTGTCACCAGTTCGCCGGCAATCGCCTGCTGCCACTCGATGCGTCTTTTCTCGATTTGCCCGGCATGATCCGCTGCGCTCGCTGTCGCCTCCAGGCGCTCACTTTCCAGTCGTGCGAGCTCCGATTCTAGATCCGCAGCAGACCGCTCCAGCATCTCGACCTGATCGATCCGGATCATCCGTTTGGTCAGTTGGTCACGCGCACTAACCAGCTGGCGCTGCGTTGCTTCCAGTCCGCGCCGGGAAGATATGAGCTGTTTCCCGCGCGCTTGCGCTGTTGCGTTTGCTGATGCTTTTCGGGCGGTCAGAATTGATATCTCTGCTTCAAGCCCATCCCGGGCCTGCTGGAACAGATCCGTTTCCCTTGCTGCAATCTCCTCGGCGATGCTTGCCGACAGACCCAAAGCAGAAAGGCGCGAGAAATCGATCGCAGGCAGTTCCTCGCGCAGCGCTGTAAGCCGCGCTGTCGTGGCCTCGAAGTGTCCGAGCTGGGAAAGCAACTGATCGCGGTCCGCGCCTGATGCAGCATTGCTCAGCACAACAAGTGTCTGGCCGCGGCGAACATGATCGCCCTCGCTCACGGAAAGGTTGGTGATCACCCCGCCTTCCAGATGCTGAACGACCTGCCTCCGGTCTTCGACCACGACGGCGCCGCCAGCCGTCACGCCTTCATCAAGCGGCGCAAGTCCGGCCCAGCCCGCAAAGGCGCCAAAGCCCAGCGTGCAGATCGCGCCGCAAAACAGAACGGTATGGTCGCGAAAAGGATTGAGGTTGTGCCTGCTCATGGCCGCAATTCCCCGCTGGAAGCTGCCACACGAAGCTTTCCGGGATGAAGGCTTGCCAGGAAGTCATTGGGCGCGGTGCGTGAAACGCTACCCTGATGAATGCGAAGGACGCTGTCGCTCGCCTGTAGCAGCCTGTTATCGTGTGTTGCCGCGATGATGATGCAACCTTGCGTCGCAACGGTACGAAGGCTGTTGATCAGCTCTGCAGCCGCCGTCGGGTCGAGATTGGCGGTCGGCTCGTCCAGCAGCAGCAGGACCGGCTGGACCAGCAGCGCCCGCGCCAAGGCAATCATTTGTGCCTGACCAGATGATAGCATTACGCCACCCGTGCCTACCCTGGTGTCCAGTCCGTTCGGCAGGGACAGGGCGAGATTTGTCGCGCCTGCAACTTCAAGCGCTTCGAACACGACACGATCAGGCGTCGGCGCGTAGCGCGCGATATTGTCCTTCACCGTGCCGGGGAACATCTCCGCATATTGTGGCACAAAGCCAACGAAGCGGCCGCGATCAATCTGCGTCCAGGCATGAAGGTCGCTTGCTCCGAGCGACACCGATCCCTTGAGTGGCGATAGAGAGCCACCCAATGTCTGCAGCAGCGTAGTCTTGCCGCAACCGATCGATCCGACCAGGCTGATCAGCGCACCGCCCTCGACCTTTAGCGAGAAGGGATGGACAAGCGGCTTGTCAGATGCCGGCGCGACGACAGCCAACCGGTCGATCGTCAGAACGGGCGAAGGCCGGGGAAGGGGCGTATATTTGGGTGATGCGCCTGATACCTCCTCCAGCTCATGTTTCAACGCGCGCCATGCTTCACGGCCACGCGTCAGGTTGCGCCAACCGCCGACGATCTGATCGATCGGGCCCAGTGCTCGCGCCAACACGATCGAACCGGCGATAATCGTTCCTGCCGAAATCTGCTGAGAAAGCGCTAGCGCCGCGCCCAGTCCCAGCATCGACATCTGAAGGATCTGGCGGAACGATTTGATGAAAGCCGAGAACCCACCTTCCTGCCCCGAAGTTTTCAGCGCAAGCACATCGGCCTCGTCGCGCATCAAGTCATAGCGTGCACGCAGGCCGCCGATCATGCCCATCGCCACGACGGCAGGACGCTGCCGCTGCATCGCCGCGGTTAGCAGATGCGCCCGCTGGCGCGCATCCGCTGCATGCTCGCTCGGCGCCCGCGTGGTCGCCTCAGCAACAAGCGCAACGACCAGCACAACTGCGGCGCCGGCGACACCAACCCAGCCCAGCAACGGGTGCACCAGGAAGAGCACACCCACGAACAACGGCACAAATGGCAGGTCGAAGAGAGGGGAGAGTGCATTGCTGCTGTAGAGTTGGCTCACACGCCCGACCCTCGCAAGATCCGCATCGATGCTCGAACGGTTCCCGCTCGCCTCATACTTGGCGAACACGCGTCGCGTCAGGTCTGCCTCCAGTCGCGCGCCGGCAAGGTTCAGCACCCGGCGGCGTCCACTCTCCGCCGCCGCATAGACTACAAGCAGAAAGACCGCGATTGCACTCAGCCAGAACAACGTGTCCAGCGAGCCCGAAACCATCACGCGATCATAGACCTGCATCATGTAGATGGGCGAAACCAGCAGCAGCAGGTTCGACATCAGACTGAATGCAAATAGGGCCATGAGATAAGGCCGCATCATCACGCGCATCTGCGAGCGGAAGGCTGTCCTGCGACGGCGGGCCGATTTTGTGGTTTCTATTGCCATCCGTGTTCATCCTGCGGCGCTGGTTGAACGAGGTCTGCGTCACTGGATGGAGGCTCAGGCTCCTCCATGACGTGCGTCAGCAACTCCATCGCGACCGGCTGCGCGTGGGCGAAATGATCGTCCACTTCCAGTGTTTCGATGATCGGCGCTGCATACATTCCCGCTGTGATCACCCCAAGATCGGAGAATGCAGAGCCGCTCGCGCCAACATCGCTGACGACAATATCGCCCGCGGTGATCGATGGCGCGCCTGCAAGCCGGGCAATCAGTGCGCTGGGCGCAGCGCCGCCGCCATCGCGATCCCATGACAGGTCGCCGGTCCCGGTGTCATACAGGAATGCGCCTGAGTTGCCCGTTGCGATCGGATTTACCTGCGAGACAAGCGCAATCGCGGCGCCAACGCTCAGACCGCCGCCAAATCCTGCGGCGGAAACTTCGATCTTGTCCTGCCCAGGCGTGAAGTCAGTGATCGTATCTCCGCCTTCGGATGGTGCGTGATAGATGAAGTGGTCGCGTCCAGCGCCACCCGTCAGCGTATCCGCACCGCCGAGGCCGGCGATCCGGTCATCTCCGTCTCCGCCCTGAATTGCGTCGGCCTTGTCCCATCCAAGCAGGCTGTCCGGTCCGGTCCCGCCAACCAACACCTTTGCATTGTTCTGCAGGCCTGCGCTGCTGGTGATGATTGTCTGGTCGATCGTGCCGCCATGCCCGCGCCAGACCAGCACCAGCGTTCCATCCTCGCGCGCAGCAATCGACGGCAGATCATCGACCGTGCCGGCGAGCGACGGCACAGTGAACTCCCCGCCAACCTTTCCACCCGACGCGTCAAACCGCTGCCCGTGTATGTCGTACTCGCCAGCGCCATGGCTCTGCCAGACCACCACAAAGCCGCCATCGCCCAGCTGTTCGACCTTCGAATGTATCTGGCTCGAATCTGTTGCCGTGTTCGCACGTATCTCGCCGCCGACCTTGTTTCCGTCGGCATCGAACCTCTGCACAAACACGCGGCTGCCAGAACCATCCAGACCATTCTCGTCGGTCCACGTCACAACGAAGCCGCCACTCGCCAGCGCGCTGATCGAGCCCAGATGCTGCGCGCCTTCGACGGTTGTGTTGACCAGGATCTGCTCGGTCATCAGCGGTGTCCCGTCGGCCTCGAACACGCGTGCATAGACGCCCAGCCCATCGCCATCTGCGCCATCGGTACCTGTGAACACGACAGCAAACCGACCACCTGCCAGCGCGGCAATCCCTTCCGTCACTGAGCCCTGCGTGAATTCGTAGCCGAACTGCGACGTGTTCGCGATCAGGTCGCCCGTAACCGCCACACCCGTCGCGTCGAATACACGCGCATAAACGCTCAGCGATCCGTCTTCAGGATCATTGGCTGTCCAGCTGACGGCAAAGCCGCCTCCGGCCAGTAACGTCACTGTCGGGTCCTGCGGGTCGGCATACGGCGTCGCGTTGACGAGAACTGTGTCGCCGGTCGCCACACCCAGCGCGGTATAGCGCTGCGCATAGACGCCAAGTCCCTCAAAGCTCACGCCCTGCCAGACAACGACAAACCCGCCGTCCGCCAATCCCGCAGCCGACGGCATCATCTGATCCATCAAGCCGAGCGGATCGACCAGAATGGCGGCGCCAGCCTTCTCGCCGTCCGGGCCGTACATCTGCGCATAGACAAGCTTGGCCGTGCCAGCGGGCACGTCCGCCGTCGCCACCCACACTGCCACGTGGCCACCGCCCGCAAGCGCCGCAACTTCCGGATAATCGTGCGTGTCGGGCAACCCCGCACTCACCACATCGGCATGGTCGAATGCATAGTCGACGCGGAATTCTCCGCGCGCGACGTCTATGCTCACCGTTCCCATCGTCGCTGCTAGGCCATCACTGACGGAGAAGGTGAAGCTGTCTGATCCGCTATAACCGGCATCGGGCGTGTAGACGTAAGCCCCGTCCGCCTGCAGCAACGCGATGCCATGCTGTGGCGTTGTCTGGATGGAGAAGAGAAGGGCGTCGCCATCAATATCGCTCGCCGCCAGCTTGCCGCTGATGGCCAATTCCTGGTTCGTCGCAACCACGCTGCCCGAAACAACCGGCGCATCATTCGCTCCGGTGATGGTCACGACCACATTGCGTGTCACGGCCGTTGCGCCGTCATGCAACCGCACCGCGTAGGTCTGGGTCAGAACTTCGCCCGCTCCCAGCCACTGCAGCAGTGAATTGTCCGCCGTGAATGACCAGAGCAGTTCGCCTGTGCCATCCGCGCCGCCTTCGTCAGTCACGCTCGCGCTGAATGTACCAACATATCCTGCGCCCAACGCTTCGAAGCTCGCGGTGTGCACGCTTCCCGCGTCCGGGTCCGCAAAAGCGAAAGCTCCGCCGGTAGCAACTGCGCCGTCCTCGAAGATTGCGCCGGCTGTAGTGGCGGAGGTGATAGTCGGTGTGTTGTTCTGGCCGTTGATGAACACTGTGACGCTCTGCGTAGCGGCGCCGCCATGTGTGTCCGCAACGGTGATCTGGTAAGTCTGAGTCAGCGTTTCGCCGGCCGTCAGATATTGCAGCGCACTACTATCAATCGAGAACGCCCAGTCGACACGTCCCGTGCCGTCGTTTGTCGCGGCATTCCCGATTGATGCGCGGAACGTGCCCAGATAGTCCGGAGCCGTCGGCGTCAAGCTGACGGTATGGCTGTCAGTCAGATCGTGATCGCTAAAGGCGATCGCACCCGAAGCGCTGGCGTGTTCCTGGTCAACACCCACGCTTTGCGCTGCGCCCGCGATCGTGGGGCTCTGGTTCGCGCCTGTGATCGTGATCAAGACCGACTGCGTAACGGACGCAACGCCGTCCGACAGTGTCACCACATAGCTTTGTGCACGCGTTTCGCCCGCCGCCAGATGGACGAGATCGGCGCTGTTGGCAGCATAGCTCCAGTCAATCCGGCCGACGCCATCAGCTCCCGCCGGACTCGCGATCGTTGCATGGAACGCGCCGACATACCCAGCTCCAGCGGCGACAACCGAAACCACATGTGCGCCGCCAAAATCGCCATCGGCAAACGTAATCGAACCAGTCGCCGCAGGCGTTGTATCAAGCGACGCGCCCATCACATCCGCCGCCGAGATCACCGGCGGTATGTCATTGGCGTTGGCAACGGCGATCACCACAGCGCGACTCGTTGTTGCCACGCCATCGAAGGAAGACACGACGATATCGTAGGTGTTATTGCCGCCTGCATCGGCCGGCGCCTCGAAGTCAGGTGACGTCTTGAACGTCACGGCGCCCGCGGCGCCATCGATGCTGAACAAGCCAGCGTCGACGCCTGAAAGAGCGTAGGTGAGTACGCTGCCATCTGCATCGCTTGCCGTGGCCGTGTAGATCGCACCGGTGGTGTTCTCCAGCACAGAAACGGAGCCGCCTGACGTTATGACGGGTACGTTGTCGTTCTGGTTCGTCACCGTGATCGCGATGCTTTGGCTTGTCGTCAGAGCTCCGTCAGAAGCTGTGATAATCAGATCATAGCGATTGTCGCCGCCCGCATCCGCTGGAGCCTCGAAATTCGGCGGTGATCTGAACGTCACCGCGCCGGTCACGGCATCTATATTGAATAGCGCCGCGTCCGCGCCGGACAGAGAATAGGTGAGGACGCTGCCATCGGCATCGCTTGCAGTGGTGGTGTACGCGACAGCGCTTGTATTCTCGGCCACTATGGCCGTGTTGCCCGAACTGAATGTCGGTGCATTGTCATTTACGTTGGTGACTGCGATTGCAACGGTCTGGCTCGTTGAAGTCGTACCGTCGGATGCCGACACCACAACATCGTACACATTGTTGCCGCCGCTATCGGCGGGCATCTCGAAGTCTGGCGGCGATCTGAACGTCACTGCGCCGGTGGAGCTGTTTATGCCGAAGTGGGCGGCGTCCGGTCCTGAGAGCGCATAAGTGATCGCGTTGCCGTCGGCATCGGTTGCTGCGGCGGTGTAGGCAACGCCGGTAGCATTCTCGCCAATGGTCGCTGTTCCGACGGATGTGAAGACGGGCGCCTGGTTGGCGGGTGGCGGGGGAGGCGGTGGTGCCGGAGGCGAAGGCGACGGACTGACAGTCGTCCCGCCATCGCTCTCACCGCCACTCCCGCCCGCCGCCGCAGCGACTGCAGCGCCTGCGCCGCCGACGGCGAGAAACGGCAGAAGCAGAGGACTGCCGGCAATGCCTGCGGCGGCAGCGGACGCCGTCATTGCTTCGGTCAACACCGGAAGATCGAGAAACAATCCGGCTTCGGTAGATACGAACGCATCCGCCGGAAGCATGAGGGTGCGCCCATCAGCGAGCACGACCTTCAGCGTGCCGTCTGCCTGCACCTCATAGCTGCTGACGCCCTCGAGCGCGTTTATGTTCACGAACGGATTGGGTGATCCACCCGACGTCTGCGCGTTGGCTCCGGACGCGCTCAGGAGCGCGAACATGATCCCGGCGCCAGACACGATCCCCCGGCCGCTCCCGGAGGAAGCGTTGCGCTTCGATTCCACCTGCAGAGTCCCCCGTCCCACTGGCCCATTGGTGGGCTGTGGATAAATTTATAGGTAGCTCAAACCGCGGCGCAGCCGGATTCGCTTCACGCGCAAGTAAACCGGAAACGCCGCACCTGTTACGGGCACGCATGGGTCGCTCGATAGTGGGCGCCTACCCGCTCATCATTCACCCCGGCATCGCTGAAAACGGGTCCTGTTTCATTGTCGTCGAGGAAATCCGGTGGCATTTCTGATATGAGCTACAGGCTAGTATATTGAGTTTGCCGCAGTTGTTTTTGGGTAACGCAAGGGAAAGGACGCTGCGCCGCGTGCGGATGGTCTTTCCCAAATCTAAACCCGGAGCATATGAGATCGGCTGACTGGCTCCCATCTGCCAGCAAGGCCGGGCCTTTTCCCGGCTCGCTTCGGAGTGACCATGAAGTCGGTAATCCTTGTCATCGACCTGATCCTGAACCTCGTGGTCTGGGTCCTGATCATCCAGGCGGTGATGTCGTGGCTGCTGGCCTTCAACGTCATCAACCGGCGCAACCAGTTCGTCTGGCAGGTCTGGAATTTCCTCAACGCGGTGACAGAGCCGCTGCTGAAGCCGATCCGCAGCGTGATCCGGCCCTTCAATGGTATCGATCTTTCGGGTCTCGTCCTGATCATCCTGATCTTCCTGCTGCGCGACGTACTGTTGCGCTACGTCTATCCGAACGTGATCTGAGCTGATGACGCCCTGCTGGCGTCTTGTGCCGGGCGGGGCCGAGGTGCGCGTGAGGGCGCAGCCCAATGCGTCGAAAGACGCGATCGAGGGGCAGGGCGAAGACGCGTCCGGCCAGACATTCCTGAAAGTCCGTGTCCGCGCCGTGCCCGAGAAGGGCAAGGCCAATGCCGCCGTCGAAAAACTGCTGGCGAAGGCGCTGCGGCTCCCCGGGTCTGCCGTCTCGGTGGAAAAGGGCGAAACACAGCGCATCAAGACCGTGCGAATCTCGGCTGATGGCGCTATAGGGGCGGCCATTCAGGATTTGTTGGATGGGCGCGATGGCGGCTGAACTGATCGACGGGAAGATCGTCTCCGAGAAGGTGAGGGCTGCGGCCGCCGCCGCTGTCGCGAAGCTTCCGGGCAAGCCGTGTCTCGCCGTGGTGTTGGTGGGCGATGATCCTGCGAGCGCGCTGTATGTGAAATCCAAGGGCGAGAAGACTGAAGCTGCGGGCATGCGCTCGATCACCAAGCGCTTCCCGGCATCGGCGACGCAGGCGGAGATCGAGGCGGAACTGAAAGCGCTGAGCGCTGATCCTGAAGTCGATGGCATCCTGCTGCAGTTGCCGCTGCCGAAGCATCTTGATGAACCCAAGGCGCTGGCGTGCATCGATCCGCTGAAGGATGTTGATGGTCTTACCGAGCTCTCCGCTGGCCGCCTCATGCTGGGCAAGCCGGGGCTGCGGCCGTGCACGCCGGTCGGGTGCGTGATCATGGCGAAGCATGCGCTGGGGAATGATCTGTCGGGCAAGAACGTGGTCGTCATTGGCCGCTCGATCCTGGTGGGCAAGCCAGCGGCCATGCTGTTCCTGGCCGAGAGCTGCACGGTGACGATCGCGCATTCGAAGACGGCTGATCTTCCTGCGCTGTGCCGGACGGCGGATATTCTTGTGCCGGCGGTTGGACGACCGGAGATGGTGCGTGGCGACTGGGTGAAGCCGGGCGCTGTGGTGATCGATGTCGGCATCAACCGCATCCCCGCACCGGAGAAGGGCGAGGGGAAGACGCGGGTGGTTGGCGATGCGCATTTTGCTGAGTGCCGCGAAGTTGCTGGACACATCACGCCGGTGCCGGGTGGTGTGGGGCTGATGACGGTTGCCTGCCTGCTGCGCAATACGGTTCTTGCAGCCTGCGCGCGGCGCGGGTGGGATGTGCCGAAGGAACTGGACGCCTGAAGCTGTTCGACGATCTCTGGTCGAAGCAGGAGGGCCGCTGCGCCATTTGCGGCGAGCCCATGCCGCGCGGGCGGTTTGATGTTCCACATGCGAGTGTGTGGAAGAAGAAGCGGCCGACGTTTGATCATATCCGTCCGCGCGTGAAGGGTGGGGGCGATGAGCCGGAGAACCTTCAGCTGGCTCATGCTGACTGCAATTGGCGCAAGGGCGATCAGTGGCGGCCGAACGGTTGAGGCTGGGTCTTCGGATTTCCATTTTGGGCATGGGGTGGCGTTCCCGCTGATGTGGTCAGCGGGGCGGGTGGGGCTGGTTAAGGCGTGGGGTGAGGGAGGTCCGCGCGTGCGCAGGCATCCGCGCGAAGACGCGCAGCCCCCTCCGTCT
>ERZ795059.3851-NODE-3851-length-14359-cov-5.640730_pt1 | contig 14359 bp, 11 predicted proteins | sample MGYA00375143_ERZ795059 | MGnify/ENA primary metagenome ERZ795059 (study PRJEB30188, sample SAMN05720168) | activated sludge metagenome | isolation source: Anaerobic digester | place: USA | collected 2015-01-07 ... | reverse complement strand
TGGCACGCGCCAGCAGCTGCCCGTGGTGATTGTGTCTGGTTCCGGTGGCGGCGCGAGAATGTACGAAGGCCTGTTTTCTTTGATGCAGATGGCCAAGACCTGTGCGGCCTTGGCAAAGCATCACGAAGCGGGCTTGTTGCATGTTTCTGTGTTGACGAATCCTACGATGGCTGGAATTATGGCGTCTTTTGCCGGTATCGGGGATGTGATTATTGCTGAACCCAAGGCCCTGATAGGATTTACCGGCCCTCGGGTTATTGAGCAGACAATCCGGCAAAAGCTTCCGGGTGGGTTCCAGCGTTCAGAATTTCTCTTGGAGCACGGCTTGATCGATATGATTACCGATCGTAAAGACATGAAGCAGCTCCTGACCCAGCTGATTCAGTATTGCCAAGTATAATTCTTAACTCCCGTAAAATAAAAAAGTTGCAAGATTTTAATTTTTTTAATAAAATAGAAACCATGTCTTTAACTTAAAAGGATAGCGTCATGGCACAAATCAGCATTAAGAATGTTAGTAAAATATATAAAGGCGGGGTCAAAGCCGTTGACAATGTGTCCCTTGGCATTGAAAATAGGGAATTCCTGGTCCTGGTCGGGCCTTCCGGATGCGGGAAGTCCACGACCCTGCGTATGATTGCGGGGCTGGAGGATATTTCCGAAGGCAATATCTGGATTGGAGACAGGCTTGTTAATGATGTCCCGGCAAAAGACCGCAACATTGCCATGGTGTTCCAGAATTATGCTCTTTACCCGCACATGACGGTTTTTGAAAATATGGCTTTTGGTCTTCGGCTAAGGAAATATCCCAAGAGTGAAATTACCCGCCGGGTTCATGAAGCGGCGGAAATCTTGGGGATCAAAATGTACCTGGAACGCAAGCCTCGTCAGCTTTCCGGCGGGGAGAGGCAGCGCGTGGCCTTGGGCCGGGCGATTGTCCGTAAACCGGAAGTATTTCTGTTTGATGAACCCCTCAGCAACCTGGACGCGAAGATGCGGGTCTTGATGCGTACGGAAATCCATAAGTTGCGGCTGCGGTTGCAGACCACGTTCGTTTATGTGACTCATGACCAGGTCGAGGCCATGACCTTGGGCGACCGGATTGCCGTCATGCTCAAAGGCAAGATTCAACAATGCGCGGATCCGATAACAATTTATGATAAGCCGGCGAACAAGTTCGTGGCGAGCTTTATTGGGTCGCCGCCGATCAACTTAATGGAAGGCCGTATCATCAAAAAGGACCGCCGGTATTATTTTGACGAGGGGAAATTCCATATTAAAATCGTTGAAGAAATGCATAAGCCGATCGCTCCGTACCAGGGGAAAGACATCATCTTCGGGATACGGGCGGAAGATATTTATGATAAACTGTTTGTGTCGGAGGCGTCTCCCGAGAACACGATCAAGGCGACCTGTGAAGTGGTTGAACCGATGGGCTCTGAAGTATATTTGTACCTAAATTCCGGGAAAAACACGTTTCTTGCCCGGGTAGGCGCTCATGACCGCCCGGAAGTCAACCGTGATATGGATCTGGTTTTTGATATGAGCAAGGTACACTTTTTTGATAAGGACACTGAAGAAACAATTATATAATCAACGCTGTTTCTACCTTACCGCTGTATCCCTGCCCCTTATAGGTTTTTTTGTCTACGCCACCCTGTATCATCCCGCTTTTTTTTATCTTTTAGCTTTGGACCTACTGGTCGGCCTGCTTTACCTTTTTTATATTTATCAAGATATGGCGCAACGCCGCGCCGGTGTTGAACTCCAGAAACAGGACATGACGGAGAAAGCCAACCTTTTAGACGAAGAAATGAACCAGGAATGGACCAGCATTGAATCTTACTGTAAGAAAATATTGAATTATTCCCAGCTGAAGGGGCTCACGGAAAAATTGTGCGTCAGTTTTACGCTGCAGGAAACGTCCGCGGTCCTCTCTTCGGAAGTGAATAAGTTTTTCGGAGACAGGGACGCGACGGTGATCCTGTACCTGTTTCATTCCCGTACGGGCGAATTGGGGTTGTCGGCGTCCCAAAAAGGCGAGATGCGCATTAATGTCGAGGCCAAAAAGGGGGATTTATATGACCAGTGGGTCGTGAAGACTTTAAAACCGCTTTTGATCGAGGATATCCGGACGGATTTCCGCTTCGACGCCGATAAACTGGAGGGCGAGCGCTCCCGGGCTGTCCGTTCTTTAATGAGCGTCCCGATGTGCCTGGGGGCCAAAGCGGTCGGTATCCTTCGGGTGGACAGCACGCGGGAGAATTATTTTACGACGGAAGATGTCCGGCTGCTGAATACGATCGCGGATCTGGGGGCCATGGCGGTTGAAAACGCCCAGTTGTACGAACGGATTGAAGATTTGGCGATCCGGGACAGCCTGACAGGGCTTTTTTTGCGGCGGCATTTTCTTGAGAGGATCGGGCAGGAGATGGCCCGGCAACTGAAGCGCCAGCAGCCGCTTTCATTCCTGATGCTGGATCTTGACGAGTTTAAACAATACAATGACCGTTACGGCCATCCGGCCGGAGACATTGTCCTTAAAACCATAGGGCAGATTCTGAGGGAGATGTTTTCATCCCCGGAGTTTTTTATCTGCCGTTACGGGGGGGAGGAGTTCGCGGTGCTGTTACCGGATTGCCCCAAGGACGAAGCGTTGGTTCTGGCGGAAAGACTCCGGGAACGGATTCAAAACCAGCCGGTTGTGCTGCGCCGGGAACGAACCCGCGTGACAGTCTCTATCGGGGTGGCGACATTCCCCGATGACGCTCAACTCAAGGAAGATCTGGTGGCGAAGGCGGATATGGCCATGTACCGGGCTAAAGCCACGGGGCGGAACCGAGTTTGCCCCGCGGCCCCATAAACCCGTTTTGGGATAAAAAGCATGATGAATTTCACCTCGATAGAATGGCTTTCCGCGGCAGGGTATTTTGCTTGTGTTGTGTTTGTCCTCCGGCGGATGCATGTGTCTTTTCAGCATAAATGCGCCATTGATGTGCTGGAAGCCCGCCGGTATTTCAATTCCTTGCAGCAGAAAAAGATGGAGATTGATGAAGAGAAAGTAAAATTCGCCGAGGAAGCCCAGGAGATTTTTGCCCTGTATGATATGACAAAGGAGCTGAGCAAGAATTTCAGCGAGGACGATTCGATCCGCATTTTTAAAGCCAAGTTGTCCGACAGCGTCCGTTGCGACGAATGCCGGTTTGTGCTCCCGGCCGTGGAAGAAAAGAAAACCATCCCGCAGGCACCGGAAGGGTCCGTCATCCCTTTGATCGCTCAACAGCAGCTTTTGGGGTATTTGCTCCTGAAAGGGTGCTCTTCGGAGGGGCTTGAAAAAGCGGCCATCCTGGCGCATCAATTGGCTCTGGTGGTCCGGAGGGACCGGTTATACCGGCAGGTCGAGTCCCTGGCTATCACAGACAGTTTAACCGGGGTCCACACGCGCCGGTATATTTTGGAACGGTTCCACGAAGAGCTTCTCCGGGCCCGCACCCAGAAGATTCCTATTTCGTTTCTGATGATCGACGTGGATTATTTCAAACACTTCAATGACCAATACGGGCATTTGACCGGGGACCAAATATTGAGAAACGTGGCCACTATTATTCAGGAGAATATCCGTCAGATCGATATTATCGGCCGGTATGGGGGGGAGGAGTTTTGTGTCATCCTCCCGGAGGCGGATGGCAGTGGGGCGCAGTATGTGGCGGAACGTATGCGCCAGGCTGTGGAAAAAGCGGTGGTCAAAGCTTACGATACCAAAGTGCGGCTGACGATCAGCATTGGCATTGCCTGTTATCCAGCCGATGGAAGAAAGGTGGCGGAGCTGATAGACAAGGCGGATTGGGCGCTTTACCGGGCCAAGAAAATAGGGCGCAATAAAGTGTGTGTATTCGGGGTTTATGACGAAAAAGACTGACGCGGGCCCACGGGCGAGACGGGTACGGCTTCCTCGCTTTTCACCTTGAATCCCTCCTGGAAATCGTGTAGAATGAAAGCAATTTTTCTTATTATAAAATATTATTATGAATAAAATTATTATAGGCGTTGATGTCGGCGGCACAAACACGAAATGCGGCCTTGTTGACACGCGGGGACGGGTTGTGGACAGGGCCCGGATTGATACAAGGCAGTATTTGTCAAAACAAAGTTTGTTGTTTTCGGCTATCGTGGATACGGTCTTAGGCCTTATTCAAAAATACCGCGGCGAGCGTTCTGATATCTTGGGGGTCGGGATGGGGCTGCCGGGGTTGATTGACACGGAGAAAGGGATCGTGAGAATCTTGCCGAATATCCCCGGATGGCGCAATGTCCCGCTCCAGCGCATGATGGAAGATAGACTGGGTCTGCCGACCAGGATTGAGAATGATGTGAACCTGATTACCCTAGGGGAATGGAAGTATGGCGCTGGCATTGGTTGCCGAAATCTTGTGTGTATGACTTTGGGCACGGGCGTCGGCAGCGGCTTGATCCTGGATAACCGCCTGTATCGAGGAGAAGGCTTTGCCGCCGGAGAAATCGGGCATATGCCGCTTAAGAGGCATGGGCTTAAGTGTAATTGCGGAGGTTCCGCCTGTTTTGAACGTTACGTGGGCAATACTGTCTTGGTGAAAAAAGCCAGGAGATTGTTCCGGGACAAAACAATAACTCTGGAACAGGTTTCTTTATTGGCCGCCCGGGAAGACCCCCGGGCGGTTGCTTTCTGGCACGAAACTGCGGTTACGGTCGGCGACGCTTTAACCGGGGTCGTCAATCTGCTGAACCCGAGGCTGATCATTATCGGGGGAGGGGTTGCGAACGCTCACCGGTTTTTATTTAAAACAATCACGGACACGATCCGGGCCCGGGCCATGACCGTCCAGGGCGCGATGTTTGTGATCAAGAGGGCCAATTTGGGGGATGACGCCGGTCTCATCGGCGCCCGGGTACTTGTTGATAATCCGGACCTGTGATGGCGGCAGCGTATTATAAGGATAATGTTTTCAATCCATTTTAAAATTCCGCGGACAAAAAGAAACCGGCCCCGGCTGTTCCTGTGGGGGGCGTTTTTATTGGTTCAGGGAATGTTTTTTTCCGGAGTGGCCGGGGCCGGAGGGGACATCACACCCGTCGAGATTAATGGCGACCGCGTCGAATATTTGATCCATGAGAACAAGGTTGTTGCTCAGGGGAACGTGTCTGTGAAAAAAGAGGGCGTGACGCTGCTTTGTGATTCCGTGGAGTTTTCCAACCAGTCCAGCATGGCTTATGCCGAAGGCAACGTTGTTCTAATCCGCGGCAATCAGAGATTGACTGGAGACAGCCTGAATTTTAATTTTTCGAGCATGAAGGGCGATTTTGAGGAGACAGTCATCGCCGCCGAACCTTTTTACGGGGCCGGGGAAAAAGTTTCCAGGATTGCAGAGAACCATCTGGTCCTTGACCGCGGCTTTATTACGACCTGCGACCTGGATGACCCGCATTTTCGCTTTGTGGCCCGGAAGATTGATATTTACCCGGGGGATAAAGCTGTCGCCAGAAACGTGCGGTTGCAGATCGGGCAGGTGCCCATCTTTTATCTTCCGAAATATACCCAGGACCTGACCGGCCGGAAACCGGCTTTTCTTGTGACTCCGGGGTATGACAAAGACTGGGGGCCTTTTCTGTTAGGCCGGTGGCGGTATGAGTTGTCCCCGAAGGTTAAAGGGACCGTGCATGTGGATTACCGGCAAAAGAAGGATGTGGCGTGGGGCGTGGATACGGATTATAAAACGGACCGGTACGGGCACGGCCTGATCCGGACATATTACATGAACGAGCGTGACGTCAAAGCCGATTATTTTTTTGATGAACGGACCGAGCCCACTGTCGAACGGGAACGCTATAAAGTGGAGTGGCGGCATAAGTGGAACGTGGATCAGGATACGAGCGCGGTTCTGCAGTATTATAGACTCAGTGACGCGGCTTTCCTGAAGGATTATTTCCAAAGAGAAAATGAGGCCGAGAACAATCCTTCCACCTATTTTCTTCTAAGCCGAAATTTCCCGACCGGGACATTAAGTTTCAGGACGGATGCCAGGGTCAACCGCTTTACAAGCATTGTGGAGCGGCTTCCCGAAATCAGTTATGCCCTCCCGAACCGGGAGCTTGGAAACACAGGGTTTTATTTCAAGGACACATCCACCTATTCGAACCTTTCGTTGAAACCGGCCAGCCCGTCCGAGGACGCGCTTAAAACCATGAGGGTGGACTCGGAAAACGAACTGTCTTATCCCCTGAAGGTCAGTTTTATCGAAGTCAAACCTTATGCCGGACTCCGGCAGACATATTACAGCCGCACCAAGGACCCGGCGGATTATAATTCTGTCCGGGGACTTTTTTTCACCGGCTCGGACTTGAGCACAAAATTTTATAAGATCTATGAAGCCTATATCGACCAGTGGGGGCTGGATATCAAGCGGTTACGGCACGTGGTTACTCCGTCGGTGTCTTATTTGTACCGTCATGACCCCACCCTGGAGAATGAGGCCCTCGACCAGTTTGACAGTATCGATTCCCAGGTGCGGGCGCATTCGCTCAATTTCAACCTGGAAAACAAATTCCAGACCAAACGCCAGGGCAAAAGCGTTGATCTCGCCCGGGTGATGGTGGGGACCAATTTCCTTTTAAAAGAGGACCCGGGAAAGGGCGGCTTTAACACGGTTTCCGGGGACCTGGAGCTGATGCCGTATGACTGGTGGTCTTTGTATTTTGACGCCGGGTATGATACGATCGAGGAACATTTAAGCACCGCGAATGTCGATTTCTACATCAACGATGAAGGTGACCAGTGGTACGGGAAATTCGGGAAACGTTTTAACCGGGAGGTGGATGACCAGCTCACCACGGAATTGGGGTGGAGAGTAAATCCTAAGTGGACGTTCAACGTGTATCACCGGTTCGACCTTGATACGGGGGCCCTCAAGGAGCAGCAGTACGGTTTTAAGCGCGACCTTCATGCCTGGACGATGGCGTTGACGTTTAATGAAACCCGCGGGGAGGGCACGGAAATCTGGGTTGTGATGACGATGAAAGCTTTCCCGGAGATCGGATTCGATGTGGGCACGAGTTTTAATCGCCGGAAAGCCGGTTCCCAGAATTAGGAACGGCCGGTGGGTGTTCTATTAAGAAAGGATTTTGTATGAATATTTCAATCATTGGATGTGGTTATGTGGGGCTGGTGACGGGGGTGTGTTTGGCCTCGATCGGGCACAGGGTTCTTTGTGTGGATAGTGACCAGGAAAAGATCAAGAAATTGAAGGCGGGCCATGTGCCGATTTACGAGCCCGGCCTGGATGCCCTTATGCGTGAGGCGGTGAAGAAAGGTCGCTTGAGTTTTGGCGGGTCGGTCCGGGAGGCGACACAGAAGACGGACGTCATCTTTATCGCCGTGGGAACGCCGTCCAAAAAGAACGGGGAGGCGGATTTAACGTATGTTGAGAATGTCGCCCGGCAGATCGCCATGAGCATGACAGCTTATAAATTGATTATTGAAAAGTCCACCGTGCCGGCGGAAACGGGAAAGCGCATTGAACGCACGATCCGGCTGAATTTGCCTAAACGCAGTAAGACGATCCCTTTTGACGTGGCGTCCAACCCGGAATTTTTACGGGAAGGCTCAGCAATCGAAGATTTTATGAACCCGGACCGGGTGGTGATCGGGGTCGAGTCCGCCCGGGCTGAGAAAATTTTGCGCGAAATTTATCAGCCGCTAAACCCGCATATCGTGGTGACAAATATTAATTCCGCGGAAATCATTAAGCACGCGTCCAATTCGTTTTTAGCCACAAAAATTTCTTTCGCGAACGCTCTGGCGCAGATCTGCGACCGCGTCGGCGCGGACGTCCTGAAGGTGGCCGAGGGCATGGGGTATGATAAAAGAATTGGGAAAAGTTTTTTGAGGGCCGGAATCGGGTACGGCGGCAGTTGTTTCCCCAAAGACGTTGACGCCTTTATCCGCCTTAGCGAACGGAGCGGGTACCAGTTTAACCTTCTCAAGGAAGTCCGGCAGGTGAATGAGGAACAGAAAGCTATTTTTGTCCGGCTGATTGAGGACAAGCTGTGGATTTTGAAAGATAAAGTGATCGGCGTCCTGGGGCTGGCTTTCAAGCCGGACACGGACGACATGCGCAATGCCCCGTCCCTGGATATCATCGCCGCTTTGCAGAAAGAAGGGGCGAAAGTGAAAGCCTATGACCCACAGGCGATGGGGCAGGCCAGGAAAGTGCTTAAGAAAGTGACTTTTTGTAAAGATATTTACGCGTTAGCCAAGGGCTGTGACTGTTTGTTGTTGCTGACCGAATGGGGAGAGTTTAAGAAAATAAATTTTAAGAAAGTTAAAACGCTTATGAGGCAAGCTGTTATTTTCGATGGGAGAAATTTGTATCACGCAGACCGTTTGAACGATTTGGGGTATGAATATTATGGCATCGGCCGGGGCGTTTCTGTTTAGGAGACCGAAAGGGGAGAAATGATGGCGGCTTCTTTGAAAAGAAAGATTGAATCCCGGAAGGCGAAAATCGCTGTCTTGGGCCTGGGCTATGTGGGGCTTCCCTTGGCCGTTAATTTCGCCAAGCAAGGATATTCCGTCCACGGGCTCGATAAAGACCAGGACAGGGTTGATCATGTCCGGGAGAGGGTGAGTTATATTTCTGATATCCCGACCAAGGATGTCGCGGCTGTCGTTCAAGCCGGGCGCCTGGATGCGGGAATGGACTTTTCCGTGATCTCGGACATGGATGTCCTGATCATTTGTGTGCCGACCCCGCTTAAAAGCAAGTACACGCCGGATATCTCGTATATTGTGGACGCCGTCAGGACCATCCGGCGTTATTTACGGAAAGGCACGCTGATTGTTTTGGAAAGCACGACCTATCCCGGCACCACCAAAGAGCTCATCCTGCCGGAGATTGAAAAATCCGGGCTGAAGAGCGGAAAAGATTTCTTCCTGGCGTTCTCTCCGGAGAGGATCGATCCCGGCAACAGCCAGTATGACGTGACAAAAATTACCAAGGTCGTGGGCGGCGTCACGCCGGAAAGCGGGCGGCTGACGAAGGCCCTTTATGAAAAGATTATCTGTAAAGTCCATTGCGTGGCGACGGCGGAAGCGGCGGAGATGACCAAGCTCCTGGAAAACTCCTTCCGTATCATTAATATAGGATGGATTAATGAGTTGGCGATGATGTGCCACAAGTTGGGCGTCGATATCTGGGAAGTGATTGAGGCGGCCAAGACCAAGCCTTTCGGCTTTATGCCTTTCTATCCCGGCCTGGGCGTGGGCGGACATTGTATCCCGGATGACCCGCTTTATTTATACTGGAAGGCTAAACAATACGGGTTCAGCTCGAAATATATTAAAATATCCGCAGACACGAATTCATACATGACGCAATACGCCGTTGAGCGCCTGCGTGATATTCTCGCCGGGAAAGGGAAGGATATGAAGGGGGCCCGAATTTTTATCCTGGGGGTTACGTATAAAAAAGACGTCAAGGACCTTCGCAAGTCGCCGCCGCTGAAATTGTTACAACTTTTGCAGGCGGCGGGGTGCCAGGTCGACTATCACGACCCGATGATCCCTTATCTGGATTTCCCCGGCATCCATCTCACAGCTGTGCCGTTAACGCCCAAAACAGTTAAGGCGAGTGACTGCATCGTGATCGCGACGGACCACACAAAAGTTGATTACGCCATGGTCCGCCGCCACGCGAGGCTGATTTTTGATATCCGTAATGTTTATAAAAATACGCCGCACACGAAGGTGATAAAACTGTAAATCAATAGCGAAGGAGTCTGCCATGGGGTCGAGGAAGAAGGTCGCTGTCGTCACGGGAGGAGCCGGATTCTTGGGAAGTCACCTGTGTGATCGTTTGCTTAAGGAAGGTTGCCGGGTTTTCTGCGTGGATAATTTTATTACCGGCAGCGAACAGAATATTCAGCATTTGTATGACAATAAATATTTCCGCCTCATCCGGCATGATATTTCCAAGGAGATACGGATGCCGGGGCCGGTTGATTATATCCTGCATTTTGCCTCTCCGGCGAGCCCGATTGATTATTTGTTGTTCCCTATTCCCACGTTAAAGGTGGGGTCGCTGGGGACATACAACACTTTGGGGCTGGCGAAATTGAAAAAGTCCCGGTATCTGTTAGCCTCGACATCAGAGGTTTACGGGGACCCGCAGGAGCACCCGCAGAAAGAAACGTATTGGGGGCATGTCAATCCCATCGGGCCGCGCGGTGTTTATGACGAGGCTAAACGGTTCGCGGAAGCCATGACCCTGGCGTATCACCGGTACCACAGGTTGGACACGCGGATCGTGCGGATTTTTAACACCTACGGTCCGCGGATGCGGATCAAAGACGGGCGTGTTGTCCCCAATTTTATTTTTCAGGCGCTTCATCATAAACCCCTTACGGTTTACGGGACCGGACAGCAAACCCGGTCGTTTTGTTTTTACACGGACCTTCTGGAAGGCATTGTGAGGCTTCTTGGTTCCGGCTATACTGGCCCCGTGAATATCGGGAATCCTGAAGAGTTTACTATTTTGCAGTCGGCAAAATTGGTGTTAAAATTGTCGGGGTCAAAGTCCAAGATTGTGAAGAAACCCCTTCCCAAAGATGACCCTCAGCAGCGGCGGCCGGATATCTCATTGGCCAAACGCCTGTTGAAATGGTCACCCCGGGTTTCCTTGGAAAAGGGCCTGGCCGAAACAATAGAGTGGTTTAAACTGCAAAAAATTTGATATGCGCCATGAATGAAAACCATCAAAACGAGATTGGCACGGAACAGCTTTGGGACCTTTACCGGGTCATGGCTCGCATCCGCCTGGTCGAATTAAAGATCGAAGAGTTGTATCATCTGGATGACATGAAAACACCCATTCATCTCTCCTTGGGAGAGGAGGCCGTTGCGGCGGGCGTGTGTGCCCATTTACGTTTGGATGATTTTGTCTTTAGCAATCATCGCAGTCACGCGCATTATCTGGCCAAAGGCGGCGACCTTAAAGCCATGATCGCCGAGTTGTATTGTAAAGAAACCGGTTGCGCCAAAGGCCGTGGCGGATCCATGCATTTGATTGACACGGCCGTCGGCCATCTGGGGTCTTCCGCGATCGTGGGCGGGAGCATCCCTCACGCGGTGGGGGCGGCGTTGGCGTTTGTGATGCAAAACAAAACGGCTGTTGCTGTCTCCTTTTTCGGGGACGCAGCCAGCGAGGAGGGGGTTTTCTTCGAAAGCATGAGCCTAGCGGCGCTGAAGCGCCTGCCAGTCGTTTTTGTCTGTGAAAATAATTTCTATTCCGTGTGTTCGCATATTTCCGCGCGCCAGCCGAATCCGGATATCGCCATGCGTGCGCGGGCTTTTGATATCCCTTCTGTGAAAGTTGACGGGATGGATGTGGGGCAAGTTTTTATGAAAGCAGGAGACGCTATTCATCACGCCCGTCAGGGGCGCGGGCCGTATCTTTTGGAATGCCGTGCTCAGCGCTGGCGCGCGCACGCGGGTTCCGGTGACCCGCTCCGGGAAAAATACCGCAAGCCGGAAGATTTAGAACCGGATTGGATGCGAGATCCTTTGTCCGAATTGGAACAGGTTTTGCGTTCCCGGCGGGGTATAGGGGAGCAGACGATTCGTGATATAACCGGAACATTGAATGCGGAAATTGACGAAGCGTTCTATGCGGCTCAATCCGGCCCGCTTCCCCGGAAAGAAGACCTTAAAAAATATCTATTCGCGTGAACTATGCCTTGGACAAAATTACAGATTGAAAGAGAAGAACCCGTTTTCGATGAAAACGCCGGGCAGGATGTCCGGAAGTTGAGTTTCGGGGAAGCCCTGCGGGAAGCGTTAGACCAGGCTCTTCAGAGAGACCCCCGCGTGTATGCCATGGGGCAGGGCATTGACGATCCCGGTGGGATTTTTGGGACAACCCTCGGGTTGCAGGAAAAATACGGGCCGCAGCGGATTTTCGACGCCCCCTTAGCCGAAGAAGCGACGATCGGCATGGCCATCGGGTCGGCTATGGCGGGTTTAAGGCCGGTGTCTATTCATAACCGCCCTGACTTCCTGATGATGGCCATGGACCAGATCGTCAATGCCGCGTCAAAATGGTGTTATATGTTTTCGGGCCAGGTGCCGATCCCGCTTGTTATCCGGGCCTGCATTGGCCGGGGCTGGGGCTCGGCCGCCCAGCATTCGCAGTCTTTGCACGGGCTGTTCACGCATGTCCCGGGCTTGAAAATTGTCATGCCCAGCACCGCTTATGATGCTAAGGGGCTGTTTATCGCCAGTGTGGCGGATAATAACCCTGTGATATTTATAGAGCACCGGTGGCTCTATCAGCACAAGGGGTATGTCCCGCAGGATGTGTATGCGGTCCCCTTTGGCCAGGGTACGGTTAAAAGGCCAGGCCGGGACATCACGGTGCTCGCGATATCGCACATGGTGATCGAGTCCCTCCGGGCGGCGGAACAGTTGGAGAAACAAGGGATCAGCCTAGAGGTCCTTGACCCCCGAACCCTGTGCCCGTTTGACGAAGAGATTCTTCTTAAGTCGCTTGCGAAAACCGGAAAGCTGATTGTCGCGGATGTTGACTGGAAGACTGGCGGGTTCGCGGCGGAAGTCGTGGCCCTGGCCGCGGAAAAAGGGTTTGGCTATCTTAAGAAACCCCCGGTGCGGGTGTGCCTTCCCGATATCCCGACGCCGGCCAGTTATGTCCTGGAAGAGGCTTTTTATCCCGGGGTGGCGGACATTGTCGCCGCGGCGGAACACCTGATGGCATGAATTTCCATGGCCTCAGGGCCCGGCGGGAAATTTGTAAAATACACGTATACAGGGGAGTGAAACATGAAAATACTGGTGACCGGCGGAGCCGGTTATATCGGCTCGGTTCTTGTGCCGCGCCTGTTGGCGGAGGGCCATGAGGTTGTGGTGCTGGATAATTTTATGTACAACCAGACACCGCTCTTGGACTGCTGTCATGACCCCCGGCTCACGATTGTGCGGGGTGATGCGCGGGATAAGGTGCTTTTGGAACGTTTGATGAAAGACGCGGATGCTGTTTTTCCCATGGCCTGTCTGACGGGCGCGCCCTTGTGCAAGAAAGACCCTTGGGCGGCGCAGACGGTATTGCTGGATGCGGTTCGACTGGTCATAAGCTTGAGCGGCCGTGATCAGAGGATCGTTTTCCCGACCACGAATAGCGGATACGGGGTGGGGCAGAAAGATCATTTTTGCACCGAAGAAACGCCCTTAAATCCGATTTCATTATACGGGCAGCTCAAGGTTCAGGCGGAAGAAGCTGTTTTGTCTTCGGGCCGGGGGGTCACGCTGCGGTTGGCCACCGCTTTCGGGATCAGCCCCCGTATGCGCCTGGATCTTTTGGTGAACGATTTTACTTACCGGGCTGTGAATGACCGTTTTATTATTTTGTTTGAGGCGCATTTTAAACGGAATTTTATCCATGTCCGCGATGTGGCCAAAGCATTTATTCATAGTTTGAAGAATTTCGAGTCTATGAAGGGCGAACCTTATAACGTCGGGTTAAGCGACGCGAACTTGAGTAAAAAAGAACTCTGCGATGAAATCCGCAAACAGGTCCCGGAATTTTATGTCCTGGAGTCTGCGATCGGAGAAGATCCGGATAAACGGGATTATGTCGTTTCCAATGAAAAGATTGAAAAAACCGGATATCGTCCGGATGTTTCCCTGCCGGCCGGCATCGGCGAGCTGATCAAGGGATATCAGATTATTAAGAGAAACCAGTTCGCCAACATTTAACCGCCGGCCGGGTTCCTGAAACGCGTGATGCCTTGTGTTTCTGGAAGAAGCTTATAATTTGTGGTGAGGAGAAAGGCCGCGCGGATTTCAGAGACGGCCTTGACCGCCTCGCGCATTCAACATATAATGACCACACGGTTTATTAAAGAATCGGGGAGCGCCCATGACGGACATTGTACTGATAAAAGCGAATAACCAGAAAAAAGCCTATCAGGACCTCAGCCGGGATTTTACCGGGCTGGAACCGCCGTTGTGGATCATTTTAACCGCCGCCTTCCTTCGGGAACAAGGGTTTCAGGTTCAGGTGATTGATGCTGAAGTGGAGAATTTTGACGCGCGGGAAACCGTTCAGAGGGCTTTGGCCTACAAACCCCTTTTAGTGTCTGTTGTGGTTTCCGGCACCAACCCATCCGCCTCAACGATCAATATGCCCGGCGCCAGTGAATGTTTGAAAGAGCTGAAGCGGAGGCAGCCGCAGTGCCCGGCGGCGATTTCAGGGCTTCATCCCTCCGTTTTGGCGGCGCAGACGATGCAGGAAGAGGTCGCGGACTTCTTGTGCGA
>ERZ795059.3847-NODE-3847-length-14366-cov-7.494235_pt1 | contig 14366 bp, 8 predicted proteins | sample MGYA00375143_ERZ795059 | MGnify/ENA primary metagenome ERZ795059 (study PRJEB30188, sample SAMN05720168) | activated sludge metagenome | isolation source: Anaerobic digester | place: USA | collected 2015-01-07 ... | reverse complement strand
TTGGATGGTGTTACTAGTTCAGACGTGTGCTCTTCCGATCTATTGAATGCATAACGGTCATATTCTTCGCCAATTTTTTTGATAGCGCGATTGACAATAGCTGCCAAGGCCACTTCGCGGATCTCGCTGGCATCATATGTCCACTGCATCGGATCCTCAATGATTTTTTCATTTACCAAAATGATTTCTTGAGCCAGATTCCAAATTTTGGTCAACCAACGATAAACACCTTTGATGCCGTTGGTGTCCCAAATAGCCGTATCAGAATATGGACCAATAAACATTTCATAGCCGCGCAAAGTGTCGGCACCATATTCGGAAATGATATCATCCGGATTGACAATATTGCCTTTGGACTTGGACATTTTGATGCCGCCTTCGCCAAGAATATAACCATGCGAAATACGTTTTTGAAAAGGCTCGATGGTGGGCACCAATCCTTGGTCATACAAAAATTTATGCCAAAAACGAGAGTACAGAAGATGCAAAGTGGTATGTTCCATACCACCGTTGTACAAATCAACCGGCGTCCAATAGGCTAATTTCCGCTGATCGGCAAAAGCAGTATTATTGCGTGGATCAACGAAACGCAACCAGTACCAACTCGAGCCGGCCCATTGCGGCATGGTGTTCGTCTCGCGTTTGGCCGGACCGCCGCAGCGAGAACAAGTAGTATTGACCCAAGCGGCGATATTGGCCAGGGGCGACTCGCCGGTATTGGTGGCTGCATAGTTGGCGACTTCCGGCAAAGTAAGCGGTAATTGATCCTCCGGTAGAGGAACTTCGCCGCATTGATCACAATAGACAATAGGAATGGGTTCACCCCAATATCGTTGACGAGAAAAAACCCAGTCACGCAATTTGTAATTAACGGTTTTTTGACCCAAATTCCGCTTGGCTAATTCGTCAATAATTTGCTTGGCTGCTTCGACCGAGTCAAGATTGTCAAATTGGCTACTATTGATGCATACTCCTTTGTCGACAAACAGAGCCGGTAATTCTTGTGCAAAACGGCTTTGCCAAAGAGAAAACTCAGAACATTGTAATTGCGGATCGCGAGCCATTTCTTCCCATGTAACCCAGCTGGCTTCATGTTTTTCTTTTTCGGATGGATCAATTTCGGCGCAAGAATCGTCAAGCAATTCAAAGACCAAGGCAGAAAAAATAGCCTGCCGATTTTCGTCTTTGTGAGCAGCAAAGAAGTTGGATTGGACCGGTCCGCCAAGAGTGCGAATATATTTCAGTTGATGGTAACCGGTTTCTTCAGCCACTTCTCGAACAGCAGCGTCAATCAATGTTTCATTGTCTTTCACGCCACCCACCACAAATGTCGTCCAAGGGAATTGTTTCCATCGGAGAGTCAATATCTGGTGGGTGCGGGGATTGATAACGATCGCTTGAATGGCGCGGCGAACAACAGTCGGCTTGTCCGCACGAGGCGGATTACCGGAATCGATAATTTTGGGAATGACAACTTCTTTGATCGGTAAATCAAATTTTTTGGCAAAAGCATAGTCGCGTTCATCATGAGCAGGGACGGCCATTATCGCACCTGTGCCATAATCCGGTAAAACATAATCGGCAATCCAAATGGGAATCTGTTCATTATTTATCGGATTGACCGCATACGATCCGGTAAAAACACCGGTTTTATCTTTGTTTTCTTGACGCTCAATATTACTTTTAGCCAGCGCCGTAGCCACATAATCAGCCACTTCCTTGGCATGTTCCGGCGTGGTAATATTTTTGACTAATTCGTGTTCGGGAGCAATGACCATGAATGTAACTCCAAACAATGTGTCGGCTCTAGTGGTAAATACCTCCAAAAAATTTGTTGATGGTCCGGATGCAGGGTTGAAAATGGAAAATTTGATGGCCGCGCCGGTGGAGCGACCAATCCAGTTGATTTGCATAGCTTTGACTTTTTCCGGATAGTCGGCGGCTGCCAAATCGTCGATCAGACGGTCGGCATAGGCGGTGATTTTGAGCATCCATTGTTCCAATTCTTTTTTGGTAGTCACTGTGCCGCAGCGATCGCATCGGCCGTCGACAACTTCCTCATTGGCCAAGCCGACTTGGCAGGAAGGACACCAGTTGATCGGCTTTTTGGCACGATACGCCAGGCCATGCTGATAGAGTTGCAAAAAGATCCATTGAGTCCAACGATAATAGTCCGGATCGGTGGTGTTGACCTCACGATCCCAATCAATTGACAAACCCATGCTCTGCATTTGTCGGCGAAAGTGATCAATGTTGCGTTTGGTTGTCTCAGCCGGGTGAGTACCGGTCTTAATAGCATAGTTTTCAGCCGGTAAGCCAAAAGCGTCATATCCGGTGGGAAAAAGTACATTGAAACCTTGCATTCGTTTGATTCTGGCCAAGGCATCAATGGCTGAATTGGCGCGAGCATGACCAACATGCAAACCTTCGCCGGATGGATACGGAAATTCAAAAAGCAAATAGTATTTGGGCTTGGACTGGTCAAAATCGGCCGCTTGAAATATTTTTTCCTCTTTCCAAACAGACTGCCACTTGGGCTCTATTTCACCGGGATTATATTGTTTCATGATGTTTATTATTGAATGGTTCTTTCTAGAATATTATATCATGGTTAATAATGAGAAATTCGTGGTCAAAATTGACAAGATAGTTTTCTGAAAGTATATTTTGATATAGAAAATAAGTATTTTAAAAATTTGGAGGTGAAAATAATATGTCACAGAAAGATTATGACGATTTTTTTGAAAAAAATTATCGGAATGATTTTTTTAATTTGATTGATCAGATGTTGGAAAACAGGCACACGGATTCGATCGAAGTTTACAAAGAGTTGAATGATAAATTGGAAAAATATATTTTGATATTTGAGCCAGAATATTTGGAAAAACAATTTATTGAATACATTTTAAGAAATTTGACTAAACAATATACAATTGTAGAAATTTACTTGCTACAAGAAATAGCAATCGCCATCGGTGATGAAAAATTCGCGAACATCTTTTTGCTAGCAGTCTATAATTTGCTTTTGACTCCGGCAAGAATAAAAGAATTCGTCAGATCGCATTTGATTACTCTGTATTTAAAGGAAAAAAGTCAACATTATAAAATGAAATTTACCGATTTTGTAAAAAAAACACAAGAGACAAATTTTTTATCAATATTTCACATCAACTAGACAAGGCAATATATTATGTCTTGTTTTTTTATCATATTTTGGTTGACTTATGCAATATTTTTTTGTTATAATATTCCGATATGTATAAATTGGCGATCAAACAATTTTTAAATTTAAACGAAAATGAAAACGCAGTTACGACGGCGCCGGCTTTGGATGAGCAGTGGTATGATATTTTGGAAAAATATGGTTCGTTCCAGATTTATGAATTTTTTGAAAGCGATTTAAATAATGCCTCGCAACAAAAAAGATTGTTTGACCAAAATGTATTATTGAATCCTAAACCAAAATATCCGTTCCTACAAAAAAGAAAATTGCAAATATTCAAGGTAGGATTAAATAAATTAAAAAAACAAATAAGGAAAGCCGAAAATAATTCCTTGATTAAACAAGTGTATATCGATAAAATCAATGAAAAATTAATCGAAATAAAATTGCTGGAGGCAGCATTAAATCTTAGTCACTCGAGAAATAAAAATGAAGAAAATAAATTTGCGCGACAATTTAAGATTTACTCGCAACAAATTTACGGCAAACCGAGTAAAAAATTGTTTTACTTTGCAGTTACAAAAGTGAGGCGTATTACCGAAAAAAATTTGAATAATAACGGTTACACCCAATTAGTTGGTAATAAATTATTAGAAATATTGCCCGGTGGCGACAAAAACAAAATGAACGATATATTGAAAAAAACCGACGTCGAAAAATTTATCGCCAAATACCTTATGCTTGACGATATTTTAAAAGAATTGCATTTACCAAAAAAGAACATTGTTTTGGACGCTAAAAAAATAAAAAAATACTTTGAAATTTTATTAGACAAATTAAATATTGATGATTGGGAAGTAAAAATCACCAACAAAGGCTCGGCAATCAATGTAGATCATGACAAAGAACAAATTTTGATACCAAAAAAAAGAAAACTTAACCGCGACAAATTGCGTTTGCTGATGGTGCATGAAATCGGCGTACATGTCCGCAGACGAGTGAATGGCGAGAATAAAGCATTAAAGATTTTGGGATTGGGATTAAACAATTATGAAACAGCCGAAGAAGGTTTGGCGGGAATTTGTGAAGACTTGGTAAAAAAAGCACACGATATTACATTTGGCGCTTTGCTCAGTTATCTGGCAATTGGTTTGGTATACGGGTTGGATGGAAAAAAACGTGACTTTCGAGATTTGTATGAAATTTTGGTGAAAATTTATCAATTCAAATACGTTTTGCATTTTGATGAATCAAGTACGATTAATTGGCAAGAAATAGACGAGAAGGCCAAAGATAGAGCTTGGCAAAAATGCCGACGAATTTTTCGCGGCACCAATTGCCGAGTAAAAGGTGTGTGTATTACAAAAGATATTATTTACTTGAAAGGTCGAATACAAATTTGGAAACAAATCACCAATGACGATCCGGAAATTATGCGCATTTTTTCCGCCAAGTATGATCCAATTAATGCCGAACATATAAAGGTATTGGACAAATTGGGTGTGGCGTAGAAAAAACGATAAACAAGAAATTTTAAATGCCAAACGAGAACAATGGTCAATTTTCAATATCCAATATCCAAGTGAAAACGCAAGAAATCTCAAATTTCAAACGAGAACAATGGTCAATTTTCAATATCCAATATCCAAGTGAAATCGCAAGAAATTTCAAATTTCAAATTTCAAACACTAACAATATGCAAGATTCGATATACAATAAAATCGCTAGAAATTGCATCGGCTAAGAATAAAAAACAATACAAATCATCAAAAATTTTTATAAAAAAATGCGGTGATCCATAGCTCGGACACGATGCGAATATTGACATTTACCCTTTTTTCATCTATATTTTCTACAAATAAAAATAAAAAAGGGGGCTAAAAAAATGGAAGTTAAGAATAATACAAGTCGAACATTGGCATATAAAGCCGCATTTTTCAATTTTATGGACGACTTGTGCCGTCTGTACTGTGACGTACAGGAAATGAAGAATGAAGAGAATATTGAGTTGTCGAAAGAAAGTTTTCGTCAATGCACCAAAAATTTCGGTGAGTTATTGATTAGAATTAACTGGGAGTCATTCTTGACGAAAATTTTGAGCGAGTACTATGAGTCGAGAATTCATCAAAATATGGTGGAATTAAAATATGATTTCTACCATGAACTGGCAAAAATCGTCGATGAATTTAAGAATAAAATAGACAACAAGGATAATATAATAAATTACGATACAACAGCTGAAAATACTTTCTGGGAAGTCGTTCGAAAACGTGTGGACGAGCAATGTTGTCTTGAAGTGACAACAAAAAAATTACTAAAAATTAAATAGCAAAATGCCCGGTGTGAAAATTTTCACACCGGGTTAAATTTTTTTAGATTTGGACAAATGCTTGTTTTTTGAAACCCGGTTCAAAATTGGCCTGCTCTAATGAGATCAAATGGCGCAATTGAACCAACAAGTTGAAGTTGTCAAAATCATTTTCAATAAGCATAATATCGATGGGAGTAACAAAATTTCCCAAGAGAATTTTTTCAATGATACCAGCTACCAATAACTTTGTCTCGGAAGAACTTTTTATCTGATTAAGATAATTTATTTTATTAACCTTAACCTGTAAAAAGTCGGCGTTTTCTTTCAATTGTTTGGCCAATCGCCAAAAAAAGCAAAAAGCCGAATAAAATGTATTTTCTTGATGAAAGAAACGCATGCGATATTCGAAATATATTTTTTCAAATATCTTTGATGAGACTAATGGTTGAGCAATGAAGTTGAAATCAACATCTTTTTGATATTCAAGAATTATCTGCTGCAAACACCCGGAATGAACAGAACGCAAAATTTCGAATGCCTCAAAAATATATAGCGAATTACTATTTATGTAATTTTCGTCGCGCTGTAATATTTTTTTAGCATTCAAAGAATTGATTCTGGACTGCGAATGTTCGTCAAATTTTTGCAAATATATTCTTCTCTTTTTTTCCGAATAACTAAAGAAATTCTCCAAAAAGGAAATTTTATCAATAATCTTTAAATTATTTATTTCCTCCCCCCTTTGTTGTTTTCTGACCATTTTTTTAAATTACCCTCCTTTGAAGTTATGTTTATATGTTAGTGAAAATTTACGAAAGTTGCTAGTTGACTTTTGTGGGGTTAAAGAAAAATATTTGTGCGGCAAGCATTATCAAATATTTACAAAATTGTTTTTTTAAAAAACAAGAATCAATTTTCAATATTCAATATCCAATTGGAATCGCAAGGTAAAAACTAGATAGCAACTCATTGTGTCATACCCGAAAAGACATGAGCGAAGCGAATATTATTTATCGGGTATCTCATCCGCGACAAGATGCAAGGATCAATATCCAATATCCAATTGAAAGCGCAAGAAATCTCAAATTCCAAACAGGGATAAATTAGTTTTAATAAAACAACAATTTTCTTTGTACTTTTTGTTGCCAAAAAGTACCAAAAAGCACTGGGGGCTCATAATGCTTTGGCCAATACAAAATATAAATTAGCGTAGTAACTACGCAGATTCGCCCCCAGACCCCGTGATCATTCGAGAAGAGAAAGAGCAATTTTCAAGGATCAATATCCAATTAAATATGCAAGACGCAATATGCAATATGCAATATGCAATGGAAGTACGAAGATAATTTTCAAGGATCAATGTCCAATATCCAATTGGAATCGCAAGGTAAAAATTAGATAGCAACTCATTGTGTCATACCCGAAAAGACATGAGCGAAGCGAATATTCTTTATCGGGTATCTCATCCGCGACAAGATGCAAGATCCAATATGCAATAAACAAGAAATTCCAAATCTCAAATCTCAAATTTCAAACGAGAACAATATGCAAGACGCAATATGCAATATGCAATGGAAGTACGAAGATAATTTCCAAGGATCAATGTCCAATATCCAATTGGAATCGCAAGGTAAAAACTAGATAGCAACTCATTGTGTCATACCCGAAAAGACATGAGCGAAGCGAATATTATTTATCGGGTATCTCATCCGCGACAAGATGCAAGATCCAATATGCAACAAACAAGAAATCTCAAATTTCAAACATAAAATAATAACTAAGGATCAATATCTATTTGTCCAATATCTAACAAAAAGTGGACGAGAGCTTGTCAAACGATGGCGATTTATTTGTTTTGGCAAAATAATTTATATATCATATAGATAAGCGAAATTTTATTGCATTAATCGTGAGTAATATATGACATTCAAACCAATAGAAAAAAAGAAGTTGCCCGAGCTGGAATTGGAAGTAATGGATTTCTGGAAAAAAGACCAAACTTTCCAAAAAAGTATCTTGAACAGGAAAGAGGCGACGACTTTCAGTTTTTATGACGGACCGCCGTTTGCGACGGGAGAACCACATTATGGCCATATTTTGGGGTCAACCATCAAAGACGCAGTGGGTCGCTATCAAACGATGAAGGGCCACCTGGTGAATAGACGGTGGGGCTGGGATTGCCATGGTTTGCCGATCGAAAACATTGCCGAGAAAGAACTGGGTATTTCCGGCAAGGATGAGATTGAAAAAATGGGAGTGAAAAAATTCAACGATTTTTGTCGCAGCAAAGTGATGGAGTTTGCCGACATCTGGGGAAAGACGGTGGACCGAATGGGACGCTGGGTGGAATTCGAAAATGCTTATCGAACAATGGATGTCGAATATATCGAATCAGTGTGGTGGGCTTTCAAGAAAATACATGAAAAAGGTCTGATTTATGAAGGTGAAAAAGTGCTGATGTACTGCCCGCGATGCGAAACTCCGATGGCCAAGGCGGAAATCGCGATGGACAATTCATACAAAACAGTCAAGGACACCACTATCACAGTGAAGTTTAAATTGAGGGATGAAGACGCTTTTGTGTTGGCCTGGACTACCACGCCATGGACATTACCTTCCAATTTGGCCTTGACCGTCAATCCCAACATGGATTATGTGTATCTCAAAGATAAAGCGGACGGCACAGTATATATCATCGGGCAAAGTGCTGTTCACAAATACTTCCGAGAAGAAAGCGAGTACGAGATTCAAAAAACAGTGAAAGGTAGTGAATTGTTGGAGAAAAAATATGAGCCATTGATGCCCTATTTCAAAGATTTACCTAATTCTTTCCGAATTATCGGTGGCGATTTTGTAACCGCGGAAGAAGGAACCGGCATTGTACATACGGCGCCGGCTTTTGGTGAGGTGGATTATGAAGTTTGTAAACAAAACAACATTGATTTCGTATCACCGGTGGACAAGACGGGTAGATTTACCGCGGAAATTCCAGCTTTGCAGGGTAAGTTTGTATTTGATACCAACTTGGAAATAATTATTCGTTTGAAAACCGAAGGAAAGGTAGTAAAATCGGAAAAAATTGCTCACGAGTATCCGCATTGCTACCGTTGCGCCACTCCCCTACTATATCGCGCGATACCAGCTTGGTTTGTGAATATTCAAAAAGTAAAATCCAGAATTTTGGAATTGAACGAAAAAATCAGTTGGACACCGGAGCATTTGAAACATGGGCGCTTTGAAAATATTGTGCGAGAAGCACCGGACTGGAATATTTCCCGCAATCGCTACTGGGCAACGGCTATGCCGGTCTGGAAATGTGATGATTGCAAGCAAGTGAAAGTAATCGGTAGTATTGAAGAACTAAAGCAGGAAGCCGTCGATTTGCCGGCTGACGTGACAATCGATTTGCACAAAGATTTTTTGGATCCAATTCATTTGAAGTGTGCTTGTGGTGGTCAGATGACACGCATTCCCGAAGTGTTGGATTGCTGGTTTGAATCCGGTTCGATGATGTTTGCGCAATTTCATTATCCATTGGAAAACAAAGAGGCGTTTGAAAAGAGTGCGCCGGCCGATTTTGTGGCAGAATATATCGCCCAGACTCGCACCTGGTTTTATTATTGCTTGGTTATTTCCACCATCTTGTTTGATGATGTGCCTTACAAAAATATCGTCACCACCGGAACGATCATGGCGGAAGATGGGAACAAAATGTCAAAGAGTTTGAAAAATTTTCCCGATCCGTGGAAATTGTTTGAAAAATACGGCGTGGATAGTTTGCGGTTTTACCTCATGCATGGCCCGCTCATGAGCAATGCCGAGTCAATTAACTTTTCGGAAAAACAAGTGGAGGAAATTTTCCGCAACGTGATGATGCGGCTATGGAATTCTTTTGTCTTTTTCAATACCTACGCCACGATTGATAAATGGGAACCAAATACAAATTCAAAACCATCGGAAAATATTTTGGATCAATGGATATTATCCGAATTAAATATCTTGATCAAAAAAATGAATACTGAGTTTGATCAATATAATTTCAAAGTAATCAATGAATTTACTTTGTTTATCGACAATTTGTCCAATTGGTTTATCCGCCGCTCAAGACGAAGGTTTTGGAAAAGTGAAAGTGATGAGGACAAAAATCACGCTTATCAAACTCTCTACACTTGTTTACTCGAGGTATCAAAACTAATGGCACCGTTTACACCTTTTATTGCGGAGAAAATTTACCAATCGCTGACGAGCGATGAAGAATCAGTACATTTGCAAGATTATCCGAATGAAGAAAAATATACATATAATCATGAGTTGTCATTTAACATGAACATAACAAGAAAAATAATTGAAGCAGCTCTATCCGAAAGATCAAAGGCGAGTATTAAGGTTAGACAACCATTGGCTACATTGTATATAGTTGCTCAAGATATTATAGCTCAAAGGATAAGAAAAGAAGATCAGTTAATTGAAATAATTAAAGATGAAGTAAATATAAAAGAAGTAATTATAATGACTGATACTGAATTAAATGTTCTCGCTTTGGACGATCCGGAAAAAGAGAAAATGATACGTAATGGCAGCGACCAACATTGTGAAGGTAATTTTGATTTTATTATAAAACTTGATACCAACATCACGGAGGAATTGAAAATCGAAGGTTTGGCGCGCGACGTGGTGAGACAAATTCAACAAGCCCGCAAGGAAGCCAATTTCAATGTGGAAGATTATATCGTTATTTCTTATGAGACCAGTGAAGCGAGTTTGAAAAAGATGTTTGAAACATGGACTGACTATATCGCCAAGGAAGTGTTAGCGGAACAACTCGCGGAAGCGGGAGAGGGAGAATTTGAATTTGAAAAGGATGTCGTGCTGGAGGGAATGGGGTTGAAGTTGCGGATGAGGAGGGTGAAGGGCTGATTTTTATAGTTAAATATTAAATTTGGGCATGATAATAGGTGAGTAAATTTTACTCACCTATTTGTTATGCTAGTAAAATGTTTTGTACTTTTTTTCAAAAAGCGAAAGTCAAAACGTTATCACCAGCATAAATTTTATATTCATATTCAATTATTTTTCCGGCGGAATTAACCGCCCGGACTTTGTATTCCCCGACCGGAATTGTCACATCATCGATGCGACCTGCGGGATTGGTCACACCGGCATAAACTTCTTTACCAGTTGCGACATCGCTAACGGTTATGTTAGCCATTTCCGGCACATGATCCGTTGCCAGAAAGTCAACACTGGTGGTGGCAGATGCGACACAGTCAATTTTTTTAATTGAGGTTGTTTTGGTGGTATTCCAACCGTCAAAGGTAATCTCAAATTGATTATTCATACCTTCGACAATATTGAATGCCAACTGTCCACCGCTGCTATCTGCACGTCCATCATTGGCAATAGCCGTAACATACACTATCCCTGGTGTTACATTTTCAAAAATTGCATGTCCGGTTGCATCTGTGACAACATCAAATAACCATAGGTTACTTGTGTTTTTAACTGTAACCGTAGCTCCAGCCAACGGTTTATTCAGTCCAACCCAGAAACTGGCAACCCCCATTTCCTGGATTTGGGGGATGGAACCTGTTTCACCAGATCCGCCGCAACCGGCGAAAGAAAATACTAATACTATTACTATTAAGCCTACTAACAGGCCCGTTGAATGACATTTGGTCATTCAAATCACGCTCCTTTCAAGATTTAATAATGCTATGACTGGTATTTTATAGCAACATTAATTTTTTTTGTCAATGTTTATTTTGGCAATTGCCTACTTTTATAACAATTTCCTAAATTTAATAACCTTTATCAGAAGTTTAATAAATTGATGAGTTTTTTATTTGTTTAGACCTATAATTTAATTGAAGGAATAATATGGATCCCAAAAAAATAGATACCTTCAGACTCGATTTAAAAATATTGGGATGACTTGGAATTGGTGATCGGTTAATTATCAAAATATTGACTTTTTACATTAAAGATGTTACCTTTTTGTTGTGTCATTTAACAAATTCTGCAAATTATATTTTTAGCTGCAGAAATAAAAACAAAAAAAGGAGTGTGTTTGTTATGTTAAACATGTACAAATTTTCTATTCTGATTGGGGTTATGGTGATATCATCTTTTATTGCTGGTTGTGGAGGGGGACCGGCATGTCCTGATTTTGGAAACAGTGAACCGATATTTTCTTACCAAATATCGGTCAAAATATTTGGGGTGACATTTGAGAAAAAAATTGAAATTGACCTTGACGGCGATAGGAAGCCGACTCAGGATCTTCTGAAACCCTATGAGAAGGAGTGGGAGGAAAGTTTTTTCAAAAACATTCCTTCTTCCACTCCTGTGCCTGTAGGATATGTGCAAACATCTTGCCCATGTACACCTACGGCCACAATGATACCTACAGCTCCAACAGATGTACCAACACCAACAGGAACTCCATGCACATCTCTCAATTTAGGCTGCCTAACCGAAGATATGGTTGAGACAGCAAAAAAAGTGGGGATCGAGGAACTGGAAGGAATCTATTCACAAAAGATATTTATTAATGGATGGATTCCTATCCGATTGAGAAACCATCTGCTGAACAATGGTTTCATTATCTCAGATAAAGAAAATTGTGATTTTATTTTATGCAGCAATGATACAAATAAAATTACAAAAGAGGACTTTCAAAATAATGAAGCAGTCCTGATGACCACCAAAAATGGACGCGGTGTCGTATCAGGAACCATGCTTTGTAAAGAAAGTGATGATCTGTTTTTGGATTGGGACAGGTCATTGTACACCCCAATAAAAATCATTGGGATGTACTATAAAAAATAAAATATCAAAATACTTTCCATAAAAGTTCTGTCATTCGACAGAACTTTTTTTGTAATTTTCTCTAATTATTAATCACGCTTTTGCATTGAATACATATTATCTTGAAGTAAAGCATATTAAAAATGAAAGAATAAGTGAGTGACAGACGAAAAACGAGTTGAAATATGACATTACGAATTCATTGGCATGCTTTTATTTTTTACAAAATGAAAGTTTTTGACAAAAATTGGCGATTATTACAAAAAAAATTACGGATATCTATATAAAACCGTAATTAATTCTTATTTAATTATTTCGAAAATTTTTTGCGCAAATTTATACATTCCTTTAGTCAATTCCGGAAAGAACCAGGGATATATTTCTGTCACTATTTCCAAATCTTTTTCATCAACTAACAACTGTGATTTTTTTAATTTTTCGATGGTATCAAGTATATCTATTTTTCCGTCTTCCCATGGTATTCGATGCCAACCCATGTTGCTTGCCTTGCCAATTTGATTGATCTCAATGACTGCTACTTTTAATTTGCATGCAGATAATTGCTCTATTAAGTTCTGAGTTTCGATATTTAACTTTCTTTGGAAATTAAAAAAATGTCCCGTGTCATAAGAAACAAATACCCGATGTTCAAACATCTCACCTAGATTTTTTAGCAACTTAGCATATTCTATTAAATTTATATGAGCGTTTTCGTCAATTTCAACTGCTAAGCTTAAATTTTTATTTTTGTTTAGTATTTCTGTAATCAATTGACATTCTTTGGCATTAACTAAAGCATCAGATTTTATTCTCAAATATTGAACTGCATTTATGTTAATTAGCTGAGAAACTTTTAATTTCAATTCATTTTCATTGGAAACATTTAATAATTTATATCCAATTCTTCTCTTTAATTGCTTTAACGAAAGCGCACCTTTTGAAAAATCTTTGCATATCAAATTAAAACATTTTGACCAATTCAAAATTTCTGGCAAATCGATACTATTGATAACAATATTTTTATTCATAATCACTTTTGCCAATTTTCCAATATTTATCATTCCTGTTCCATGAACTGAAATTCCGTTATTTATATCTCTCAAACAATTGCTCCATGTTTGAGCATTTTCCGACATTACTTTGATCCAATTCAACTTTGTCTCTTGAATTAAACTCAATGAATTGATTGTAAAAATCATTACTTTCAGCTCCTTTCAATTTTTTAAAATTCGAATGAATCTTTGATTAGTAGTGTAAACAATATTAATATCATTAGCAATATGTTCATGGTAGCTATAATCAAAAGAATTTTTATGGGTTGTTAGATCTAAAATATATTTACCGATTAGTCAATTTTCCAATATTTCTTGGCAAAAAAATTATTTATATTAATCTTTTCTTAATCCCTTCATAAACCCCTTTTCATCCAAATCATATTATCTTGGAGTAAAGCATATTAAAAAATGAAAGGATGATGAAAATTGTTGATCAAGAAAAAATGGTTTGTTTCATTACTGGTGATTGGATTACTAATTAGTCAGAATACAGCATCTAGATCGGGTGAATATTTCATAAATAATGGGGTGCCATATTACAACCAGATCACTGATTTTCCGAATTGGTGGAATAATTGGTCGAGTTGCGGATTTACGTGCATGTTGATGGCGTTGGATTTTAACAATGCACGGCCGACCAATATGACGCCGCAACAAATGATAGAATTATTAAACGCCAATTGTTGCGTCAATCCTACTGACGGACAATATTATGACTGGACAAAAACGAAAGATTTTTGCCAAAATTATTTGTCAGAATACGAGTTGAAAGTGGAGTATATCGATCACGGTGATACGGCAGAAGTATCCAGACAATTGCACAACGGAAATGTAGTAATTCTCGGCACCATGATTTTTGGCGGATGCGGACACGTGATTTTGGCCAAAGGTGAACACGGTAATAATTGGATTGTTAGCGATCCGTTGAATAAATGGGGCAAAGAGGTGGAGCTACCGAGCTGGTGGACGGAAGATGCTTCCACTGTCGAATATCCGAAAGATCAAATTACCATTCTGTACGGCGTGGTAA
>ERZ795059.3842-NODE-3842-length-14383-cov-5.453238_pt1 | contig 14383 bp, 7 predicted proteins | sample MGYA00375143_ERZ795059 | MGnify/ENA primary metagenome ERZ795059 (study PRJEB30188, sample SAMN05720168) | activated sludge metagenome | isolation source: Anaerobic digester | place: USA | collected 2015-01-07 ... | reverse complement strand
GCTGCATGTCGTAGCGGTCGCCTACCTGGACGAGATCGATGCGGTTGTTGATCCCGGCACGGTCCAACACGGCATGGACCCAGCTGATCAACGGCGTCAACAAACGCGGATTTCCGTCCGGCTTCCAGACGTAGAAGGCTTCGCCCAACTCCTTCAGCAGCTTTGGCTTCCGCTCCTGGTCGGCCGCACGGAACGCTAACAGGTAGCCCAGCATACCGACGGCGTCGTCCGCCTTGGCCTGGACCTCGGACAGCAACGTACCGCTGAGCGATCCGATGCCCGGATCGGCCTTGAGCTGATCGCCAAAAATGATTTGGCTCCAGTTCCCGCCGGCCCCGCCGGTTACGGGGATGGAACCTGGGCGAGCTGGTTGCGCTGGCGAGGGCACGGGGACGGCCTGGGCGACGGGGGGCACAGGGGAAGCGGCGGGAATCGGGGCCGCAGCCGCTGGCAGAAGCTGAGCCGTGGGGGGCAGCATGTCGCTGGGCGTCTGCGCCGGGGCAGCGCCAGCCGTTGGTGGCGCGCGGACGGGCGACACCAAGGGCGCTTCAACCTTCGGTTCGGTCGCCGGCCGGCGTTCCTCGGACGGCGCGGATTCTCCCGTCACGGCAGCGGGCGCGGGGCGTTTTTCGGCCGCCGCGGCGGGGGCTGCGCCCAGGTGCTCGGCCAGGGCGTCGAGCGTGACGCGGATCGCCTTGAAGCCTTCTTCGATCTTCTCGACTTGCGGGCGAAGGACGTCGAGCACTTCGATGAGGTTCACGGAGGCGGCGGCAGCGCCCGCTCTTGCGTTTTCTGGACTCATATTTGCCCTCTGTAGTGGGAAGCGGAACGATCCACCGAACGAGCCGGCAGCATTAGGCGGCGTTCGAGAAATCACTGTCCCGTGTTTGTTGCCGATCATCCCACGGAGTGTGATGGCTAGTTTGACGCGACTAACGGCCGATTTCGATGTTGTCCAGGCCGCCGGTGTCGAGGAAGTAGCTTTCGTCCGCCAGCGTCCGCCAGTTGAAGAACACGTTTTCGTCCAACACGGCCGGCTCCCCGGCGACGGTGCCGGAGACCGAGTCCAGTTCCAAGTGTTCCTCCGTCTCCTCGCTGGAGGGTACACGGCGGATGCGGACGGTGACTTCCGTCGGTCCGATGCGGTCCTTGGTCTCCATTTTCAGCACGTAGATCGGCGTCGCCTGGGCGTATTCGTCGCCGGTCATCTTGCGCGCCAGCACGGTGCGCAGCGCGATCGTGGTGAACTCCGTCCATTCGTCTTTCGTATTTGCGTCCTCCACCGGATGGAACAGCACGCGTTCCTCGCGGATCGTCGAGGTGGACTCGGTCATCACGCCCCAGTAGTACGTGTTCTCTTTGTCCTTGCCCTGCATCGAGAACTTGAACTGGGACAGCATGCCGTTGCGGGCCATGAACTCGATGGCGGCGCCCACGACCACGGCGCTCTTGGGATCAACGATCAAGCCGGGCTTGTTGCCCTTGACGTCCTGGTACGGGTACCAGTTTCCGGCATAGTGGTGGAACATGGGGATGATCCGCGTGGGCGGCAGCGGCAGGTACTTCCGCACCAGCTCCTGCAGGTAGCCCAGCTTGGTCGGCTGGCCGGCCAACAGCAGCACGTCCGCCTGGTACTCGGCCATCCGCGTGCAGAAGTCGAACAGCAGATCGTCAAAGACCTCGTGGACGACCTCCTCGAAGACGGCCTTCTCATATCTCAGGCCCAGTTCCTGGTTGAAATCGTAGTAGCCGGGGCCGCGGAGCTTGGTGCAGACCTGGTCGAGCGATTCGAGCACGGCTGGATCGACGATTTCGGGGTTGGTGTGGCTGATTTCCTCCAGTTCGCCGCCGCCCCGCTCGGCCTGTGCGGTCTCCTCGACGGCCGCCTGCAAGTACGCTTCGGCCAGCGGCACGAACATGCGGTTGATCCAGTCGATGCGCTGGGAACTGAAGCCGCGGTTCTTGGGCACGCGCGGCCCGAACAGCAGCTGGACATCCTCTTCTTCCATGCCGATAGCCCGCGCAAAGTGGGGAACGATGATCTTTTCCAGCAGGCGTTTGACCAGCTGGTCACCGGCAATGGACACGCCGTCCTGGTGCAGGATCTTGCCGTAGATGTAGTCGTCGATGCCCGGCTGGTAGACGTAGCTGGCGATCATCAGATCGGTGGTGCCGCCGCCGACGTCGATACAGGCGATGCGCAACTCTTTCTTCTTGCTATCCTCCTGTGTTTCCGCCTCCGCCGGCTTGCCACCCCGGCCGGGACGCGCGGGACGCGTGGGGCGAGCCGCCCCGCGGCGGCGGCCGGCCGGCACGGCGTCCACGCTTGCCGCCTGCTCGGCCTCGCCTTCACCCGCCGGGCCGGCGCCCTTGGACCCCGAATGATCGCGGGCCAGCGCGGAAAACCACAACCGCGGGTCCTGGCCCAACATCCGCAATTCGGCCCAGATGTAGGTCAAGTGCACGGCGCTGGCCTCGTCGATGCTGAACGTCAGCGTCGGCTTGACGCGCTGGTACTTGCCCAGCGTGCGGGCAAAGATGTTGATCGCCTTCTGGCATTGCTTGACATAACGCTCCTTCTCCGGCTGGAACATGCCGCTGGGGAAGGTCATCGTCAAGCTGTGAATCTCGCGGGTCCGCGCCGGGTCCTCGGTGCGGCTACGGTAGCCGATCGAGTTGACGTAGGTGAAGGCTTGGCAGAGCATCTCGTAGACGGCGGTGCTCATCAAGCAACGCGGCGCATGGATCGGCTTGACGGGCGTCATCTGCGCGAATAGGTCCTCGGGCGGATCGTCTTTCTCGATCAGGAAATCCCGGTCATTTTCGTGAATGAACTTCAGCAGCGGCCCGTGCAGCTTGGCGGCGAACTCATTGGTGCCGTCCCGGTCGTGCGGATCGGCCATGTACCAGAACGCACCTTCCAGCCAGCTCTCGTCGTCCGCCCACAGGTAGCGTTTGGGCGAACTGACGCCCATGCGGAAATCGCCCTTGGCTCGCATGATCTGGCAGATTTCGTCCACCTCGCGTCCCAGGCGGACCATGGACCAGTCGTCGAACAGGTCCGGTTTGACGTAGGTCTCCCGCTCGCGGGCCACCTGCTTCTTGCCGAAGATGCCTTTCTTGGTCTCGCGATAGAACTCCTTCTTGGCCATGGCGGGCGGCTCCAAGTACGGCACGTTGGCCCACCGCGTCTTGGAGGAGAACCAACGCGTGGCCGGCCGGCTGATTTGCTCGCCTTCGTCGTTGAAGTAGTCGAGGCTGTACCGGTTGGACAGTTCGAACGGCATCATTTCGGCCGTCTGCGAGACCTCGCCTGCCATTTCAATCAGCAGCGCGCCGGTGCGGCTGTTGCCAAAGTCCACGACCATATGGACGGGCTTGGCTTCGCCCGCCGTGGCCGAAGCGGCCCGCAAACACAGCTCGACGGGCGGCAAGCCCGGCAACGGCTGTCCGGTCCGGTCCAGAATGTTGCTGAGCGTCACGTGGAAGTCGCCGGCCAGCGTGGTGGGATCGGCGAAGTAGCCGATTTCCGGATCGCCCAGACTGGTATCGACCGCCAGGAACAGCTTGCTCACGTTCGACTGGATGATCTGCCACTGGATGTAGGGAAAGACGAGCGATTCGGGCTCCTCTTCGTCGTCATCACGCCGGCCATCCTCGTCGGCCTCCGCTTCCGGCTGACAGCGGCACGTCTGCCAGCCGTAGCCGATCTGGGCCGTTGTGTAACGGCGCCCCGATGGAAGCGGTATGCAGACGATCTGGACTCCCGTGTTGGCAAACAGAATGTGCATGAGAATTTTCCGTTACTTTCGTCTTCGTTTCGTTCGTCCTGCCGCCGTTGGGCGGTTTTCGTCAGCCAAGCGGCCGGCAAGGCCGCCTGAAGGCGGCACTACGAACGGCCTCTGATCCACGCGCGGAACTCTCTGGTCCATTGCCGCTCACCAACCGATTGGCGAAGTTCCAGAAATCGCTGCAAGCTCGACATCGAGACTTGGGGAAAACTGAGACTACGTTCGACGGCCACATAGACGCTGCCGGGCACGAGCCGCAGCACAGCCAATTCCCGGCCGTCGTAACGCCACACCTCCGGAATCCGCAAACTCGCATAGATCGGCTGCTTATTGAACGAATCGCTCGTCAGATCGACCTCAATGGCCAAGTCCGGCGGCGGGTCGCTCGCCAAATCGATTTCCTTTTTGTGCATGACGTCCAGGGCATGGGCCAACCAATAGCATTCGTCCGGCTCCAATCCGCGTTGGTCCTCCTCCCGGCGAAAAGTCGTGGACCCACCGCCCACGATCTCCAAATCCAACTCCTCGGCCAGGACTTCGATCATTCGGCCGATCTGCCGTTTGCGGACCTCGTGCAAATAGGATGGCGACATGATCTCCAGACGTCCTTGGTCGTAGGCCAGCCGGATGCTTCGGTTTTCCAGTTCCGCCACAAGCCGGCCGTAGGTAGACCAGGAGAGGCCCTCGAGCACGAGGCGTCGTTCGGCCGTCGAACGTTGGCTCGAGGTGCTGGCCTTGGCCGGTTTGGTGACGGGGGTTGCGATGCTCATTTCCTGACGCTATTGCGAGTTGCCGTACCGTTCGATGATCTTGGCCAGTTCCGGGTTGCCCGCCGGCACGCGGATTTCGGCTCCTGCGCCCGCCGCGAGGAACTCCGGCAGGCGGCTGGCCCAGCGGTTGACGAACGAGGCCATCAGGCCGAATTCTTCGACCTCCACCTCCTTCTCGACCGCTTCGATCCGTTCGTCGCTGGGACCGGGGTTCATCACGTAGTCGTTGAGCATGATGCCGACGTACTTCCGCCGCGCCCGCCGCTTGGCCGACTCGTCCCGCAGCTTCAGGTTCACGACCTTCAGCAACTGGTCGTTGATCTGCTCCAAGTGCTGCCCCGCACACAGGGCGTCGCGGACGTAGCGGGCGAATTGGCCGAAGTCTTCGGTGCCCAGCCACGGTCCGCCCTGCGGGTTCTTCTTGGTGTTCTCCTCCCACTTGGTCACCGTCGTGACCGTGGCCCATTCGTGCCAGAATTCCAGCAGCTTGCGGGTAAAACGTTTCTCCATCGCCTCCGGCCGGCCCACGGAAGCCCGCGCGGGAATGTCCGCGAAATCGGACAGCAGCCACTGATCGCCGTCCTCGAACCCCAGCGTCTTCTGCAGCGTCTGCACGCGGTCGTAGACCGCCTGGGGGTTGGACCGCAACCAGTCAATGACCCGCTCGGCGCACATCTTCCGCTGCTCGCGGTCGACGTTCGAGTCGGCGTTCACGTACCAACTCTTGGCCAGTTGCGACAACCGGCCGCGGACCTCCTTGATGCTGTTCTCCAGTTGCTCTTGCTTCTTGTGCGCCGTCGTGATCTCCCGCCAGCCTTCGCTGATCAGCGACAGCCCACCGTCGTTGTCTGTGATGGCCCGTTCCCATTTCGTTTCGGGATTCGCCACGAACTTCTGGACCGCGGCGGACTTGAGGAACGCCTCGCCCGCTTTGTTCCACTTCTCGATCCCTTCCTCCTCTTGCGCTTTTCGGTTGGCGTCCCAGGTTCCGGGATAGCGGAGGGGATAGACGTTCATGAACGGCTGGTTCTCGCCGCCGAAATCGGACATGACCTCGCCCAATGCGTCCGCCAACTGGTTCAGACGCGTGTTGTACAGCATCGGGTTGGCGAACTCGTCCCGGTTCCGGAACTCCTCGTCGATGCCCGTGATGCCCAGGAACAGCGCCGGCAGCTTGTCGCGAACCTTCTTGGGCCAGACCTCGTCCCCGTACCGCGCCCGGCCCCACTTGTCGATGTGGTACTTCATCTGCGAAGTGACTTCCAGGTTGCCGCCGCGGGCCAGCAGCAGCAACGTCTGGATCAGCATTTCCTCGGTGTAACGCTCGAACAGATAGGCCACCTTGCCGCGTTTGACGATTTCCATCTGCTCTTCGATCGTGTCGGCCGTTTGCCGTTTGCCCTGCTCCGCTCCTTGACGGCCGGCCCGCATGCCGGGAATGTCCAGAATGTCGATCGACTCGATCACCTTCCGCCAGCTCTCGTTCAGCCGATGCGGCAGGACGGGCATCACCATTTCGAGCATCGAAGCCTGGATCGTCTCGAGTTGCTCATTGCCCCCGCCATGGCCTTCGTCAAACTCCAACACGTGCCAGCCGTTGCGTTCGGTCAAGCGGATATCGGACCATTTCACCAGTTTGAAGCACCGCGAGTTCCGCCGCTCGTGCTGTTTGGCCCGCTGGCTGTCCAGCAAGAACCGCACGCCGGCCCAATGCGTCAGAATCGCGGGGTCGTGCTCCTCGGTGGAAATGCTGGTGAGGAAATTGTTGATCCGCATGAACATGCTGGTCAACGAAGGCCAGTTGTTCCAGAACATGTTGGCGGCTACGGCGATGTAGCCGTCCTCGGTCAGCGGGTAGCGGTTCAACAGGCCGTTGAGGACCGATTCCTTGGATTGGAAGCCACGGCGGTCCACGACCCGCATATAGGCATAGGCATCGATCAGATCCAGCCGCCAGCGGCGGTCTACTTCCGTCGACGAGTAACGCGTGGCCACTTCGTCGAACATGTCCTCCAATTGGTCCTGCGTCCAGTTCTTGTCGGGCGTGACGCATTCGACCTGGAAGCCCCGCGCCAGCACGCGCAGCCACTGGGCCCGCGTCAGCGCCCGGACCATGACGGGATACTCCGGTGACATGTTGGCGGCGATGCGGTCCTTGGTCGTAAACCGCGTGACCAGCGCCGTCGCTTCATTGGAACCGCTTTGCGGGTTCAAGTCGGTGTCGAACGACAAGAATTGGAAATAGGCGGGCGGTCCGTTCTGCTCGTCGCGGCCCAGCGGGCTGTAGTCGTCGCTGCTGGCCTGCAAGACGCGCCCCACGAACAGGCTCTTGCCCACCTGCGATGGGCCGTAGACGGCGGCCGCCACGGGGACCTTGGCCGAACTGTACAAGGCCGCCGCCAAGCGGCGCAAACGCGTCAGCTCGAATTCGTCGCTGGGCGAAACCGGCAGCAAGTCCTGCTGGACCCGCCGCTGGTTGAATTCGCTGACCCAGTTCGCCAGGTCGGTGGCAAGATTCTCTGTTTCCTCCGCCAAGCGGATGATACGGCGATCTCGATCGTCTGGAAAACCCACGTTGCTTCAGACTCCCTAACCAAGAGATGGAGAAAGTTGCCTACGAACCGGCTTTTCCAACTTCAGAACGCTATTCTAAGCAAAGTCGCGCCGGGGGAGTACAGGGCCACGGACAAAAACCAAGCAGCGTTCAAGCCGCGCATTCCCTGGCCCCGCCTTCTCCTGCCCCGCATTCCCTTGCCCCACCGTCGCCACTCGGAATCGCCGCCACGCCTCACTATTCGCTCCGCCGCCGGTTGAACTCCTTCAGCGCGTCCAGGAATTTGGACCGCTTTTCGTCGTCGTCTCCAGACGCGGCTTTCTTGGGGGGCGTCTTGGCCGTCTTGGCGGCCGCGGTCGTAACTCGGGTTGCCGAGCCGCCAGACCTGCCTACACCGTCGGCGCGGGTTGCCGACCCGTGGATCGGACCGCGTGTATCCGATCCGCGCGTCTCCGACCCGACGGGATAAGCCGGTGTCGCGTCGGGCGCTCGCGTCTCGGAACCACCGGGCGCTGGGGTGGCCGGAGCCGGACTGCCGGGGGCCGGCTTGCCGGGCGCGGGAGCAGGTGAACCCGGCGCCGGAGCCGGTTTGGGCGCGCCGGGCGCCGGAGCCGGCGAACCAGGGGCGGGCGCGGGCGCGCCGGGCGCCGGAGCCGGCGAACCAGGGGCGGGCGATCCCGGCGCGGGCGAACCAGGACCGTCAGCCGGGTTACCGGGAGCCGTGGTTCCCGATCCCACGCCGGCTTTCTCCAGTGCCCGCTGCACCTCCGCCGGATCTGCTCCCGCCGGAATCCGGATCCGCACTCGCTCCCGCACCTGAGGTCTGTCCGGCACGGCGACCGTCGGCGCGACGTCGACGGCTTCCGTCACGGTGCGCCGGGCGGCCGACGCCAGACTGAATTGCACCTGGAACTTGCGAACTTTGTCGTCGATCTTCCGCTCGACGTACAAGTCGTACTCGTCCTCGGCCGTGCGCGGAATCCCCGTCGTCACCATCAACGGCGTGGCGTCGGGGGGGAAGGACGCCCAATCGCACAGCACGGTCCCGGCGGCGTCTACCAAGCGGTAATCGCCGGGCTGCCGCAGGTACAACCGCAACTCGGCATCGAATTTCTCGGCCGAAATGTTCTTGGCCGCGACGTCAATCTGCTTAAAGTCGGGAACAGCATCCACGTCGACACCCAGCAGCGTCGCTCCCAAGAGGCCGTCCTCGCCCTGATACCGGATCACGTCGCCCGGCACGACCGGATGTTCCCGGAAATAGGCGGCCAACTCGTCGGGAGTCATCCCGACCAGCGACACTCCGTTGACTTCCGTGAGCAAGCTGCCCTGATGGGCCGCCAGCGGGGCGAAGGGGTCGTTGATATTGCCCACGATGAGCCCGCCTCGATCCTTGTCATACAACAGCGCATTGTCACCCAGGTATCCGCCGGCATTGATGTACTTGCCACGCGTCGGCACGGGCGGATGGACGCCCCAAATGTCGATTTCCGCAACGCTGGTCGGCAAGACGCCGCCTCGGACCTCGACGGTCGCATTGGCAACCAAGCCGGTTTGGGCCAGCCGGACCTGCAAATCCTGCGGAATCTCGGTGGCCTCCCGCGGCCGCATCAGCAGCGTTCGCTTGTCCAGATCGACGTTCTCGAGGCGGGGCTGCTTCTCCCAAGCCAAAGCGTCCGGGACGACCTTGATGATCCGCCCATCCTGCGTCGTCCCCACGAGGTTGGCCGTTTCGGGTTGGCCGACGGTCATGGTGTAAATCGGCGGAGTGAAACTCAGCGAATCGATCCGGCCGTCGTTGACGGTGACCTTGACCGTTTGTGATTTCGGCCCCTTGGCTGTGTTCTGGGACACGGTGACTTCCGTCTGGCCCACTTTGCGCGCCGCCAGCCAGACCTCGTAGCCCGCGTTTTCGCCCTCGGTGGAAAAGACCTCGACCACGGATTCATCGGCCGAGACGGCTTGAATCGGCGTATCGCTGCCGGTGGTCACGTTCAGCGGTATCAATTCGTAGACCACCGAATTGTTGACCTCGCTCGGCGAGACAAAGAAAACGTCCTCCGGCAGCGCTCGGCCGGCGACCGTGAACGCCGTGCTTTTCTGCAAGTCGGCGTAGCTCACCTGGATTTCGCCGGCGCCTTCCGCTCGGCCCATCACGTACTCGCCGTCCACGCTGGCCGCCGCCGTGGGATCGACCTTCAGTTTGAGCAGCGACGAGCCGACCAGCGAGTGTTCCTGGCCGCTGGCGTCAATCCCCCGCACGTTCACGCGACTGCTCTGGCCCACGGCAAAGGTCGGCGGTTCCAGGCTGACCACCAACGACTTGAAATCGGCCTGGACGACGTTCACATCCACCGACGCTTCGGGCAGCTTGTCAACAGGTCCTGCATCTGCCAGAGGCGGAAAACTCGCCACGACCTTGGTTGTCCCAATGCTGTCGCCCTGAATGAGGCCCTTTTCCCCCTCTTTGAGCAAGAGCAAGCGATGGTCGCTGGACTCTCCCCAATTCACCACATTTGTCAGATCGACCGTCTTGTTGTCCGCATAATGCCCAATGGCCCTGAGCCTCAGCGTGGAACCGATCGCCACCTTGACTTGATCGGCGGGTTCAATGGTCAGCGAATCCGGCGGCTCCGGCGGCCCCACCAGGACGGTTGCGTAGACAGCCCGATTCCCCAACAGGAAGGTCACCGCTGTCTCGCCCTCGTTCTTCGCGATCGCTACACCGCCGCGGCCCAGTTCCAGCACCTGAGGATCGTTGGACTGGCCCATCGCCAACGGCGTAACGTCCTTGTTAAAGAAGAACCAGCGCCGGTCTTCGACTTTGTACTCGATGCGGCCACCGACCGGACCGCTCCACTGGGCCGGCGTCACCGTGAGCTTGGGCCAAGTGAAGTACAAAAACGCCCCCATCAACAGCATCAGGGCGATCGCCAGCCAGGGCGAAGTCAAAACGTCCGTCAGCCCCGTGCGTTTCCGCTTGCGAGCCTTGCCGCCCGCAGGCGGCCGCACGCCGAGAAAGTCTCCCTCGGGGGTTCGCCATAACCGGGCCCGCAACGGCTCGAGGTCCGCCCGCTGATAGCCGACGCACCACAACAACCGCCAGTCCTCTTTGCCCGCCCGGCACTTGAAAAAGTACGAGTCGAAATCGCTGCTTTCCAAGTCGTTGGTCTGCTCGGCGAGATTCTTCCGCACGATCCGCAACACCATTTCCTCGGTCGACGACTCTGGGCGGATCTTCTTGACCTTGGCCCGCAACGTATCCAGATCGGCCGCAAACTGCTTCTGCAATTCGCCGCGGGTCGCCGGTTGGCAGTCTACGTCCTCCAGTCGCCCGCGATCTTCATCGGTCATGTAGAAGCCGGCGACGTTTTCGTTGCGCCATTCCGGTTCCGCGATGTAGTCGCCGAACCATCTGCGGAGAATGGCAAAGTTCATGCCCTGGCGATCCAGCAAGGGCAAACCCGGCTCCAATGCCGTGTGCCGGTAATCGCGGGCGTCTTCGGACAAATCGACGTAGAAGAGGGGCTCGGCCATTCCAATTCACCGCCCTTTGGTTTGCCAGCAGTCACAAGGGGGGCTCGCCCTTGAGGGCTGCTGGGAACTGGGAAAATGTAAGTTGTGTCGCTCCGCCATCGCACACCCCAGCCGCGGAGGAGAGCCGGGGACGGACTGGTTCACTTAAGTCTATATAAATTAGAGATTAACATCAATCAGGACTGAATTGCGGCGATGCGATATCCGGGCTCCGGCTTTGCCATCCGTGCTAGTCCGGATCAATCACGGGAACCGCGCACGACAGCCCGCTTTAATAACGCCCCCAAACCGGGCTTGTACTCACTTCTTGCCCGAATCCTTCAGCCATTTGCTTTCCGACAATTCGCGCAAACCCTTTCGCAGCGAACCCTTCAGCGATCCAATCGCGTCCTTCAGTTTGGCCTCGGCCGTGTCCAGGAGGCGATCCTCCTGCTGTCTTTCCCGCGGGCGAATCGTGGGCACTTCCCCACCCAGTCGCAACAGCACCGCGGTGGAATCGTCATAGCGGATCTGGTTCTGCTGCCGCAGTCCGATCAGCCATTGCTGCCACTGCTCCAACGGCATGTCCCAGTACGCGTTCCAGTCCAGCGTGGCTCCGGCTTCCAGTTGCCGCATCGTCCAGCCGGCGACGGCGTCCGTACACAGCACCAGCAGATCTCCGGGCCGGCACTGCGTCTCCATGGCCTCAAACTCGACTACGTCGCCGCGCTTGAAGACGCTGCGGATCACCTGGGGGTTGCTCTCGAAGCGTGCGCTGTCTTGAATCGGAAACGTCTGCAACACGTTTCCTTGGCGAACGTGGAACAAGCAACAGTCGCCGATCGAATAGGCCCGCAACAGATAGGGCCGGGCGACGCCGTCGGCAACCTCGTCCGTCCCAATCTCGATCCACAGCAACGTGGTTCCGGCGCCGTCCAGCAGCTTGGGCTTCTGGTGCCACGCCAACGCGCTCTCGTCCACGGACTGCGACCAGGCGTCGCGAGTGCGTTTGAGCCACGCCTCCCGCAGATCGTGGCTGTTGACATCCGGCGGATCCGCCACGACCGCCTTGGCCAGAATGGCCGCCCAACGGCCCGCAAAGATCGTGGACGAGACCCCGTCGCACACGGCAGCCAGTCCCCGCACCCCGTCGACGTCGAAGGCGTCTTCGTACGCGTTGGGGTTCTGCACGTCTTTCGGCAGCCAAAAGGCCCGGTGTTCAAATAGCATGAGTCTACCGTAATTGCACTGCCGCCCGCGTCCCCATGTCCAGGAACTTGACCAACACCACCATGTCCGCGTTGAACGCCATCCCGCGCGCCCCGGGCGACATCTGGATCCCTTCCATGACGGCACTGCGGTAGAACGTCTCCGGTAACACGCTGGACATCTGGAACAGCACCCGCGCCAGTTCGTCCGGCAGTCCGTCCGGCGACGACGGGAAGGCGATCTGCACCGCCTGCGTCATCGACACATGGCAATTGAACACCAACACATTGCCGTCGGAAGTCGCCAGGCCTTTGATCGCCTCTGCGTACGGAACGGGATCGCCATCCTGCGACTCGCCGTCCGAAATGTGGATGACGATCGGCGGAAAACTGTCGGGGTGCTGCTGGATCCAACGGCTGAGGATCTGGTAGGCGTGATACAGCACGTGGCACATGGGTGTGCTGCCTTCGGCCACGGGGTCCACCCAAATCGGACTCTCCGACGGGAATTCCATGATTTCTCCCGTCTCTTCGTCGCGGATTTGCTGGACCACCGTGTCGATCCGCGCCGGGTAGTTGCCAATGTCCGTGATGGATACCAACTCGCGCCCGGCCAACTCCCCGACCAGCGCCGGCCCGATGATCGGATTGGCCTGTTGATCCGTGCGGTAACCGATGACGCCGACGTCCATGTAGTCCCGGACCCCCTCGTTCCCGGAGGCCCGAATCGACATGTTGTACAGCCAGGCGTTGACCGCCTTGGCCAACTCGTCACATTTCCGCTGCGACGTGCCACCCAGCGGCTCGACCATCGAATAGGACTGGTCCAAGAGAAATAGGATACAGGCCTTGTGGTCGCGACTGATTTCTCGTTGGTACGGCAAAACTGATCCTTTCGTGATACCGGTTTGAGCCACGCTGCTCAGTGCTCTCAAGCCGCCCATTATCGGTCGAATCACGCTCGACGGCAAGGACCAAACTTGCTCCGCGGACGGCAAATCGCTCGACGAGGCTTCGAGCCCAGTCATCACCTCCCCAGCAGCCACCCCAAGGTCGCCAACAGCGCGCACGCCATGACAACTCCACCGACCACAGCGGGACGGATCTCGCCGGGTTCAGCGCCTATGCCGAAGTGCCGGCCTTGCCCGTGCCAGAGCCACAAGCCCACGGGTGTCGCCAGTCCGCCGAACAGCCAAAGACACCAAAGTGGAGCGCCGTGCCGGAGCAGATCGCCGGCGTCGCCGATCCCCGCCACCGCTCCGGCGCCAAGGTAGGCGCCGTTGGCAATCAGGCAAAAGCCCGCGAAGAACCGAAGCACGAATGTGCCCGGCAACCGGACCACGGCCGCCAAGCCCCAGAGCAAAAGCGGCGCGACTGCACCGAACAGCGGGCCGGCCCAGGCAACGGCCAGCGGGTGCGGGTTCTCCGCCAGGTCCGTCCGTGAAATGGTCAGGGGGTGCAGGACGACGCGGACCACGCGCCCGCCACTGAACCAAGCACCGGTCACGTGGCCCAACTCGTGGACCGCTTGCATGCCCAGCCAGGAGCCAGGCAGCGTTGAGAAGATCAATACGAGGCGAAGAAACAGAAATCGGAAGTTCTTCTCTGGCATGGTTCAGCCTATGACGCAGCCGCTGTTGCCGGTGCCCCGATTGCGTTTCTGTGGCCGTGGTATATGCTGCTGGGGAGTGAAAAGTCGAAAAGTCGAAGAGTCGAAGAGTGGAAAGTCGAAGAGACTTTTCCACTCGGCCGTTTTGTGACTCGTCCACTTGGCTGGACTGTCCTACTTTGGCGAACGGTTGCCTTGATGCCAGCAGGCCAGGCCTGGGGAAAACCGGGGGGACTGACGCCCAGCGTTGGCCATGTTCCTAGGCGGTTCCGCCGAAGTCAGACAGCCGACTTAGCAACTTTTCCACTTTTTGACTTTTTCACTCCAAGACTTTTGGACTCAGCGACTTTGTACGAAAGGAACCCGACATGCCACGGAAACTATCTGCCATCGCGCCGGACTGGTGGGACTATACCACGCTGGACCTGGACATCATCGAGGATGCCGCGCGGCTCACCCCGGAGAAGATGGCCAAGCTCTCGCGGCCGGGTTTCCAAGTCATCTTGTACGATACGCTGGAGGATTTCTACCTCGCCGAGGCCCTGGAGTACATCCGGGCCTGGAAGCAATCCACGGAGGACAGTCCGGTCGGCATCTGCGGGCCGATCGGGCCGACCGAACAATTGCCGCTGGTCGTGCGGTTGGTGAACGAGTTGGGGCTGGACGTCCGTTCGGGCCATTTTTGGGGCATGGACGAGTGGATCTTGGACGGCAAGGAGATGCCGGTCTCGCACCCGTTGTCTTTCGAGCGTTGCGACCGGGCCATGTGTTTCAGCCGGCTCGACAAGAAAGTCCGCATGCCGGACGCCAATCTGCACTTTCCCAAGGCCGATACGCGGGAGTATCGCGCGAGTTGGGAAGCGGGCGTCCGCTGTGCGGTGATGCAGGGCGGCCAGGGCGACGTCAAGCACTGGGCCTTTAACGATCCGCCACGG
>ERZ795059.3829-NODE-3829-length-14422-cov-6.088606_pt1 | contig 14422 bp, 9 predicted proteins | sample MGYA00375143_ERZ795059 | MGnify/ENA primary metagenome ERZ795059 (study PRJEB30188, sample SAMN05720168) | activated sludge metagenome | isolation source: Anaerobic digester | place: USA | collected 2015-01-07 ... | reverse complement strand
TCGCCGCCCAGCGAAACGCCGCCCATCGCATGGCACGCCGCTGCCGCCGGGACGCTGGTCATCAGCAGCAGGAGCACGAAGCCCAGACTGCCCGCCAGCTTGCCGCCGTAGATCGACCACGGCTTCAGCGGCGAATTCAGCAGCAAGACCAGGGTCCCGCGCTGCTTTTCGCGGACGATCGACGTGGCCGGAAACGCGGGCGTCAGCAGCAACAAGGCGCCCAACAGGCCGTAACCGAACAGCCGCAGAACCTTCTGCGCCGGAGCGCCGCTCAAGTCCACTTGCGCGTCGGACGGCCACCCCAGCAGCACCAGCGCCGAGAAGATCAGGGCCGTGGCGATGATCGCTGCGGCCGCCCGCCGGCGGCGGAGCGTGCCCAGGAATTCGCGCCGTACAATCGGATGGTTCCACATACGCCTAAACCGCCTTCCGGCCGCAACCAAAGTAGGTTGGGACTCCTATGCCGTCTCCGCATCATCGCGCGTCACTGTCAGGAACGCGTCTTCCAGGTCGGATACGACCGCGCGGTACTGCACCACGCGGACGCCCGCTCCGACCAGCTGGCTGAGCACCTCGCCGAGATCCTCGTCCGAGCGGTCCGTCTGGAACCGCACGATGGCTTCCGCCTCCGAGGTCACGACCGAGGTCTCGTCGCCCAGCGCCTCGCGCAGCACGCGGGCCGCCGCCTCCAGCTGGCTGCGGGACGACAGTTGGACTTCGATCAATCGTTGGTGCCGCACTTGCCGCATGATCTCGTCCAGCGTGCCGGCCGCCCGCAGCCGGCCCCGCGTGATGATCGCCACCTGGTCGCAGATCCGCGACAGCTCCGGCAGGATGTGGCTGGTCACGATCAGCGTCTTGCCCATCGCCGCCAGCCGCAACAGCAACTCGCGGATTTCGATCCGGGCGTGGGGATCCAAACCGTTGGCCGGCTCGTCCAGGATCAGTACTTCGGGATCGTGCAGCAGCGTGCGGGCGATGGCGATCCGCTGCTGCATTCCGTGGCTGAGCGTTTCCACGAAACGGTCCTGCATGTAACCCGAACCGGTCGTCTCCAGCACCTCGTCGATCCGCTGTTTCCGCTGGTGCCAGGGAATCTTGAAGGCGGCCCCGAAGAAATCCAGGTATTCCCGCACCCGCATGTTGTCGTACGACCCGAAGGTGTCGGGCATGTAACCGACCAGCCGCTTGATCTTGCGGGACTCGCGCGAGCAATCCACGCCGGCAATCCGGGCCTGGCCCGAAGTGGGCCGCGCCAAGCCCACCAGGATCTTGATCGTGGTCGTCTTGCCGGCGCCATTGGGGCCGATGAAGCCCAGGATCTGGCCCTTGTCCAACTTGATCGACAGACGATCCAGGGCGGTCAACTCGCCGTACTTCTTCGTCAACTCGTGCGTCACCACGACCGGCTCGCTCATGTCCGACTCCTGGGGGCTGGGAAACAGAGACAACAGAGAAAAAAACAGGCACTCCGTTTTCTCTGTTTCCTCCTGTTCAATAAGTTGGGTTCATTCGGTTTGCTCCGGCAGCACCGTGCCGGCGATTTCCAGTTGAACCGTGTCGATCTTCCAGACGCTGGCTCGCCCTTGGTTTGCCTCGTCCGCCGTCACGCTGACGAAGATCCCCAGCAGCAGTCGTCCGGCCGCATCCAATTCCGGCAGCGTCGCACCCTCGAGCGTCAACTCGATTTGCCCGATAGGATTGTCCACCTTGCGCAGCGACTGGGTGCGCTCGTCCACACGCCGCACGATCTGCACCGTGCGGTTGGGCGCGGTGATCTGCACGGTCAACCGAGCGCTCTGGATCTGCAACGGCAGCACGGCCTCGGGCACCTGGAACCACAACCACGTCTGCGTGGGTTTCTGCGAAGGGATCCACACGCCCGTGCGGCGGTTGTACAAGGGAGACGACCGCTCGTCCGTCGGCCGAACGCCGGCGGAGAACTGCAGGAACGACGAAGGGATGACAACCCGCGTTCCGCCGGGCGGACGGTCGATCGTCAGGGGCAGCGACCACAACGCCGTCCCAAACCGCACCTGGTGCCCGGAAAACTGGAACCCCATGTCCACGGCGTCGCTCCAGCCCAACAACAGAGACTGAGAGAGTTCCCGCATCTGCCCGACGCTGGGCTGCATTATCCTCTCCATCACCGCCTGCCGCCGGTGCTGTTCATCACTCAGCCAGCGGCCCTCGACGTAGCGGCCCCTTGCCAACACGTCCCCCGGACCTGCCAGCAGGCGCGGTCCGTCCGCCCGGACCGCCAGGCACGGCTGGCCGGGGACCGCAATCACCGCGTCGGTCAGCGAGAGCGTCTTGCCGGTCCAGCGGGCGACGAACCCCTCCGGGGCAAACGTGCCGCGGACTTCCAGCCGCTCCGACAGGTCGCTCGCCCACTGGAACGACGCCGTCCGCAAGCCGGTCGTCAGACGCAGGTTCTCCCAGTGCCATTGGTCCAGATCGGTCCAGACCATGCGCCGCGTCGTGCCCGCAGCGGGCGTTTCCTCCGGCGCGAAGACGCCGCCCTGGCGAGCGCCCGCCGCGCCCGTCGCCGGGGCAGGATCGTAACAGGCCAGCAGGCCGGTAGCCGTGATTTGATCGGCGCTCTGGGCAACCTCCAAGAATTGCGCCTCGCCCACGGTGGCCGGAACGGCGCGCTGCGACCGCATTCCCAGTCCCGCCAGCGGTACCGCGGCCAGCAGCCCCAGGCAGGGCGCGATCCAGGCCAGATGCTCCAGTCGCCTCCGCCGCGCCAGCGCCATTCCGGCCAACAGCAACCCGCCGCAAAACAGGCCCAAGACCGTGCTCACCGGTCCCCGCGACGCGATCCGATAGCCAATCCTTTCCGAAAGGTAGTCGCGGAAGACGCCAGGGCTGGCCAGCGGCCGCGTCCGCCCCTGGAACAACGGCAATTCGTCCAACTGACGCTTGGGCTCGTAATCCGTCATCCGATTCGGGTCCCAGCGGTCCCGCCGGGCCGTGGCAGGCTGAATCCAGGCTCGGCCGGCCACGGTGGTGAACACCACCCGCCCGCGCCCTACGGGTCGCCAGAAGGCCGCCGGCCAACCTTGCACCGTGTGCGTGACCTCCATGCCCGTGACGATCACCCGTGCAAAATCCAGCGGCTGTTCGTAGGACTCCGCCGGCGGAACCACGGCCGAGGGCGACAAGCCAGGAGGCGGCAAGGCGGCGCTCTGGATGACTACCTGATCCAGTTCGACGCGACTGACCAGTTGGCACGTGAACGCCTCGCCCAACAGCCGTTCGACCCCAGCGAAATCCACCCGGTCCAGCATGATCCACAGCTCGCCACCGTCGATCAGCCAGGCCCGCAAGGCGGACAGGATCGCCACGTCGCTCGCGAAATGATCGTTCCACAGGACCAGTTGGTCCAATCCGTCGAACACATCCCGCAGCGGAGGCAAACCGCGGTCGTGAATCAGGGCCAAGCCGCGGCTGTGCCCGCGCGTGGTCCGCAAGGCGATCACCGCCTCGTAGGCGTAATCGGGTTCATCGAATTCGGAGTCCGAATCCTCCTCGCCGATCAGCGCTCCCGTCACCGCCCCGTCCTTGTTCACCCGCAGCAGCGCCGAATGCTGGACTTCCTCGTGACCGGCCCGCAAGACGACCTCGGCGCCCGATCGATCGTCGATCAGCATGCCGTAACAGGCCACCGTCTCGCGACTCGACGGCAAACGCGGCAGCTTGATCGGCACCCACGTGCGGCGCACCGCCTGGGGGGGAATCCAAATCCGGCGGGCGAACTGCACATCCGGGTCCCGCGAGAACCCGAACGCCGCCAGCACGTCCACCGGCTGATCTTCGTCATTGACGACACCGACTCCCACCACGCCCCAGGTTTCCGACATGTACTGGTTCAACCCGCCGGCTGAACCCAACTGGGAGAACCGAATCGGCGCATCGGATCCCAAGACACCCTGGACGCGGACCTGCCCCGTCACCGCCAGGCACCCCCAGGTCATCAGCCATCCGCAGATCCAACGCCAGTTCATGACACCGTTCCCGGCCACGCAGGGACAAGAATCAGTTCGCAGTGCCGCCTTCAGGCGGTCCCGCCCACCAAGCGGCCAGGACCAGCAGTCATTGGCCGCTGCGATGCCCCAATATAACCCCGGCAAGTGCCGACAAGATAGTCCCTGCCGCGGAAGAAGCAGAACAAACGGCGGCAGGGGTAACTCGTAACCGGAAGCGTCAGCGAGGCAAATTTGACACGTCCGGCGAATGGGCGTAAACTCGAAGTCGGTGAACGCTGGACGCAGTTTTTTCGGATTTGGCTGAGTTGGAATCCGCCCATTATCTCGCAGTGGAGGCATGCCAATGCCCGTCGTCGCCCGATTCTATGGGATCTCGATCAAGATGTATTTTCGGGAGCACGGCGTGCCGCACTTTCACGCAATCTATGCCGAGTTCAACGGCGTGTTCAGTCTGGAGCCGCTGGAACTGATGGAGGGCGATCTTCCCCGGCGTGCGGAACGGTTAGTCCTGGAGTGGGCGCAGCGTTACAGGGCCGAACTTCTGGAGATGTGGCAAACACAGCAGTTTCGGCAGCTTCCCGGTTTGGAGTAGAGCAGTCATGGAATCGTATCCCCGAGTCGATGCTGTTCAGCCGCTTCCAGGACGGCGTCTGCGAGTTCATTTCTCCAACGGTCAGTCAAGCGTCTACGACTGCTCTTCGTTGCTGTCCGACCCCGCCTTCCGTTTGTTGGCAGACGAAGCGTTCTTCCGAAACGTGCGCGCGGACCCGCACGGTTTTGGGGTTGTGTGGAGTGACCAAGTGGACCTCTCCGAATCGGAACTGTGGCTCCACGGAACTGCGGAGGATGGGGCTGCCGTGTGATGCCGTCTACGCAAATACGTGCAGCGGTTCGTAGCGTTGGCCCAAGACCTTCCGGCTGTCCAGGCCCAGCCAGCGGTCGAGCATCGTGGCGTACACGCGGCGGAAGTCGGTGTGCGATTCCGGAGCGTCTCCCACGAGGCGCTGGAGGTTCGGGTGCGGGCCGACCAGTCCGCCGCGGAGTCGGCCGCCAAACACGAGCACGGGGGCGGCATCGCCATGATCGGTGCCCCGCCGGCCGTTTTCCACCAGCGTGCGGCCAAACTCGGAAAAGGTCATCACGGCGACCCGGTCCAGCAACTTGGCGCGCTGCACGTCGCGGACGAACGCCGCCACCGATTCCGACAGCTGTCGCAGCAAGGCCGCGTGGTTGTCCCGCTGGTTGGCGTGATTGTCGAAGCCGCCAATCCCGCCGCCGCCTAGCTCGGCGAAGAAGATCCGGATGCCCAGGTCCGCCCGCATCAGTTGAGCGATCGCCGTCAAATGGCCTGCCAGCTGAAACGGCGGATAGCCGGCCGCGCCATCCGCCCGATCCAACACGGCCTCCAAACGCTCGCCGCCCACATACGCGGCTTGCAGGTTGCGCGAAACCGCGTCCAGCAACGGACTGCCGCCGGCGGGCGACGCATCGCCGGTGGCCTCCCAGTCCGCCAACTGCCGCCAGCGCAGCGATTGTCCGTGCAGCCGCTGGAGCATCTGCCGCTGGCTCGCGTCCAGGGCGCGGATCGCGGGCACGACCTGCTGCTCGGCGTGCAACGCGAAGGGCGTGGCGATCGGTCCTACGAAGATGCCGGGCACCGCCGGCTCGCCCGAACCGGCCGCCAGGTCGATCGCTCGCCCAATCCAGCCGGTCTGGCAAGCCGCTTCGCCCGGCCGGGCCGTGTGCCAGTCGCGCATCGCCGCCTCGTGATCGCGGTTCCCCTTCGCGTACCCGACGCCTTGAATGACCGAGGCGTAACCTTCCTGGTACAGCTTCGAGACGGCCGCAAACTCCGGGTGGAAGCCCAGCGAATCGTCGATCTTGTGCAGCTCGCGTTCCGCCAACCGCAACGTGCTGCGGTTACGCCCATAGGCGTCGTCGGCGTGCGGCACGATCGTGTTCAATCCGTCGTTTCCGCCAGACAGCTGAAGCACGACCAACATGTTGTCGTTCCGCTCCCGCGCCGCCTCCGCCGCCACGGCAGCCCGTGACAGAATCGGCGGGACCGCAGGCGCCAATGCCAGTAGTGCCGGAGTCCCGACCGCCGATTTCAACCAGTCGCGTCGTGTAAGTGACATGAGCATCCTCCTCCCGCAGCCTGCGGCCGCAACCAGAGTCGTACTACCATTTCCTGATTTCGTGTTTGTCGGGGGCGCATTTTGGAGTGCGGCGCCTTGTCGCCGCTTTGGATCGATTGCGGCGCAAGGACCGCCGCTTGGTGTTCACTTGCCTTGCCGTGTGTCCTGAACCCAATCCGCCGTTGCGCTGCAGGCCGCTACCCAAAGCGGTGACAAGGCACCGCACTCCAAAACTCGGTTGCGGCCACCGGCCGCGTTGCCCAAGGGCCAACCGAATGCGCCCGCGTCCGGTCGTTGCACAACGGGCGCCTTCGGTTCAAGCCAGTTGAAACTCCGGCAACGTGCATACGTCCTGTGCCAACTCGCGCAGCCGGCCCGGCAAGGTGTCCGCGCCGGAGCCCGCCGCGCGCTGGGCGAGTTGGTCCCGAACTTGCGCCGGGACATCGCCGCCGAGCAACAGATCCACCAAAAACTTCGCCGCCGCGGCCGGGTCTGAATGTCCGTGCCGCTGGGCGACCGCGTGCGGTTCGAGTCCCGCGCCATACGCTCCGCCCGGCGTCAACAACGACGCCGCCAGATTGACGCGTCCCATCATCGCGGCCGGGTTCAGCCAGTGCCGCCCGCCCGACCAGCCCTTGACCGTGGGCGGCCGGAGCAAGTCCTGTCCCAAACCGGCCAGATCGCCGCCCAGCCGCAACGTCGGCACGTTGCCTTCCAGCGGCCGGATCATGCCCAAGGCCAATTCGACGGGACTTCGCACGCGTTGCCGGTACGCGGCAGCCGAGAAAAACCAGTTCGAGCGGAGCATGGTCTCGACCAGTCGCCCGATGTCGTAATCCTTGTGAAACGACGCGGCCAGCGGCTCCAGCAGCTTCACGTCCGGCTCGTCGGTCTCCGAGATCAGCCAACGATACAGACTTCGCACGATGTTCCGCGCCGTGGCCGGCTGCTGTAGCACGATCCGCACCGCATCATCGGCGTTCCAGTTGCCGGATTGCCCCAAGACGCGTTTTGGCCCCGCATCGAATTCCCGGTCCACGAACCGCAGGTCGTCGCGCAGCATCAGCCAGCCGGTCAGCGCGCGCGTGGTCTCGCGGACGTCCTGTTCGTCGAATTCGCCGGCTCCCGGTCCGTACTGCGCCAGCAACTGCCGCGCCAGGTTCGAGTTCGGCAGGCTCCGGCGGTTGCCGTCTGCGTCCAGACCCACGACGACCGCCGGCAGTCGCAGCGCGGCGGCCAGCATGTCCGCGTAGCGGCCCAAGGCGTGCCGGCGCAGCAGGTGGACGAGGCTCACCATCATTGCCCCTTTGACGACTCGCGCCCGGCTGATGCCGAAATGGCTGTGCCAGAACAGCGTCATCTTTTCCAGCAGCGGGTGCGGCGTCTCGATCATCCACCGCAGCCACCAGGCCCGCGCCGCGTCGTCGGTGCCCGACGAACCGGCGGCCTGGTCGTAGCCGTCGTGAGATTTCTGGAACGCGGACATGTCGCCCGGCGGATTCACCAACCGGTCGATCCCGCGCGCCGGGCCGTCCTGCAGAGCTTGCTGCAGTTCGGCCCAGGTGCCCCCAAAAGCGGCGCGGCGATGCAGGTGGGCCGCGCGACGAAGGTCCCAAGGCCGCTGGTCGTCCGGCTGAAAAGCGGCCCAAGCCCAGGCGGCATCGACGCCATGCGGAGCCGTTGGCACTGGCGAATCGTCCGGGGCAGCGGTCTTCGTTCCGGCCATGACTGACTCCTTGATGAGTTTTGCGGTACTCGCCATTTCGAAGACACGCGCCGGCACGGTCGCTCACGCGCGGCCGGCCAATTCCGCAGCCACTTTGTCGAAGTACGCCACGCCCTGGGCGATCTCCGGCACGGAATTCTCCCAGTTGTATTCGTATTCGATCGAGAACACCGCATTCTTGATGCCCTGCCGTTGGATTTCGGCCAACATCGCTTTCACGTTGCCCGCGCCGGTGCCCCAAGGCACGTCGTGCGCGCCGCCGCCGAACTTGTTCAGGTCCTTGAAATGGAAACTGATGATGCGGCCTTCCAGCTTCTTCAACTGTTCGACCGGATTCAGTTCGGAACGCATCCAATGCCCCGTGTCGGCACAAGCGCCGATCCGCTTGCTGCGGCCCTGGCACATCTCCAACACCGTGTCCGGGTTCCAGTACCGCGACGGCTTGGGATGGTTGTGCAGGGCCACGTTCAGCTGGTACTCGTCGCACAATTTCTCGATCGTGTCGAAGGCGTCGGGCGCGGGCTCGGAGACAATGGTCTCGATGCCCATGTCCTTGGCAAACTCGAACGTCTTGCGGCTGGCGTCCATGTCCTTCGACAATCCGCACACGCCGTAGTTGACCAGCCGGACGCCGCAATCCGCCAGCTTGGCCTTGACCTCGCGGCGCAATTCCGGGCTCAGCGACTCGTCGATCTTCGCGTCTGGCTTCTCGCCACTCATCTTCTGGCCCGGGTAGGCTTCGATGTAGTGCAAGCCCAGCGACGCCGTCTTGTCGACCGCCTCGAAAAAGGTGTACCGGTTGAAGCTGTACGCCTGGCAACCGAGATGCCAGCCGAGCTTCTCGGCGTGCGGGGCTCCGGCCGCCGGCGCGAAGGCCCCGGCCCGCGAACCGTGCAGGCTGACCAGCGCCAATCCGGCGGCAGCGCCCACTGTCTGGAGAAAACCGCGACGATGAATCGAACTGCTCATGGGAGTAACTCCAAGTTGAGGGATACAAAACGCCACGTCCAAGGCCGCAGAACGGAAGCCCGTCGGCCCCTTTTCCTCGCCGACCGCGCGGCTCCGCAACGGCCGGTTCTCCCGTATTGTACCAGTCGTTCTGATGCCTGAAAGGTGCGGACGGCGGGAGGGGCTTCCTGCACCGGGCTGGGACGGGCATAGCGGCGAACGCGGTTGGGCCTATAATGCAATAATTCTGGCCTGCCGCCACGAAAACGGCCGGCAAGCTGCAATCTTGGGCTCAGACGTACAGAATTCAGTTTTGGCCGAGCAACGTCGATCCACATGGCTGGGCTTGCCATCGGCCAAAATTGAATTCTGTACGTCTGAGCCCTTTGTCAGAGCCACCCAACAGGCAAGGAGATACCTTCATGCGTGACTGTCAGCGAATCTGGACGATGGTGACCGCGATCCTGTGGACTTGTGGCGCCGGCCTGACGACGGCGGCCGATGCGCCAAAAGAAGCGGAAGGCCCGAAAGCCGACGCATCCCCCGCAGCGGCCTCGTCGCCGGGCGACGCGGCCTCGGGCATCGTGCGGGTGACGAAGGACTACGACCTGTGGATCGACCCGAAGCAGAAACTGGTCATCGTCGACGGCCGGGTTTGTCTGCGGGAAGGGCAGCTGGAGATGTTCGCCTGCCCCAAGGGCACCAAGGAGCACGAATCGATCGTGTCGGTGAACTGCAAAGCCCAATTCGTTCACGCGGCGTTGGTGGCCGTCGGAGCGCAACCCGGAAAACCCGTCAGCTTCGACCCGGTCTATCGGGCCGCCAGCGGACCGGTGGTCGAGGTGTACGTGCTGTGGCAAGACGCAGCCGGCAAGAAGAACCGGGTGCGGGCGCAGGAATGGATCAAGGAACTGAAGACCGACAAAGCGATGACCGACCACTGGGTCTTCACCGGCAGCGGCTTCTGGACGGACGAGTCGACCGGCGAGCGCTACTACCAGGCCGACGGCGGCGAATTCATCTGCGTCTCGAATTTCCCCACCGCCATGCTCGACTTGCCCATCAAGAGCACCCAAGCCAACGAGAGCCTGCTGTTCGCCGCCTTTACGGAACGCATCCCGCCCATCGACACCAAAATCCGCCTGGTGCTGATTCCGCAACTGGAGAAAAAGAAAGAAGCAGGAAAGCAAGCGGAGAAGCCGGAGCCGGCCAAGCCGTGACGTAACCCTGCCAAGCCTCGGATCGCGGGCGCCGAACCAATCGGCTCGCCAATGTCGGCCCACCAGACCTCGCCCTGAGCGATTACCATTCCACTCGCCGCAACGTTTGGCGTACGGCCTTTCGGGTAAAGTCATCCAACGCAGGCCCGACCTCGTCGACCACTGCATTCATCGCCGCCTGCACCCGGTCGTCGTCATGTCGGGCAACGAATTCGGCCAGAGCCCTGGTGTAGAGCTGACTGCGTGAAGTCTGCAGGCGATCCGCCAATCGCTCCGCTTCCTCAAAGACGTCGTCTGGAATGGAAATGGCTGTTTTCATACCGGACGTATAACCGCATTCACCATTTCGTCAAGCGGATGATCGTCGCCAAACGACCGCGGGACGGATGATCCAACTCGCCGGCAAGCGGCAAGGATTTCGGGACCCCACATCGACAAAGGACTGTCGATGTTATCGCCCTGAAGGGCCTACCGGGACGCCCCCGCGCCGGGCGACGACAGGGCGCGGATCTCGGCCAGGACTTGCCGATACGTCGCGTCCTGGGGGCGGAGTTGGCACAGCTGTTCGGCCAGCGGCAGAGCCTGCCTGGCGTCCTTGCGCTCTTTGTAGAACAGCACCAGGCCCAGCAGGAGTTGCGGATTGTTGGGCTCCAATTCGTGGGCCTTGCGCAGCGATTGTTCGGCCTCGTCATAACGGCGGTGCAGGTACAGCAGCATGCCGTAGCGGTACTGGACGAAGGCCGCCTGCGGCGCCAAGCGGGCGTCGCGGGCAAACAGGTCCAACTCGTCGCGGCGCAGCCGAGTGGCCTCTTGGCGCAGCCGATTTGCCTCGGCCTGCGCCCCCTCGGCGGCCGGGGCATCGCCCCGCAACGCGGCTTGATTGGCGCGGCGGTCCTCCGCCTCCGCCAGGCGATCGTACAGCGCAGCCAGATTCGTCCGCGGACCGGTCGTGCGCGGCTCGACGTGCAGCGCATCCTGGTACGCCCGGACCGCTTCCTGTTCCTGGCCCTGCCCTTCGGCCACGATGCCCAACATCAGGTGTGCCCCGGCCCGGTCGTTGTTCATCAGCAGCCCGCGTTTGTATTCGGCCAGCGCGTCGCTCAGCTGCTGCCGCTGGAATCCCCGCAAGGCGCCCTCCGGCACGCCGCTAAGCGCGCGGGCGGCCTCGGTGCGGACCAGGCGGATGGGATCGGCCAGCAGCGGCGCGATGGCGGCGGCGAATTCGCCTTCGGCCAGCCGGCCTTGCAGATTGCTGATCGCCGTGGCGCGGATGGGCGGATAGGGATCGCGCAACAGTTCCAACGTGGCGTTGGTGCTTTGGAGGCTGTCGAATTGACCCAACTCCAGCAGCGCCGAGGCGCGGACGATGGCCGGCAGCCGACCGTCGCCGACCACGCGGAGCAGGCCTTTTTCCGATTCCGGATCGCCGCGGCGGGCGGCGTCGACCGTGGCTGCGAAGTACTTGTCGAAACGCCGTTCCTGCTGGCGCTGCTTGCCGTACCACTCCTGGCAGGCCTTGTCCATTTCCTGGTCCAGCTGCGCCAGGACCGCCTTGACCTTCTCGTCGCCGTTCCGCGCGGCCAGGATCCAATCCAGGTACTGCCGCAAATCGTCGCGGTCCTGCATGCCGGCTTTTTCCTTGTCCAAGTGGCAGCGGGTACAGGCGTTGGGCAGGCCCAGTTGGACGCTCAAGTCGGGGCGCGGATTGCGCAGGCTGTGATCGCGGCGCGCGTGCACCTCCATGTACGTCGTCTGCGGCATGTGGCATTCGACGCACGCGGCGCCCGTCGAGCCGGGCTGGTGAAAATGGTGCGACGGCGTGTCGTACTTGCCCGCCGGATGCTGGTGGCACGAGGTGCAGAGCGTGTTGTCCGCATGTTTCGGCTTGGCCTTATGAGCGTCGTGGCAATCCAGGCAGCGGATCCCGTTGTGGTACATCTTGCTCTGGATGAACGACGCATACTCGTAGACTTCGTCCAGGATCTGGCCGTCGGCGTGGTAGGTGGTGCGCTGCAGCAGTTCGGTGTTGAAATAGTCGTAGTAGTTGTCGCCGGGCAAATAGCCGGGATAGACGTGCGAGCGGCGCGAATGGCAAGGCGCGCAGGACTGGATCAGCCTTTCGGGGCTGTCGTTCAGCACGGGCAGGGCGTAGCCGCGTTTGCGGTCCCAGAACAGCGATTTGCTTTCGGCCAGCTGCACGTGCAAGCCGGCCGGCCCGTGGCAGGCCTCGCAGCTGACGTCGATTTCCGAAAACGTCGTGTGGTACGTGTTGGTGGCCGCGTCGTAGTTTTTCTGCAGATTGGTCGAGTGGCAGTCGGCGCACATGTTGTTCCAGCGCTGGGCCACGCCCGTCCAGTGCAGATCGTCGTCCGGCGCCAATTGCTCGCGGACGTCCGGCGGGTGCAGGTAGAACCACTGCTTGCGCTGGGTGTCCCAGCAGATCCGCAGCACCTGGACGCGCGCGATTTCGTGCTGCGGCATGTCCGCCGGACGGTCGAACTCGACCATGTACTGCTGCAAGGGATCGACCCCGAACACCCACTTGACCTCAAAATCCGCCAGCTTGCCGTCCGGACCCTCGGTGTGCGCCCAGTACTTGCCATCGCGCCGGAACATCCGCGAGCGAATGCCGAACTGCTCGAATTCGACGTCGTTGAAATCGCCCAAGACCGTTTCCGGCGTCGCCACGTCCATCGCCAGGTCGTGATGCGAACCTACCCACGCGTCGTACTGCTCGCGATGGCACTCGATGCAGGATTCACGCCCGACATAGGTGGCCTGGGCGTCGTCCGGCAGGCAGATCCACCAGTCGGCCAACACCAGGCCGCCGCCCAGGACCAGCGGGACCGCCGCCCACAGCAACACTCGCACCCAGCGGGCCGGCGCGCGGGGCGGCTCGGGCGGGGTTACCGCAGCGACCGACCGTTGTTGACTTCGCTTCTTGGACATAGCGACGGAAGGATACCATGCCGGACGCCTGGTGCGCAAGGCCGGTTGTTAGCAAAGCGACCGCATCTGCCAGACAATCCCGCGTTCTGGTCCGCGACGGTATACCGCGCGCGGTTGAGATTGGCTCGTTTAACCGCGACCCAACGGGGAGCGAGTGGGCCGGCGCGCTCCCCGTTGGGTCGCGGTTAAACGACCACAGGCGACCAGCAAATCCGCCGCCCAATTTGCACGGCGGCGAGCGGTAGTATAGCATGATCGGCTGCATCGCTGCGTTGAACGGATCCCACAGAATGGAGACCCCATCATGACCAGAGACCTTCGTCGAATGTTTTCGCGGCGTGATTTCCTGCGCAGGGCGGGTTCCGGCGCGGTGGCCGCCGGTTTGACGCTCCGCACGGGCCATCGTTGCGGCGCCGCCAGCGCCGGTGGTCTGCGCGCCGGCGAGGGCGTGGTCGATGCCACCCCGCCCTTGGGCATCGAGATGGGCGGGTTCCATCGGCCGCCGAACAACCCGCGGCTGATCACCGGCATCCGCCAGCCGGCCTCCGCCCGGGCGCTGGTGCTCGCCGGCGGCGATACCCAGGCGGCGATCGTCTCGCTGGACGTGCTCGACGTCCCCTACGACTTCACCGCCCGCGTCCAGGCCGAGGTCGCACGCCAGACGGGAATCCCGGCGGCTCATGTCCGCGTGTGCGCCACGCACAGCCACAGCATGCCGGCCTTCCAGTTTTCGCACCAGTGGGGCGCTGTGCCGCACGAGTACATGGCCACGGTCCAGGAGAAGATCGTCGAAGCATGCCGCCTGGCCAAAGAGGATTTGGCGCCGGCCGAGGTCTATCTGGGCAAGGCCCGCGCGGTGGGCGCGAATTTCAACCGGACCACCAAGAACTTCAAGACCGACGCCGAGTTCGGCAAGGACTCGACCGAGGATCAGCGCTGGCTCGACACGCTGCTGCACGTGCTGCGGTTCGAGCGGCCGGGCGGCCGGCGCAGCCTGCTGTGGTACCACTTCTCGAATCATCCGGTCTGCTTCCGCGACAGTCTGGCCGGCCCGGACTGGCCGGGGATGGTGGCGACGCGGGTGGCTGAAAAACACAAGGTCACGCCGGTCTTTCTGCAGGGCCATGCAGGCGACGTGAATCCCGGCGACGGCAAGATCTGGATCGGCGAGGCCGAGCCGACCACCACGGCCGTGTGCGAAGCGTTTGACCGGGCACTGGACAGCGTCAAACGCGTCCAGGTCGACGCGCTGCGAGCCGCCGTCGAGCCGTGCCGGCTGCCGCTGGACATGGCCCTGTTCAAGTCGTGGTTGGAGGAGTACCGCCAAGACCCGGCGGCCTGCAAGAGCGGCCCGTGGGTCGATGCGGGGTTCGCCGCCGCCTGGGCGGAAAGCGCCGCCAAGCAGGACCTGAACCAGACCCATCTGCCGATCACGTTGGCAGCGATCCG
>ERZ795059.3826-NODE-3826-length-14429-cov-5.301447_pt1 | contig 14429 bp, 10 predicted proteins | sample MGYA00375143_ERZ795059 | MGnify/ENA primary metagenome ERZ795059 (study PRJEB30188, sample SAMN05720168) | activated sludge metagenome | isolation source: Anaerobic digester | place: USA | collected 2015-01-07 ... | reverse complement strand
CGTGCAGTGCGGCTTCTGCACCCCCGGCCTTGTGCTTACGGCAACTGCTCTTACGGAAAGCGGAAGGAAATATTCCGATGAGGAGATAAAACGTGAGATTTCAGGTCATTTATGCCGCTGTACGGGTTACAGCAAAATATTCAATGCAGTGAAAAGGGCTTTGGATGCTGATTGTTAAGCAATAGCTTATTGCATTAAACAGGCATTTACGGTAAAATACAATGTGTAATGTACTGGTATTTTGCACCGATTCAGGTAATATGCTATTACATTATCGAGAAACAGTCGTGATAGAAAGGGATAATAATGGAGCTGCTTAAGAATAGAATATTGAAGGACGGAAAAGTCATAGGCGACAGCATTATTAAAGTCGACAGCTTTCTGAACCATCAGCTGGATATAGATCTGTTCAACGAGATAGGACGGGAATTCAAAGAAAGATTCAGCGATGAAAAGATAAGCAGGATATTGACAGTGGAGGCATCGGGTATTGCTGTTGCGTGCATAGCTGCCCAGTATTTTAAAGTGCCTGTGGTTTTTGCAAAAAAGTATGAAGCATTGAATCTTGATTCGGATACTTACCAAAGCGAAGTATACTCTTTTACCAAGCAGAGGAACTATAACATCCGCGTTTCCAAAAAATACATCACTCCGGAGGACAATGTTCTTATCATTGATGATTTTTTGGCTAACGGCAAAGCTGCTTCAGGCTTGGTGGACATTGTCCTTCAGGCTGGTGCCAGGGTTGCGGGCGTCGGAATTGTTATAGAAAAAGGTTTCCAAAAAGGCAGGGAGACACTGCGGCAAAAAGGAGTCCGTATTGAATCCCTGGTAATTATTAAGTCCATGGACGAAGGAGTCATCATTTTTGATTAGCATGGTTAACAAAAGCAAAATTATGATTCCACCAGTTTCATGATTTTACATAGACCACTAAAATAAATTTGGGGAGGAGAAATCAGTATGAAAAGAACCATTAGTATTCTTTTAGTGCTTGTCCTGGTGTTTGCAGCAATGCTGACAGGCTGCGCACCGAAGGCCGAACCCGCACCGGCAGCGCCCGAGACACCTGCACCGGCAGAAGAGCCAAAGGCTGAACCCCTTAAGGTAGGTTTTGTCTACATAGGCTCCGCTAAAGACGGCGGATATACCCAGGCTCATGATGAAGGCAGGCTTTACCTTGAACAGCAGCTTGGAGACAAGGTTATTACAATGTACAAGGAAGATGTTCCGGAATCCAGCGAATGCGAAAAGGTAATCAATGATTTGGTTGACCAGGGTTGTACTGTAATATTCACCAACTCTTTCGGACACATGGACTATACAGAAAAAGCCGCACAGGCGCATCCGGACATAAAACTCTATCACTGCTCCGGCTATAAGAGCGGCCCGAATTTCAGCAATTATTTCGGTGCCATGGAAGAGGCAAGATACCTTGCGGGTATAGTTGCGGGCCTCAGGACACAGAACAATACCCTTGGTTATGTAGCAGCCTTTGAAATTCCCGAGGTTGTAAGAGGCATCAATGCATTTACTCTTGGTGCACAGTCAGTCAATCCAAAAGTAAAGGTAAAGGTTAACTGGACACATACCTGGTATGACCCCGCAAAGGAAAAGGAAGCGGCAAAGGCTTTATTGGATGCAGGCTGCGACGTACTTGCACAGCATCAGGATACAACAGCAACCCAGCAGGCAGCTGAAGAAAGAGGCGTTTGGGCTATCGGCTATGACCTGGATACAAGGGATTCAGCACCGAAAGCATACCTGACTGCTCCCGTATGGAACTGGGGTAAGTTCTATGCGGCAGAAGTACAGAGGATATTGGACGGCAAATGGAAGCAGGAAAACTACTACGGCAATATGAAAGACGGACTTGTTGACCTGGCACCTCTTACGGACAACGTAGCACCCGGCACTCAGGAAGCTGTTGACAAGGTGAAAGCAAAGATTATCGATGGTTCATTCTATGTATTCCAGGGCCCGATAAAGGATCAGACTGGCGCTGTCAGGGTACCGGAAGGCAAGTCAATGACTTTTGATGAAATAATGAGCGTTGACTGGTTTGTACAGGGTGTAGAAGGCAAGATTAAATAAGTCAGGATAGGAAATAATTATGGAAAACAACTATATTTCAATGAAGAATATAAATAAATCCTTCGGAAAGGTAGTTGCAAACAGAAATATAAACCTGGCCGTCCGCAGGGGGGAGATACATGCCCTGTTGGGAGAGAACGGTTCAGGTAAGAGCACATTGATGAACATGCTGTCAGGGGTTTATACCCCCGACAGCGGTTCTATTTTTATTAAGGGGAAAGAGGTGCAGTTTGCAGCACCAAAGGATGCGATAGAAGCAGGAATAGGAATGATCTACCAGCATTTCAAGCTGATAGATGTCATGACTGCCAAAGAGAACATAATCCTGGGGCGAAAGAACAGTTTTCTGATGAACGAAAAGACTCTTTCAGACAAGATCAGGGATATGTCGGCCCGCTTCGGCCTGGATATTGACCCGGACAAAAAGGTTTACAACATGTCGGTGGGTGAAAAGCAGACCCTGGAAATACTGAAGGTGCTGTACAGAGGTGCTGAGATACTGATATTGGATGAACCCACGGCGGTATTGACACCTCAGGAAACAGAAAAGCTTTTCAAGATTATGAGGAAGATGAAGGAAGAAGGCTGCGCCGTAATCTTTATAACTCACAAATTGAACGAGGTTATGGAGGTAGCAGACCGCATAACTGTCCTGCGCAAGGGTGAAACAGTAATGACGGTTGACAAGGCGGATACCAACCCCAAGCACCTTACCGAGCTGATGATGGGATGCCCTGCCGACCTGTCCATAAAGAGGATAGAAACTGAGAAAAACAATGTGGCTATGGAAGTAAGGAATTTAAGCGCTGTAAATTCAGAAGGCATCAAAGTGCTTAAAGGGATGAGCTTCGATATATACTCCGGTGAGATTCTGGGTGTTGCGGGAATTGCCGGCAGCGGGCAGAAGGAATTGTGTGAAGCTATTGCAGGCTTGCATCCCGTGAAGCAGGGGGAGATTGTTTTCAATGGAGAAAACCTGGTAGGCAAATCACCTGCAGAGATAATAACCAAGGGGGTCAGCCTGAGCTTTATTCCCGAGGACCGATTGGGAATGGGACTGGTTGCCTCAATGGATATCGTAAATAATGTCGTGCTTAAGCTGTATCAGAAACAGAAGGGCATCTTCATAGACAGAAAGCCGGCAGAACAAAAGTCCGTGGAGATTATAGAAAGGCTCAGTATTCAGACTCCGGGAATCAAGCATCCGGTGCGCATGCTCTCAGGAGGAAATATACAAAAGGTATTATTGGGAAGAGAGCTGGACTCCCGGCCGCAGGTTCTGATAACTGCATATCCTGTAAGGGGGCTTGATGTAAACTCCTGCTATACCATATATGACCTTCTCAATGAGGAAAAGCGGAAGGGTGTCGCAATTCTGTATATAGGGGAAGACCTGGATGTCTTACTGGAGCTTTGCGACAGGATCATGGTCATATGTGCCGGTGAAATAACCGGAATAGTTGATGCAAGATATACGACAAAAGAACAAATCGGCCTGATGATGACAGGGACGGTAAATCTGATGAAAGAGGGGGAAAAGAGCGAGCATGATAATGCCAATAACTATACGAGCCATTAAGAAAAGCGAGCCCGGCAGGATGAAAGCTGCTTCCATCAGAATAGGCGCTATTATCCTGGCTCTCGTGGCCTCTTCACTTTTTATACTGCTGCTGAGCCTTAATCCCGCCGATGTTTATATAAAAATGATTCAGGGCGCATTCGGTACAGCTTACAGGATAAAAGAAACAATAGTAAAAGCGATACCTCTGGTAATTACCTCCCTTGGAATTGCGATAGCTTTTAAAATGCAGTTCTGGAATATAGGCGGGGAAGGGCAGATAGCAATAGGTTCTTTCGCAGCCAGTTATTTTGCATTATACATGAATGATATGCCAATGCCTCTGATGCTTACGGTAATGATACTTGCAGGAATGCTGGCAGGAGGGCTGTGGGCGCTTATACCCGCATTTTTTAAAGCGCAGTGGGGGACTAATGAAACAATAGTTACTTTAATGATGAACTATATCGCGCTTAAATGGGTCATGTTCTTACAGTACGGGCCCTGGAGGGATCCAAAGTCCCTGGGATTCCCCAAAATAGCCAATTTTCCCCAAAACGCGGTTCTTCCCAAGCTGCTGGGGGTACATGTGGGCTGGGTGATTGCGCTTATACTGGTGGTCGTTGTCTATATATTCATAAACCATACAAAAAAGGGTTATGAAATTGCCGTAATCGGTGAGAGCATTAATACGGCACGTTATGCAGGCATTAATATCAAGAAGACGATATTGATAGCCATAATGCTGAGCGGCGGCCTCTGCGGCCTTGTCGGTATGATCCAGGCTTCGGCTGTTAACTACACATTGTCAGTTGAAATAACCGGAGGTGTAGGTTATACCGCAATAATAACCGCTTGGCTGGCAGCTTTAAGTGCACCGCTTATATTGATAGTATCCATTCTTTTGCTGCTCTTCTGGAGGGGGGCTCATATATACAGACTGTTTTCGGCATACCCCAGGCAGCGGCAGAAATACTTCAGGGAATAATTTTATTCTTTGTATTGGGCAGTGAGTTCTTTGTACGTTATAAGTTCGTAATTGTAAAAAAGCATTCGGCTATTGCGGAAAAGGGGGCTGATTGATTATGGAAGCTGTTATATCCTTTCTCCATGCGGCCATTGTCGCAGGTACACCCCTTTTATTTGCTACGCTGGGAGAAATCATAACAGAGCGTTCGGGAAATCTGAACCTTGGAGTTGAAGGCATGATGCTTATGGGTGCCGTTATCGGCTTCATGGTCGGCCTAAACACCGAAAGCACGACCTTGGCTTTATTGGCAGCAATGATTGCGGGAGCGGGCGGCGCGTTGATATTCGCTTTCCTGACAATCACCCTGAGGGCAAATCAGGTTGTATCCGGCTTGACACTTACGATATTCGGCACAGGCTTTGCGGATTTTGTGGGTCAGGATCTGATAGGTCAGATAGCTCCTGAAAGCTTGAGATTGTTTTTCAGGCCTTACACCATCCCGCTGCTTGGCGATATTCCTTTTATAGGGCCTGTGCTCTTCAGGCAGGATGCCTTTGTATACCTTGGCTATGCGGCATCTATACTGCTGGGGCTGTACCTGTATAAGACCAGTACCGGGATGAACCTGAGGGCTGTGGGTGAGAACCCGGGAGCAGCAGATGCTGCAGGAATAAATGTAACCTTGTACAAGTACCTGCATACTTTATTGGGCGGAGCGCTCTGCGGCTTGGGAGGAGCTTACCTTTCACTTGTTTATGTACCCGCCCTGCAGGAGGGCGTTACAGCAGGCAGAGGCTGGATCGCCGTTGCATTGGTCATATTTGCAGCATGGAATCCTTATAAGGCGCTCTTTGGGGCTTATCTGTTCGGCGGATTGGATATCATCGGTTTCAGAATACAAAACCTGGGTATCGATGTATCCCAGTATTTCATAGACATGCTGCCGTACATGGTGACAATTACCGTGCTTGTAGTGGTATCCATGCGGAAGTCAAGGGAAAAGGCAGGGCCGAAGGCATGCGGGATTCCATATTTCAGGGAAGAACGCTGAAAGGAACAACTTACATATACAGCACCTTATTCTATAGACGAATGGGGTGCTGTTTATTTTTTGGAAATAAAATATTCTTGCAAAATTATAATAAAAATGCAACTATATTAATGTATATACCGGTCTTTTCCGACAAATCTAACAGTATATGCGGTAAAATATGTTAAAGGGAGTGCAGCTGCAATGGGCGGATTATTTGGTGTTGTTTCAAGAGAAGATTGCGTGATGGATGTGTATTTCGGCACCGATTACCATTCACATTTGGGAACCTGCAGGGGAGGAATGGCAATATGGGGCGGAAGCTGTTTCAACAGATCGATTCACAATATAGAAAGTACGCAGTTTAGAGCAAAATTTGAGGCTGAACTGTCAAAAAAAAGCGGCAATATGGGTATAGGCTGCATAAGCGATACCGACCCCCAGCCTTTGACAGTGAGATCGCATCTGGGACAGTATGCCATAAGTACTGTAGGAAGAATCAACAATTTGGATGAAATTGCGGAAAAAGCATTCTCAAACCGAAATATTCATTTTCTGGAAACGAATAAAGGGGTAATAAGTCCTACTGAGCTTGTGTCTGTAATCATTGATCATGAAGATTCCTTTAAAGAGGGCTTATTAAGGGCACAGGAATTGATTCAGGGCTCCTGTTCTGTTTTGCTTTTAACGCCTAAAGGGATTTATGCCTCCAGGGACAGGCTTGGCCGAACTCCTTTAATGGTCGGCAGCAAAGAGGGCGCCTATTGTATTTCTTCTGAATCCTGCACCTTTGCAAATCTGGGATATAAGTCTGATTATGAACTCGGCCCGGGAGAAATAGTTTTTCTGACACCGGAGGGGGTTGAACAGGTTTCACCTCCCGGAGATAAAATGAAAATATGTGCTTTTCTTTGGGTTTATTATGGTTATCCTTCTTCAACATATGAGGGAATGAATGTTGAGGTCATGCGATACAGAAACGGTGCGGCAATGGCTAAAAATGAGGATTTGGAAATTGATATAGTTGCCGGAATACCAGATTCGGGCCTCGGACATGCCATTGGCTACTCAAACCAATCCAAGGTACCCTACGGAAGGCCTTTTATAAAGTATACCCCAACCTGGTCAAGGAGCTTTATGCCCCAGGATCAGGATATAAGAAACCTTGTTGCAAGAATGAAGCTTATGCCCATTCCTGAAATTGTGGCTGACAAACGATTGCTTTTCTGTGATGATTCAATTGTCCGGGGCACACAGTTGAGAGAAACGGTAGACCTGCTGTACAAATGCAGCGCCAAGGAGGTCCATATCCGGTCGGCTTGCCCGCCTATTGTTTTCGGATGCAAGTACCTGAACTTTTCGGCCTCCCGGTCTGAAATGGACCTGGCGGCAAGACAGGCTATCAAAGAACTTGAAGGCAAGGAACCGGATTCTCTGGAGGAGTATTGCAATCAGGCAACCGATAAGTATCATAATATGGTGGATCTAATCTGCAGGAGGCTCAACTTTTCTTCGCTGAAGTACCAGAACATCCGCGATATGATTGAAGCAATCGGAATTTGCAAGGATAAGGTCTGTACGTACTGCTGGAACGGAAAGGAATAAAAGCAAAGCAAAAGGGACGGTTCTTTCAAAAGCAAAGCAAAAGGGACGGTTCTTTCTGCTTATGATAGCACTATTAGAAACAACAGCACTGCACATAATGCAGTGTTTTTTGTTATATACTGGCAAGAATCCAATAAGAAGTTTCAAATACCTCTTGACAGAATGTAATTTTTGGCTATAATAAAATTAGAATTTAGATTAGACATAAGCTGGGGATGTTAAGTATGTATATTAAGAGAGCCGTGGAACATATTGCATTAAGAATATCGGATATGTTTCCTGTACTTTTTGTCACAGGGCCAAGACAGGTTGGCAAGACTACCCTGCTGCAGCAGATTGCTGAAAAGGGGCGGAATTATGTGACTTTGGATGATCCGGATGCAAGACTTCTTGCCAAGAGCGATCCGGCTTTGTTTATGCAGCGTTACCTGCCGCCAATCATTATTGATGAAATACAATATGCACCGGAGCTCCTTCCCTATATTAAAATTAGTGTTGATAAGTCTAAACGAAAGGGAGAATTCTGGTTGACAGGCTCGCAGATGTTTCATACGATGAAAAATGTGAGTGAGTCGCTTGCAGGAAGAGTTGGTATCATCCGTTTGCTTGGGTTGTCAAACAGTGAGATAAACGGTACACCATCAGAACCTTTTTTGCCTGTTAGAGAGAGGTTGATGTGCCGTATAGGTATTGTACCGAAAATGGGGCTTAATGATGTATATATGAGAATATTCAAAGGCAGTATGCCGGCTTTGTATGCCAATGATATCGACTTGGAGACTTACTATAAGTCTTATGTAAATACCTATCTACAGAGGGATATCAAGGATTTGACCCAGGTAGCTGATGAAATGTCCTTTTTCAATTTTATGACTGTTGTTGCTGCAAGAACCGCAAAACCTATTGTTTATGAAGAGATTGCAAAAGATGCCGGAATCAGTCCGCCAACGGCTAAAAAATGGTTGTCTGTTCTTGTGTCGTCAAATATCATAGCTTTAGTACAACCGTACCATAACAATATTCTTAAGAGGGTTATAAAATCACCGCTCATGCATTTCCTTGATACCGGACTTTGTGCCTATCTTCTTAAATGGGGTAATGCCGAGACATTGGAACGTGGAGCAATGTCAGGGGCGTTCTTTGAAAGCTATGTATTTTCCGAAATTTATAAAAGCTGGTTAAATGCAGGGAAAGAGCCGCCGGTATATTATTATCGAGATAAGGATCAAAAAGAAATAGACCTGCTAATACTGCAAAATGGTACATTATATCCTATAGAGTCAAAAAAGTCAGCTTCTCCGGGAGTTGAATCGATAAAGCATTTCAGACTGCTTAATCCCCTGACAGAACCGGAAAGGTTCGGGGAACTGTCAAATATGAAGCTGGAGATAGGCACCGGTGCGGTGGCTTGTATGGCAAATGATCTGCTGCCCATAGACAGTAAAAATTGGTATGTACCGGTGTGGATGATATAACTTACAATCAGTAAATAGCTCTGATATGATGTAAGGGGGGGACTCAGGATGACACCTGAAGCAAAAGCAAGAGAAATAATTGATAAGAGACTTGAGCAATCAGGGTGGGTGCTTCAAGATATGAGGCAGTTCAATCCACTTGCATCTTTGGGTGTTGCAGTTCGAGAGTACCCGACAAGTACAGGTCCGGTTGACTATGCGCTTTTTGTAGGACAGATTCCTGTAGGAGTAGTTGAGGCGAAAGCAAGTGAAAAGGGTGAAAATCTGCTCGCAGCAGAAGAACAGTCTGCCCGTTATGCATCAAGTATATTCAAATGGGCAAATAATACCCAACACATCCGATTTGCTTATGAGGCTACGGATATAATTACACGTTTTACAGATTATGCAGATGAGAAAGCTCGCTCCCGACGGGTATTTTCTTTTCATAGGCCTGAAACCATAGCAAAATGGCTGAAAGAGACGGATACGCTGCGCAATAATTTAAAGAGGCTTCCAAGCTTCGACAATACAGGATTTCGTGATTGCCAAACCCGGGCTATCATCAATCTTGAGAAGTCTTTTTCTGAGAATAAGCCTCGTGCTCTTATTCAGATGGCAACAGGAGCAGGTAAAACTTTCACAGCCATTACTTCTGCATACCGATTGCTGCGTTTTGCCAGGAACAAGAGAATTCTTTTTCTTGTCGATACTAAGAACTTGGGTGAACAGGCAGAAGAAGAGTTCCGTAAATATAAACCCAATGATGATGTACGCTTATTTCCGGAACTTTATAATGTACGCCGCCTTAATTCTTCTTATATACCCCAGGATTCACATGTATGTATAAGTACTATTCAGCGTATGTATTCAATTCTAAGGGGTGAAGAGCTGGATGAAAGCCTGGAGGAAACATCATTAAACGAGGTTCAGATTTTCGGTAAACCAAAAGAAACAGTGTATAATGCAAAATATCCCATTGAATTCTTTGACTTTATCATTATTGATGAATGTCATCGCTCCATATATAATATATGGCAGCAGGTGCTGGACTATTTTGATGCTTTTCTAATCGGCCTTACTGCTACTCCGGACAAGCGAACTTTTGCATTTTTCAATGAAAACGTAGTAAGTGAGTATACTCATGAGCAGGCTGTCATAGACAATGTAAATGTTGGTGGAGATATATATACAGTAGAAACTGATATCACAAAAAAAGGGTCACTGATATTAAAACAAACAATTGAAAAACGTGATCGTCTGACGCGCAAAAAGCGTTGGGAACAGCTTGACGAAGACTTGGAATACAAGGGCACACAGCTTGATCGCGATGTGGTGAACCCAAGTCAGATCCGTACGATTATTCGGTCAGTGAAAGAAAGGATGTTGACTGAGATATTTCCCGGACGTAAAGAAATTCCCAAGACACTTATTTTTGCAAAAACTGACAGTCATGCAGATGATATAATACAGATTGTCCGTGAGGAATTTGGTGAGGGCAATGAATTCTGCAAGAAAATTACTTATCAAGCACAGGAAAACCCGAAATCCTTGCTTTCAGCTTTTCGGAATGACTATTACCCCCGTATCGCAGTTACTGTTGATATGATTGCTACAGGTACGGATATCAAGCCTGTTGAATGCCTGATTTTTATGCGTGATGTGCGAAGTAAGAATTACTTTGAACAAATGAAGGGCCGCGGAACACGCACTCTTTCCAAGGATGATTTGCAGAAGGTATCACCTTCTGCAGCTGCAAACAAAACTCATTATGTCATTATTGATGCAGTAGGGGTAACCAAGTCTCTAAAAACGGATTCTCGTCCATTGGAGCGAAAGCCCACTGTACCCATGCGCGATCTTATGATGAATGTTGCCATGGGCAGTCAGGATGAAGATATAATTACCTCTTTAGCTAATCGTTTGGCTCGCCTAAACAGTGAAATGACTCCTAAGGAGAGGGATAAATTCGTTGAGCTTTCAGGGGGTGTATCTGTCAGCAACGTTGTGCAATCTCTATTGGAGGCTTTTGACAGCGACATTATTGAGCAGAAGGTACGGGAACAATTCGATATCCCTGTTGAAGAAGCAATTACGTCAGAACACATCAAAATAGTACAGGGGAAATTGATCAGCACGGCAGCTATACCCTTTTACTCACCTGAGATACGTAATTACCTTGAAAATATACGCAAAAATCACGATCAAGTCATTGACAATGTCAATCTGGATACTGTGACTTTTGCCGGATGGGGAGAGCAGCAAACTGAAAAGGCAGATCAGACAATCGTGACATTCCGAAAGTTTATTGAAGAAAACAAAGATGAGATTGTCGCTTTACGTATTATATATAATCAAAGCTATAAGAATCGTACCTTGACCCTGGATATGATCAAGGAACTCCATGAAAAGCTTATGGCATCACCCTACAGATTGACATCAGAACGGCTTTGGGAAAGCTACTATATTAAAAAACCTGAGGGGGTTAAAGGCAGAGGTTCCGCGCGGATGCTGACAGACATAGTGTCTCTCATACGGTTTGAAATGGGATATGTGAATGAACTGATGCCCTATGCGGATACGGTGAATTACAACTTTATGCGCTGGACACTGGCAAAAAATGCAGGGCATATCCACTTTACCGAGGAGCAGATGAACTGGCTTCGCATGATAAAGGATCATATAGCAGCCTCATTGTCCATCGAACCGAATGATTTGGAGTTGTCCCCCTTTGGTAACAAAGGCGGCTTAGGCAGGTTTTATCAACTATTTGGAAGCGAATATCTGGATGTATTGAAAGAAATAAATGAAGCGTTGGTGGCGTAAGGAGAAAGGTATTCATGCAAAGTAAATGGAGAAGAATGAACCTATTAGATGTATGCAGCATCAAAACGGGAAAACATGATGCTAATCATGCAGTAGTAAATGGAAGGTATAGATTTTACACATGTGCTTCAGAATACTCTTATTCGAACACTTATGTGTTTGATGAACCATCAATAATAATCCCTGGGAATGGTGACATTGGATTAGTATTTTATTATGATGGCAAATTTGACGCATATCAACGCACATACGTTCTTTATAATATTAGAGTTAATCCCAGATATTTATATTATCACCTATTATTTAAATGGAGACATATTAATGCGAACAAGCAATTTGGTTCAACAATACGTTATGTACGTATGAAAAATTTTTCAAATTACGAATTGATTGCACCCCCAATCCCCGAACAAGAACGCATAGTTGCTAAAATCGAAGAACTCTTTTCCGAATTGGATAAGGGTGTTGGGGCGCTGCAAAAAATCAAGGAGCAGCTTAAGGTTTATCGACAGGCGGTGTTGAAGGATGCCTATTCATTGGAAAATGAAAAAAAGTGTATGCTTAAAGAATGCTGTAATTTTATTACCAAGGGAACCACTCCGAAGAAAAATGAAATGATTGATTATAAAAGAGAAATACCTTTCATTAAAGTGTATAACTTAACATTTACCGGACAGCTTGACTTTTCGATTGATCCAACATTTATTTCTGCGGAAACGCATAAGGGCTTTTTGGGGCGGTCCATAACAATTCCTAATGATGTGTTGATGAATATTGTAGGTCCTCCAATGGGAAAAGTATCTATTGTGCCTAATACATATCCTGAATGGAATATTAATCAAGCTATTGTTCGATTTAGATGTCTGGAAACATTGAATTATAAGTACTTGGCTTATTTTTTGATGTTCTCAAAAACTATAGAAAAAATGAAACGCAAAGCAAAAGCAACAGCAGGTCAGTTTAATCTAACTCTTGAAATATGTAGAGATTTAGAAATTCCATTGCCTTGCATTGAACGGCAAGTTGAAATTATAACAGAAATTGAATCTCGCCTTTCAATCTGTGAAAGAATAGAGCAAATCGTTGACGAGGCTTTGCTAAAGGCCGAAAGCCTACGGCAAAGCATTTTAAAAAAAGCTTTTGAAGGGAAACTTGTGACACAGGAGGAGACAATAAATGGCTGAAAACAATACTTCAACAATAATTTCAAAGGTCTGGTCAATGTGCGGTGTGCTTTATGACGATGGAGTTTCATACGGCGACTATTTGGAGCAGCTTACCTATATGATTTTTCTCAAAATGGCAGATGAGTATTCCAAACCTCCGTATAACCGCAACCTTGGTATTCCGGAGGGTTATACCTGGACGGATATGAACAGCCTTTCCGGTGTCGAACTTGAACAGCAGTATAAGAAGACCCTTGAGAAGCTGGCTGAGAAAACAGGTATACTGGGTGAGATTTTTATCGGAGCACAAAATAAGATTAGCGAGGCGGCAAAGCTCGCACGAATTGTCAGAATGATAGATGGTGAGAACTGGGTTTCTATGTCTATCGATGTAAAAGGTGATATCTATGAAGGCTTGCTGGAAAAGAATGCTGAGGATACAAAGAGCGGCGCAGGGCAGTATTTTACCCCCCGGGCCCTCATTCAGGCTATGGTGGAATGTCTGCGTCCCGAACCGATGAAAACCATAGTTGATCCTGCCTGCGGAACAGGCGGCTTTTTCCTGGCCGCACATAATTACATTTCCAAATCCTATCCTCTTGACAGAGAACAGAAGGAATTTTTGAAAAACGGTACTTTCAGAGGGTGGGAAATAGTAAGGAATACTTACCGCCTATGTTTGATGAATCTGTTTCTGCATAATATCGGTGATATATACAGCACAGTACCGGTTAACAGGAATGATGCATTGTTGTCCGATCCCGGCGAGAGATACGATTATGTTCTTACTAATCCCCCCTTTGGCAAAAAATCATCAATGACATTTACTAATGAGGAAGGAGAACAGGAAAAAGAGGACCTGGTATATAATCGTCAGGATTTCTGGGCAACAGGCTCTAATAAGCAATTGAATTTTGTACAGCACATCAATACCCTGCTCAAGTCCACGGGGAAAGCAGCCGTTGTTGTTCCGGACAATGTGCTGTTTGAGGGTGGAGCAGGAGAAACAGTCCGCAAAAAGCTACTGCATACAACTGACTTGCATACCATCCTTCGTTTGCCTACAGGAATATTTTATAAGCCGGGGGTCAAAGCAAATGTAATATTCTTTGACAAGCGTCCTGCCAGTCCCGAGACACAAACAAAAGAAGTATGGATTTACGATTTTCGTACAAATATTCATTTTACCTTAAAGAAAAATCCTATGACCAGAGACGATTTGCAGGATTTTATCAATTGCTATCATCCTGAAAATCGTCATGAACGGAATGAAACCTATTCAGAGGAGAATCCGGATGGCCGGTTCAGAAGATATACTGTTGAAGAAATACTGACAAGGGATAAGACAAGTCTCGATATATTTTGGGTAAAGGATAAGTCCCTTGCTGACTTGGATAATCTTCCCGATCCGGATGTACTGGCAGCGGAAATTGTTGAAAACCTGGAAAGCGCAATAGATAGCTTTAAAGAAATTGTGACTGCATTAGCTGATTGAGTATACAAATAAGCAGGAGGACTAGTTTACTATATAAATATTATGATATGAGTACTATTGCTGTAATTTAATGAATTAAGGAGGGAATAAATATGATAAATCCGTTTGAATATGTATTGCCGACTAAGATAAGGTATGGGGCAGGTATGCTGAAAGTATTGGGAGAAGAATTGAGATTATTGAAAGCAAAAAAAGTAATGATAATAACCGATAAAGGCCTTGTTAATGCGG
>ERZ795059.3820-NODE-3820-length-14445-cov-6.054482_pt1 | contig 14445 bp, 13 predicted proteins | sample MGYA00375143_ERZ795059 | MGnify/ENA primary metagenome ERZ795059 (study PRJEB30188, sample SAMN05720168) | activated sludge metagenome | isolation source: Anaerobic digester | place: USA | collected 2015-01-07 ... | reverse complement strand
AGAAGAACCTAAGGCCGCGGCGATTGGCGCGGGGCTTCCGGTTGAAGAGCCTTCTGGAAATATGATTGTGGATATTGGAGGTGGAACGACAGAATTCGCAGTTATTTCTTTAGGGGGTATTGTTTATGCGAAATCTATACGTATTGCTGGAGATGAACTAGATGCTGCGATTGTTGAATATTTACGAAAAACATATAATTTAATGATTGGGGAACGTACCGCAGAAGAAATAAAGGTTCGTATTGGCTCCGCATATCCTTTAGAGGAAGAATTGACCATGGATGTGCGTGGCCGTGATTTGATTGCGGGTTTGCCTAAAACCATTACGATTACTTCTGTTGAAATTCGTGAAGCATTACATGATCCTGTTCAAGCTATTGTGGATGCGTCAAAGACAACGCTTGAACAAACACCTCCTGAACTCTCAGCAGATTTGGTTGACCGCGGGATTGTTATGGCGGGAGGAGGATCTTTACTACGAGGATTAGATAAGCGGATTTCGGAAGAAACAGGATTACCGGTTCATATTGCGGATGATCCTTTGACTTGCGTCGCTTTAGGAACAGGCCAGATGTTAAGCATGCCTGCTCGTTTAAGACGCAGAATGGTTGTTCAGACAAAATTAGATTTTTAATTTTGAGGGTATTGTTCATATCAGATAACGTTATTAGAATTCCAAGCATTTATTTCCCTTTATCCTCAAACTCATGGCATCGAGAAAAACGACAAAATATATTGTTTATGTAATTATTCTTTTGATTCCATTTTTTTTATTTTTTTCCCGCCCCCAATTTTTCCATAATTTAAAATTAAAAATAGTTTATCTTTTAACACGTCCTATTGAAGTATTATCGATTCCTATTAAAGAAGCGCGAAAGATTTTGTATTATCATCATACGTTTGAAGAATATAAAAAATTAAGTAAGGAAGTAGGAGCTTTAAGGTCGCGTTTAGTGGGCTTAGAAGAAATCGTAAAAGAAAATGCGCGATTAGAAAAATTATTAAAATTTCAACGGAACTCTGTTTATTCTTCTGTTCTGGCTCATGTCATCGGACGTAATCCTTCTTATTGGAATTCAGCGATCGTTATTGATAAAGGGTCTCTTGATGGGATTAAGCAGGGTTATCCTGTTATCAATGAATCAGGCGTTATTGGCAAAATAGCCGAAGTGGGACTTAAAACAAGTAAGGTTATTCTTTTAAGCGATCCTGAGTTTAGCGTCGCGGCCTTAGCCCAAGAATCCCGGGAGCATGGCCTTATTTCTGGCTCTTTAAGCGGACAATGCCGGATGCGTTATATGAATGCCGAAGCGCGAATTATAAAAGGTGAGAAAATTTTAACATCGCAATTAAGTTCTTCTTTTCCTTCTGGATTGTTAATAGGGGAAGTCGTTGATATTTATGAGAGCTCCAAAGACGCGTCTTGGGAAGGCATTGTGGCTCCTGCGGCGTCCTTAGCCCAAATTGAAGAAGTTTTAGTCATCCTTAAATAATGATAAGATTTTATGCGTAAAACATTTTTTATTTTAAGCGCTATTTTTATTTTTTTTATTATAGAATTTCTTTTTTTTAATGTTATCGGCAAGTGGTTTTTTCCCAACATTTTACTTTTACTTATTGTTTTTTTTAATTTATTGTGGGGTATTCGTTATAGCATTATAACGGCTCTTGTAGCAGGTCTCATCAAAGATAGTTTCAGCGTTAATCCTTTCGGCGTTTATTTATTTTCTTTCGTGATCTGCGCTTATATGACCACTTTTTTGAAGAAAACCATTTATCAAGTCGGTTCGCGATCCGCGAGGCTTTTTTTAGTTTGTATCATTTGCGGAATTAATTTTATCGCACAATTTTTTCTTCATCTCGTTTTTGGAACTGTTACTACCATCGCCAGTGTTCATTTTATATTAATTCCAGAGTTGCTGACAACTTTATTGATTACGCCATTTGTGTTTAATCGTCTAAAAATATGCGTATTAAAATTTTACGGGTCCTTATAATCATTGTTTTTATTATTACTCTCGTCAACTTGGTTTATTTACAAGCGATTCGGGGAAGCTATTATTATAAATTAAGTAAAAATAATCGTATCCGGCTTATTCCGATGGAAGGATGGCGTGGACGGATTTTTGATCGCCAGAAAGTTCTTTTAGCAGATAATCAACTTTCTTATAATGCGATGATAACGCCGCAGGATATTAAAAATACAAAAGAATTGTTTTTATTTTTGAGTAGTGTTTTAGGCGTTGATCGATATATTTTAGAAGAAAATTATGAACAAAAGACTTCTTTTTCTTTTGCGCCGGTTGTCATAGCGGAAAATATAACGCGCGAACAAGCGATTATTTTAGAAGAAAATAAGTATCGATTTCCCAGCTTAGTTGTTAGTGAAAGTTTTCGAAGGGTTTATCCTTTAGGTCAAAATAGCGCCCATGTTTTAGGTTATGTTGGCAAGGTCAGTCAGTCGCAAATTGAAAAAAATCAAGAATATGGTTATTCGCCGTTGAGTTTTGTAGGATATTTAGGCGTGGAGGAGTATTATGATAATTATTTACGAGGAGGTTCTGGCGGATTACAGGTGGAAGTTAATAGCCGTGGCCAACAGGTCCGTTTATTAAGCGTAAAAGAACCTTTAAAAGGTCAAGATATCACGCTGACGATTGATTCGAGAATTCAGCAAAAGGCGTTACAATTATTAGATGAACACGTAGGAAGTATTATTGTGATGGATGCGGACAATGGAGAGATGTTGGCAATGACCAATGCTCCGGCGTTTGATCCGAATATGTTTAATCAAAGAAAGTCTTTTTTGAGTGTCCAAAGATTGTTTTCGCATCCTTTGGCGCCTTTATTAAATCGATCGATTAAAGGGCTTTATCCTCCGGGATCTGTTTTCAAAATTCCCATTGCTTTTGGCGGATTAGATTCCGGAAAGATAGCGATACAAACAACATTTCATTGCCCAGGATTTTATGAGATTGGCGGGATAAAATTTAAGTGTGCGCATCAGCATGGAGCGCAGAATCTTTATCAGGCGCTGACGCATTCGTGCAATGTGTATTTTTATCGTTTAGGGTTATTGTTAGGAGCGGATAGCATTTACCGTTATGCGAAAATATTTGGATTAGGAGAATTAACGCATGTAGATCTTCCTTATGAAAAATCGGGACATATTCCTTATCGTCAGCAAAATATTTTATCAGGTAAGAAATGGTATACGGGGAACACTCTTAATATTTCTATAGGGCAGGGGGATGTTTTAATAACACCATTACAATTAACGCGGATGATGGCGACGATTTTTAATGATGGTTTGGAGGTCCAACCGCATGTGATTTCCGCGATAGGGAATCATCAGGTTGCGGCTTTTAGCACGCGACAACAATCTTGGTTTGCGTCACCGGTTTCACGGTTTATTAAGGAATCTTTACGAAATGTTGTGAAATCTCCCGAAGGGACAGCGCATATTTTAGATATTCCCGGGTTAAATGTTTCTGGGAAAACAGGAACAGCTCAAGCCTCTGGAACGAAAAAAGATCATGCATGGTTCGTGGGGTATGTGAAGGGAGAATCCCGAAATATCGCTTTTTGTGTTTTCTTAGAAAATGGCGGTTCAAGTGAAAATGCTTGTTATGTAGCGCGTGATTTATTAAATTATCTCCGAGAGAAAGAGATTTTATAAAATGACGCAACAAACTCTTGAAAAGAAAATTTGGGTTTATAGTTTCGCGCTTATAGTTATTGGATTAGCCGCTCTTTATAGCGCTTCTTATAATAATGTACGCGTCGAACAAAAAATATTTTTTGATCAGTTGAAATTCGCCGGTATTAGCTTTTTAGTTATGGCTTTTTTAGGACGGACAGATTATCGTAAATTTTATGATGGCGCGTATTTCTTTTATTTTGTGAATGTTTTGTTATTGGTAATGGTTTTGGTTATGGGCCGCCACGCCTTAGGCGCGCAACGCTGGATTAATTTGGGAGAGTTTTCTTTCCAACCGTCGGAATTCATGAAACTCACGTTGATTTTGATGCTCGGGAGATATTTTGCGAAGCGGCGCGTTCATTTATCGTTTAATTTTTTAAGTAAAACGCAACTGTTGGTTCGGGATCTTATTTATCCTTGTTTTTTGACGATTATTCCGATGTATCTTATTTTTAAACAGCCGGATTTGGGAACAGCATTATTATTATTCGGGATTTTTTTTGTTATGATTTTTGCTGGTGGGTTATCCTATAAATATATTTTTAATTTGATATTTTTATGTTTGGCGTTTTTTCCTATTGGATGGAATTTTTTAAGACAATATCAAAAAGATCGGTTGTTAGTTTTTTTAAATCCGAATATTGATCCTTTAGGCGCCGGTTATACGATCATTCAGTCTAAGATCGCTATTGGGTCTGGGCAAGTGTTTGGAAAAGGATGGCTTGCGGGGACGCAAAATCAGTTGAATTTTTTACCTGAACGCCATACGGATTTTATTTTCTCCGTTATTGGAGAAGAGTGGGGATTGGTTGGTTCGATTCTTGTTATCGCTATTTATTTTTTATTGATTTTGTCTATTTTGGATATCGCCACTCACGTCAAAGATCGTTTTGGAGTCTTTGTTTGTATGGGGATCGCCGCTATTTTGACGTTACAAGTTATTATTAATATTGGAATGGTCATGGGAATGTTTCCGATCGTAGGGATTACACTTCCTTTTATCAGCTACGGACGCTCATCTTTTTTAGTCACAGCCCTGATGATGGGATTTTTGTTAAATTTAAGCAGGCGTTAAAGGATAAGAAAATAAAAAATATTTTTAATGAACTAATAATTGTCTGTCTTGAAGAACTATAGTAGAATCAAATAAACTTTTAATATTTTTTAAGGATATCGTATGAAAGAATTTAAGAGAGCGTCTCCAAAACCCATTGGACAACTTTTAATTGAGCACGGCGTTATCACGCGGGAACAATTGGACATGGCTTTGGAGCATCAAAAAGAAAGAAAAAAATTAATTGGCGAGGTTCTAGTCGAATTGAATTTCGCGACTGAACAGGACATCGTCCAAGCGTTAACAAGTCAGTATGGCATGCCCTATCTGCCTTTAGCGCAGTATGAAATTGACCCCACAGTTCTTTTGCTAATTCCTGAAAGTATTTGTCGACAATATTGCCTTATACCGATTGATAAAATAGGAAAAAGTTTGACATTGGCTATGGCCAATCCTTTAAATGCGAGGGCTATTGAAGAAGTCGAACGGCAAACAGGATGTTTGATTCAGACCTTTGTCAGCACATCAACAGAAGTCCTTCAGGCCATTGATAAATATTATAAAATAGCAAAGTCATAATGTCCTAAACGCATGGCTTCCCTAAAAGAACGTCTACAAAAAATACTGCTTGACCGTAAACTGATTTCATCAGAACAGTTAAAGAACGCCTTGATTGAACAACAGCGTGAAGGCGGCGAATTAAGTAAGATTTTAGTTAAGCATCAGTGGATCCAAGAGAGTGAACTTCTTGATGTGATTGCGCAAACCTTAGATGTCCCGCCGATTCATCTTTCTCGTATGAATATTGATGTCGCGATTGTTAAGCTTATTCCTCAAGAAATTGCAAGGCAATATTATATTATTCCTGTTTCTTTGATGGGAGAACATTTGACCATTGCTATGGCCGATCCTTTAAATGTTTTTGCGGTCGATCATATTAAGTCTTTAACCGGCTATAAGGTCATTCCTCTTATCGCCACGCAGGAAGATATTAAGACGGCCATTGATCGTTATTATTTATTAAAAGAAGATGGAAAAGCCACGGATAAGTTGAATGATATCATAAAAGATATCAAAGAAACGGAAACCATTGAGCTTATTAAAGAGGATGGCCCTCAAGCTGTCCCGGTTGTTGAGCAAATCGTTGATGAAGCGCCGATTATTAAGTTGACGGATACCATCATTCAACAAGCTGCTTTAGCGAAAGCCAGTGATGTTTTTATTGAGCCGATGGAAAAAACATTGCGGATTCGCTATCGGATTGATGGGATTATCCGCGAGATCGATCGTATGGCAAAATTTCTGCATGCGCCGATTGTTTCTCGTATTAAGGTTATTTCCACTCTTGATATTTCTGAACATCGCCTTCCTCAAGATGGGCGATTTAAAACATTAATTCAGGGGGAACAAGAAGTTGATTTTCGTGTTTCTGTTTTGCCTACAGCGTTTGGGGAAAAGGTCGTTCTTCGTCTTTTAGACCAACAGGGCACGGTGCTTGATATTAATCAATTAGGATTTGAAGCGCAGTCTTTGCGACGGCTTAAGGAATGCGCGGTTAAGCCTCACGGGATGATATTAACTTGTGGCCCGACGGGAAGTGGAAAGACGACCACGTTGTATTCTATTTTAAAATATATTGATTCTCCGGAAAAAAATATTGTTACCGTCGAAGATCCTGTGGAATATCAATTAAAAGGGGCTAATCAAGTCAATGTGAAACCGTCGTTGGGATTAACATTCCCTGTGTGTTTACGTTCTATTTTACGTCAGGATCCTGATGTTATTTTGATTGGCGAGATTCGTGATTCGGAGACATTAGATATCGCGGTAAAATCTGCGTTAACAGGACATTTAGTTTTGAGTTCTTTGCATACAACCACCGCCGCTGGGTCGGTGGTGCGTATGGTTAATATGGGCGTGGAGCCTTTTTTGATTTGTTCCTCGGTATTGGCTATTGTGGCGCAACGCCTTATTAGAAAAATTTGTCCGTCGTGTAAAGAGTCTTATGTTTTACCTCAGGACATAGCTCGAAAAGCGGGTTTAGGAAAAATGGCAGAAAAATCGACGGTAGAGTTATTTAGAGGAAAAGGATGCAAACATTGTTTTCAGACGGGATATCGGGGCCGTGTTGGCATTACGGAGATTATGGTTCTTTCTTCTCAGATTAAGGAGTTGATTTTAGCTCGAGTGGGAGAATTTAAGATCAAACATGCGGCTCGTCAAGAAGGAATGCGAACTATGCGGGAAGACGGATTAGGAAAGGCCTTAGAAGGACTTACGTCTTTAGAGGAAGTCCTTCGGGTCACTGCCCCCGATGAAGAGGATAAAACCCTTTATGCCTAAGAATATCAAAGAAAAAGTTTTAGAGTCTCTTATAGAGACTAAAAAGATTAGCTCTCAAGACCTTGCTGATGTTCGAAGTTTGCAGAATAAAAAAGGATTGAGTTTGGAGCAGGCCTTTATGGAAAAAGGATTAATCAGTGAGGAAGAATTTTTATCTTTACTCGTTGAAGCATTGAATGTCCCTTTTGCGCATGTCAGTCGTTATAAAATAGAGTCGTCTTTAAAAGAATTGATTCCGCAGCGCGTTGCTTTGCAGTATAAAGTCGTTCCCTTATCTATTTTGGGCCAAGTTTTGACGGTTGCTATTGCGGATCCGTTAAATGTTTTTGTTATTGATGATTTAAGAAATATTACTGGGAAACAAATTGATATTGTGATGAGTACCCAGAAGGAAATTTTAAAAACCATAGAAACGTATTATGAAATAAAAAAAGTAGATTCTGTCGCGCAAATTAGCCAGGATATTCAAAAAGACATCACCACATCGGAAGAGTTTGAAATTGTTGTTGAAGAAGGCTCTTCGGAACAAATGACGAGTATCGTCGATGAAAGCGAAAAAGCCCCGATCATCCGCATGGTTAATTTGATTATTGAAGAAGCGATTCGTCAAAGGGCTTCGGATATTCATATTGAACCAACCATAGATCATGTGCGCGTTCGTTTTCGTATTGATGGTGTTTTAAGGGATATTTTAGAAGTCCCAAAAGAAAATCAAAACGCGGTTATTGTGCGTATCAAGATCATGTCGCGTTTAGATATCACGGCGAATCATATTCCGCAAGACGGTCGTTTTAAATTAAAAGTGTCCAGCAAAGAAATTGATTTTCGCGTGTCTTTACTTCCAACGACATTTGGGCAGAAAATTGTCATGCGTATTTTAGATAAACGGACATTATCAGGCGGATTAAATAGTTTAGGGCTTAATAATAATGCTTTAAAAATTTTATCAGAAGCGATTCATAAACCGTTCGGTATGATTTTAGTCACGGGCCCGACAGGAAGCGGAAAAACAACAACTTTGTATTCTGTTATTAACGAACTTAATACGGTGGATCGGAATATTATTACGATTGAGGATCCAGTGGAATATTTGATTGAAGGATTAACCCAGATTCAGGTGCGCAGTGATATTGGATTGACTTTTGCAGAAGGGTTACGTTCTGTGCTGCGTCAGAGTCCGGATGTGGTTATGGTCGGAGAAATTCGAGATAATGAAACAGCGGATATCGCGATTAAGGCTTCTTTGACCGGCCAATTGGTATTATCAACGCTTCATACGAATGATGCGGCCGGGGCTTTAACTCGATTAGTCGATATGGGGGTTGAACCTTTTTTAGTAGGTTCGAGTCTTGTTTTAGTAACGGCCCAACGTTTGTGCCGTAAAATTTGTCTGCAGTGTAAAGAACCTATAAAAATTGATGCGTCTATTTTACAACGGTATGAGCGCGATATTCCTCAAGGGACTGTTTTTTATCATGGCAAAGGATGTGATTTTTGTCGTCAGACGGGATATTGGGGGCGGACAAATATTACTGAAATCCTTGAGATCGATGATCATGTCCGGCAGATGCTTTTAGCTGGCGCGTCATCAGATAAAATTAAAGAATACGCGATTTCTCAAAAAGGGATGCGGACGCTTTGGCAGGATGCGATGGATAAATGTGTTTCTGGAATGATTCCTTTGGAAGAAGTTTTACGGGTGACAGCGAAAGAAGACTAATAGGGTAAAAGCTTTTTTATTTATCTGTTTTCAAGAAATATTTTAGTGTTAAAATAAATAATAATATTATTAAAAAACATAAAAAGGATTCATATGTTTTTTAGAAGACACCCAAAACAACCTAAAAAAGAATTATTAGGGCAGATTCTTTTAAAGCGTAATTTAATTACTCGAGAGCAATTAAAAAAAGCTTTAAAATTACAGAAGAAAGATCGGGGTTACATTGGTGATATTTTAATTAAATATGGATTTATTGAAGAAAAAGATGTTATGGTCGCATTAGTGATTCAATGCAATTTTCCTTATATCGCGATTGATCAATATGAAATAGATTTTCGCATCCTGACCTTGGTTTCGAAAGAAGATGCTCGTCGGTTACATGTTATTCCTTTAGAGCGTGTTGGCGATGTGTTGAGCGTTGTCATGGCCAATCCTTTAGATGCGGTCGCGAAAGAAGAATTGCAGAAATTAACGCGATGCTGTATTGCCCCATTTATTGCCACACGCGCAGAAATAGATAACGCCATCAATCGTTGTTATCTTTAAAAGGATTTTTTTGTTATGTCGACATTTCAATATACAGCGAAAGATGAGAACGCGAAGACTCTTTCAGGAAAGATTTCTGCTGATTCCAAAGAGTCTGTGGTTGAAGAGCTACGTAAAAGAAATTTGGTTATTATTTCTATTGTTGAGACAAAAGAAGTCGCGACGGTGTCTTCTCAACGGCGGCTCTTTCAAAAAGAAAAAGTTGGCCCAGAGGAGCTTGTCCTTTTTGCACGTCAATTAGCAACCATGATTGACGCGGGAATTCCAATCTTGCAGGCGTTAAACGCTTTGGAAGAGCAAACAACCAATTTCTTTTTTAAACATATTCTTGCGCTTATTCAGACAGATATTCAGCATGGGGGAAGTTTATCGTCTTCGTTCGCGAAACATCCGAAAGTGTTTAGCCCGTTATTTATCAATATGATTAGAGTTGGCGAGACAGGCGGTATTTTAAGCCAAGTATTGGATCGCGTGTCGGGCTATATGGAAAAAACATTAAAATTGCAGCGCAAAGTAAAATCGGCTTTAACATATCCTATCATGGTTGTTACGATGGCCATTTTAATAACAACAGGTTTATTGGTGAAAGTGGTCCCGACATTTTCTAAGATATATCAATCCTTTAATAAAGATTTACCGGTTATGACAAAAATTTTAGTCGCGATGAGTGATGGATTAAAAACGCAATTACCTTTTTTAATTTTTATTGTTATTGTTTTAGGGGGATTTTTTGTCTGGTGGCATCGGACGGATAAAGGGGCCAGAATCATTGACCGTTTTATTTTACATATGCCCATTTTCGGAGATATTTTAAGAAAAGTGGCTATCAGTCGCTTTAGCCGCACTTTGGCAACATTGATTCAAAGTGGCGTTCCCATTTTAGAATCATTAAATGTGGTTCAGAAAACAATAGGTAATAAAGTTTTAGAGGATGTGATTGAAGATGTGAAAAATAATGTGAAAGAAGGGGAAAGCATTGCCGCGCCGCTTCAGCGCAGTAAGGTGTTTCCTTCTATGGTCACGCGTATGATTGGCGTGGGAGAGAAATCTGGGAAAATGGAAATGATGTTATTGAAAATTGCTGAATTTTATGATGATCAAGTTGACGCAGCGGTCGATGGTTTGACAAGTATTATTGAGCCGCTTATTATTGGCGTTTTAGGCATTGTCATTGGATTTGTCGTTATTGCTCTATTTATGCCTATTTTATCGATGACGAAATTATTGACATAAAAAAGGATAGAATAAATTTATGAAAAAGAAAGAACGATATTTTTATGTTTTTTGTGTGGTTTTTTTAACAGGATTTTTTGTCTTTTTGAATTTTTCTTTTTGTTTGGCTCAAACAGATTTTTTTAAAGAAACAATCAGCACGATTGAAAAAGAAAATACAATTCTTCGCCAGAACATAGGTGCGTTACAAAAAGAAATTATTGTTTTGGACCAGCAGAATAAAAAATTAGAAAAAGATTTTGAAAGAATGCGATTAGCCGTTGATGCTCAAAAATCCCAAACAAACACTTTGTTGCAAAATCGTTTGGCGGCCGAGAAATCTTCTGAAGAAAAGCAAGCGCGGTTAAGGGCCGAAGGGATTCAAATTGCCAAAGAGATTATGGATTTGGAAAAAGAAGCGCGAGAACAGAAAAATCAGGAAACATTATTGAAGGATCAAGTCAGTGTAGCACGAAAGGAATTAGAGGCTTTAAAAAAGCAAATGGCGTCGTTAGAAAATTCTAATTGGGAGATTGAAAAAAAGACTTTAAAAGACAATTTAATAGTAAGTGAAAAGAAAATAAGAGTTCTTGAAAAAGAATTGGCCCGATTAGAGAATAAATATCGAAAGCCGTTAGGAATATTAGAAGGATTGAAAAGAGATCATTTCCTTTTGGAGCAACAAGTCATTGTATCTAAAAGTGCGTTAGATAATTCTTTAGCAGAGAAGCAACAACAACAGGTTCTTTTAGGCCAATTGGATCGGAAAAATCAGTTACAAGTATTAAAATTGACAGAAGATATTACGCGTTTAAGCGTTGAGAAGAAAAAGATTGAGAGTGTTATTTTTCAAGCGAAACAGAAGATTCAAACAACCCAAGCTGAAATTTTATCAGCTGAAGAATGGCGGAAAGAAATTTCCAGATTAGAGAAGATTTTACAATCTCTTAATGACGAGAAATTGCAGTTAGAAAAAGAAAAAGCGATGCTTGAAAAATCTTCGCGGTAATCGCTTTATGGATGGATCAAAGATTTTTTGCAAATTTTTATTTGATGTGTTATATTTCAATTGACAACACAACGTTGTTGTGAAAAGGGCAAACCATTCGTAAGGATGGGACGCAAAGCTAAAGGGTCCTAAAATTTTTAGGATAGCCAGTTGCCACAGAAAGAAAAGCTTAAAAGCTTTTGAATAATAAGCCTATTTCCTATGTGGGAATAGGTTTTTTTGTTGAAGAAAAAATAAAGGATTAAAGGTTGACATAGAAAGGAGGTGGGATTAAAATTATTTTAAGAGTTTAAATGTTTAAGGTTTTCTAAAACCTTGAGCCAAAAGAAGTTAGGTTATTAAGGGAAAAAATAAAAAAGGAATTGTTGAAAAACGTTATTTTTTATAATTTTAATTTACTTTTCTTTTTAACTTCTTCCATTAAGACCTCAATTTTTCAAGGCTCTAAAAATCCCTATTATAAAGGGAAAAAGGAGGAAGTTTTATGAGACTTCGTAATCAGAAAGGTTTTACGCTTGTTGAAATCATGATCGTTGTGGCGATCATCGCGCTTTTGGCCGCGATTGCTATTCCGAACTTATTAAGAGCCAAAATATCTGCTAATGAAGCTTTAGCCCAAAGCACGCTTCGTGCTATGTCAACTGCTAATGAAACGTATGCATCTGCTCATTCAGGAAGTTTTGCCGCTTCTATGGATGATTTAACTGGCGGAGATCCTTCATATATTGAAGTGGATTATTGCGCAGATGGCAATAATACAATTTCAGGATATGAATATACTTGCCAAATGGATGCTAATGGTTATACATTCACCGCGACACCCGCGAATCCTGGAACAACAGGAACAAAGACTTTCACTATCGTGACCGGTGGCGTTTTAACAGCGGAAGATGCTGAAGCGGAAGAAGCGGGAGAATAGTATAGTTAGAGAAAGATTTTTAAAAACAAGTTTTTTGGGGGGGCTTTTCAAAAGCCCCCTTTTTTATGATAAGAGAAAAGGAAATAAGAATTTTAAAATAGGGGAAGATTAGATGAAAAATTTATTTATAAAAAAGATTTTTTCTATTTTAAAAATTCAACGGCTTTATGGTCCTAATATTTCTGTTTCTTGCATGAGAGGATTTACTCTGGTAGAATTGCTTGTTTCCGTCGGTATTTTGGTGTTTGTTCTTATGGCGGTCTTAGGGTTATTTGTTGAAATGTTGCATTTAAATAATATGAGCCGGGAAATGACTTTGGCCACATCGCACGCGCAACATATTTTAGAAGATATTCGCAGTTCTTCAGGCGTTATTATTAATCAAATTGATAATTATGAATGGGATTTTGATACAGATGAAAAATTTGCCCAAAAGGGTCTTTTACGGATTAAGAATGAGATAATAGAAGTTAATTATGATGATACGCAAACTCCGATGCCTTTGACGGTTTCTGTGACATGGGAAGCGCAAAATGGCCGTGAATACTCATTAACTTTTGTAACTATGGATACGGGCGTATGAATAAAAAAGCTTTTACATTTATTGAGTTGTTAGTTGCGGTTGCTATCGCCTCGATTTTATTTTTAGCAACCAGCATGGTTATTGTTTCGGGCCATCGGATTTATTCAGGCGTTTTAGGATCTATTGATTTACGACAGCATGTCCGCAATGGGATGGATCGTATTGTTCGGGAAGTCCGTGAAAGTAATGGGAGCATGGTAACCCTTGATCAGATCAATCAAGGTTCTTCCGAGATAAGTTTTACGGGCCCGCGGTATAAAAATCAGCAAGGGGTTTTATGCCCTGTGAGATATTATTTAAGTGATAGGAAAATTATTCGTGAATATCCGCCAAATACTTTGACTGTTGTGGCCATTGATATTGACAGACTTTCTTTTATTAAAGATGAAGGAGCTCCGGTTGTTCAAATTTCTATTGAATCGAGTAAGGATGTCCAAGGGAAATTATTGACTTTTGTGTTAACTCAGAAAGTGAGGTTGCGCAATGAATAATAATAAAGGATCGGCCTTATTATTGGTCATCGGCGTGGTCGCGATTTTAATTGTTCTTTGCGGAGGATATAGTTTGCGCATTATTAATGAATCTTCTATTGCTCGAAAGAATGTTTATTCGACTCAAGCGTTTTGGATCAGTGAAGCGGGTATTCAGGCGGCGGCTTGGGATTATGCTTATAATCAATGCCGAGGAATGAGCAATGCTGGCACGGGAGCTTTATGTACGGATTGTCTTTCTTGTGGGAGCGGGGCAAGACTTTATACGGGAAATTTAGATAATGGAAGTTACCGTGTGACCATCAATCCTGTAACGAGGACTTATATTTCGACGGGGAGTGTTTGGCGTGGTAGTGGTGATAATAGAATATTATTAGGCCAGCGTAAAATAAAGATGATTTTCGGCCAAAGTTATCTTTTTGGCTATGGGGCGTTTGCCCAAGGATCTCTTGAGATAAGTAATAATAGCCATATTGACAGCTATAATTCGAATAATGGACCTTATGGTAGTCAAGCCCCTCGAACAAATGGAAATGTGGGGACAAATGGAAGCTCTGTCAATATTGTTGATATTGGGAATAATTCTGTCATTAGAGGCGCTGTTAGCACGGGCCCCGGTGGCACAATTGATTATAATGCTAATAAAGTTACAATTACCGGAGGCGTGACACATACTAATGATATTTATATTGATTCTGTTTCAATACCAACGGATTTACAAACAGCGACTTATCAAGTAACGCCTACGGTAAGTAATGGCGCTATCAATTTAACAGCAGGTTCGTATCGTTTTAATAATATTGCTATTGGCAATAATCAGACTTTAAATGTTAGCGGTGAGGTAAAGATTTATCTGATGAGTACA